>SPKZ01013223.1_pt1 | contig 10622 bp, 14 predicted proteins | sample 2456571 | NCBI WGS metagenome assembly SPKZ01 (sample SAMN11192286, study PRJNA482655) | marine metagenome | biome: ENVO:00000447; feature: ENVO:00000244|ENVO:00000211|ENVO:00000569|ENVO:00002023; material: ENVO:00002151; isolation source: ocean water from marine abyssalpelagic zone ...
ACAGCAACAGCAATTCTTTCATTTGCTAATTCTGATTTAATAAATACACCCATTCCTGCAAAAATTTGAGTTAAAGCAGTTTTTCTATCAATGTTTTTATTTGCATCATCACCGCTTAATTTAGAGTTTAATGCTTGTGCATAAGTACCATTATTTGCCCAAGCTGAAGAAACTACGCTTAAATCTTGAACAATTTTTTCACTTGCAGCTTTTAAGAATGCTAATCTTCTTTTTGCACCTTTATCAGTAGTAAAGTCACTTAATGGTCGTTGACCTGCTGCTAAATCACCAGAAGTAATACCATCTTTAATAAAGTTAGAATAATCTTGATCTTGTCCCCATAAAATAAACTCAACAGCATGGTATCCAGTTGCAACATTTGCATCTCCACCATTTTCATTTAATGCAGTTAAGGCTTTTACTGTGATTTTTTTAATATTTACAGCTGAAGAATCTTCACCGCCTGGATTAAAAGAACCTTTTGTATCAATAATATTTCCAGATGTTCGTACACCTGAAGCATCTGTTGTGTAATCAATCATATTTTCATCTAAAGGCCAAGCATTTAATTGTCCTTCTAAAGAACCATATGCTTCAGCAATCCAACCTTCTTCAGCATCAATTGGACCATTTGAAAGTCTAAAAATTTCTGTTTGTCCATAAGATTCTCTTGAAGCTAACCATGCTTTTTTAGCTTTTGCTAAATTTGCATCTGTAGGGTTTGTAGCAAATGCATCAATTTGAAATCTTAAAGTAACTGCATCTTTTAATGCATCTGAATAATTTTTTGTAGCAATATTAGTATAGGTACCTACTAAAGTCTTACTCGAGTCATTCATTGACATATTGTTTGTAGTACATCCAGAGAATGCCAATACAGCAGCGATACTAATTGAAGCAGCAATTAATTTTGTTTTGTTCATATTATTCCTTTGGTTATTAATAATTTTATGTAGAATTAAAACATAAAGAATCTTTATTTAAACTTAATAGTGATAATAATTATCGTTTTGATTGAAATTTGATTAGACTTACTTATATTCTTTGAATATTTTTATTTAACAACATAATAAAATCCATTGCTATTATTTTAATTTGATTATCGAATTTTTCTTCATTAACAAATTTTTTATTGCTTAGTTTATGAAGGGCTAAAATATGCTCATCAATTTTTCGTATTAAATTTTTATTTTCCAACAATAAAACGATTTTTGCTGTATTTTGTTTAATACTTCTAATATTTTCATTAATATTTGTATTATCTAAAGACAATAAATCTTCTGATATTTTCGAAAACAGTTCAAGTTTAGTTGTTCTTAACCATCTTTTTGTTTCCATTTTATTGTTTATTTTTGATATGACTAAAGTATCAATGGCTTTAGTTACAATGGCTCCAATAAGAGCACTTCTTGCAACTGTTCCAAATAATGCTAGGCTTAACATTTTTTTCCTTTATCTTTTTGTAAATATATATTCAAGCTTATTTACATTTATTATAAAGAAGTATAGCATCTAATTTGTATTATTAATATTAAAACGATAATTATTATCATCATTAATATTTGGTTAAGCATAAAATGAGTAGAATTGTATATCTTATTAAATATATTGATAGTATATTTTCAATATTTGCATAAAAAAGGACGAGCCCCGTGAAAAAATATGACATTTCTTTTGATACATTTTTAAAAAATTTTAAAGAGCATGTATCTAAACTAGGTTTTAAAAACTCTATACAAAAAGATTATATTCTTAAAAATTTATATTACAGTGAAGATCATTTAACTGCTGAGGATATTGTTACTTATGTAAAAAGAGAATACAATATTGATGTGGGAATAGCAACTGTTTATAGAACAATGAAGTTTTTCGAAGAAATGAGTATCGTAAATTCTTTGGATATTGGTGATGGAACTAAACGTTATGAATTAAATCTTTCTTTACATCATGATCATATGATATGTACAGCTTGTCACAAAATTATTGAGTTTGCAGATGAAATTATTGAATCGCAACAAATTATAGTTGCAAAAGAAAATAACTTTGATTTAAAAAACCATGTTATGACAATATATGGTTTATGCGAAAACTGCCAGTAAAATATGTTTAGGCTAAAAAAAGGCAATTCTTTTAAGAATTGCCTTTTTTTATGCTTTAAAATTAGAGATATTTCACTCTAATTTAAAATGATAATTAATATAAATTTAATATAATTAAGTTATACTTCTGTAAAAAAAGTGAGTGCCAATGTCAATAAGTAAAAAAACTATTCTTTTTTTACTAACTATTGTCATATTAATTATAAGCCTTGTAGGTATGATATTAGTTAATAGAATAGACAAGATAGAAGTATTAGAAGATAAATTCATAGAAAAAAATATTAAGAAGTTCCAAAATGTTCTTGATTCAACCTCCCTTCATATTAAAAGTATTGCTTATGAATATTCTTTAAATGATGTTTTAGCAAAAGCCGTAAAAAACAATGATGTTAATGAAATTGAAGCGTATATGCTTAACAGAGATGATTTAATGCAAAACTTAAAACTAAGTTATTTTGTTTTATATGATAAAAATAAAAAACAAATATATGGAAACAGTTTTGATATTAATTCCAATGAATATTTATCTATTCCCGAAGAGTTAAATACTTTTATGAAACACGATTTATCTTCTTATATTAAAAAAAGTAATGATGTTTTTTTTATGACCTTAAATTACGAAAAAACAATTTTTGTTCTTGAGAAATTATTGTATAAAAATGAACATATTGGATATGTTTTTATAGCAAGAACCCTAGACGCTACTTTGTTAAATGAAATTGGGGAATTATTACAAGAATATATTTCCTTAATTTCTTTTTACGATGATAAAAATATTAAAGAATTGAGTTTCTTTGGTAAAAAAATATACTATGATATTCAAAAGATAAGTAAAGACCAAGTTTTTTCATATATAAAACTATACGATGATCTTGAAAAAAAGAGTTTTTACATCCGCATGAAAAGTAACAGACAAATTTTTGATTTTTTATTGAATAATATTGAAATTACTTTAATGGTATTTCTAATCATGATTGTTATTGTTTTGCTTATTTTTTATGTGTTTATGCAAAAGTTATTTACTTCCCGAATCGAATACATAACCACTATGGTAAAAAAGCCTCAAAGAATGAAAGTCCCAGTTTGGAATTGAAAGTTGATTATGATGATGAAATTTCGTATTTATCACGAAAAATGAATCAAATGTTTAAACATATTAATTATCAACAAAGTTTAAAATTACAAAAAGAAAAAGATTTTTTGCAATCTGTTCTTGACAGTCAAAAAAATATTATTCTTATTACAGATGGTAATAAAATTCAAAGTACCAATCAAAAGTTTAATGATATTTTTCACTCAGAAGACTCTTTTATGACAAATATTGCTTTATTAGATGAAACATCCAGCGCAAACTTAATACGTGTTGCACAGAAGTATGGAACCTTAGAAGTTCCTGCCCAGCTTAAATGTATCGATGAAGACAATAAATATTTTACTTTTGATATTACACGTTTGGATATTAAGAATTATCTTATATATATGAACGATGTTTCAGCAGTAAATAAAAAAATAATGACATTAGAAAATAAAGCTTCTATTGATGAACTTACTAATGCTTACAACAAAAATACGATTACAACATATATTAAACGCTGGCTTGAAAAACGAGACTTTTGTTTTCTTATTTTAGATATTGATCATTTTAAAAAAGTCAATGATACTTACGGTCATCCAGCAGGTGATTTTATTCTAAAAAATATGATATCTCTTATTTCGAAAGAATTGTCAAAAGAAGACCTTTTAGGACGTTTTGGAGGAGAAGAATTTTTGATTTTAATTAATGATTATTCCAGTAATAATATTATTAGTATAGCAAACAGAATAAGAACAATAGTTGATACACATGACTTTGTTTACGAAGAAATAAATATCGATATTAGTATATCTATTGGTTGTACTTTTTGTGAAAAAGGGGAAACGTATTCTGCTGTGTATAAACGATGCGATGCTGCTTTATATGAAGCAAAAAATACGGGAAGAAATAAAGTGATATACAAAGAAGTCATTATTGATAATGATTCTAAGTAGATATTAAGCACCACTTAAGATGAATACGGGAAATATTGAAGAATAAGAAGGATATAGATTGATTAAAACAGAAGACATTATAAAGATTGCTGGTTATTTTAGCGTAATTGCTCACACCCCTGGACGATTAAGAGTAAGAGTTTCTTCAAAAATTAAAAATGAAAGTTCTTCTATAACGATTAAAGACATAGAAAATATACCTGAAAAAATCAATGGTATCACCAGTATCAAAGTTAAAAAAATAATTGGTTCAGTAACTATTATCTATGATCCTGTTATTTTCCCTTCGTCTTTATGGGAAGATTTAATTAAGGGTGAGAATCTTGAAGAAATTACTTCAATGATGAATGCATTAGCAAAGGAGGTTATTTAGTTGAAAACAAATACTTTTGAAAAAGAGAGTTCCTTTACACAAGATTTGGAAACAAATGAAAACTTAGAAGATCTAGTGTTGAATAATGAAAATGTTGAAAAACTTGATTTTTCATATTTAGAGCAAAAACGTGTAGATTTGAACTTGAGTGAAACCGCACTTTCACAAGTTCTAAGAATTGCTGTTTATGATGAAATGCAAGCGTATGAAACCTATAGTGCAATACTTGAAAATTTAGGTGATATTGAGCCATTTTCAAGTATTAAACAAGCAGAAGCTGTTCATTATTCTGTTTTAATTTCTTTGCTTGAAAAATATGAAATTGATGTACCTCTTAATGACTGGACAAATAAACTTACTGTACCTAACACGTATATAGAATGTTGTGAAGTAGGAGTTGCTACAGAAATAGTAAATATTAAAATGTACGATGATTTACTAAAATATATCCAAGAAGAAGATGTAAAAGATGTTTTATATCGTTTACAAGCTGCTTCTTATAATAATCATCTTCCTTTGTTTAGGAATTGTGTAAAAGAGTACTACAACAAAGATGCAGGTTCTGCTTTGTTTAATCCTGAAGAAATGATGAATAAAGCAAGTGAGTATCAAAACTTATTAGAAGATATTGCAACAGGAAATATTGATCAAGATAAAATAACACAGTTATTAGGGAAAATGAATGTTTCAATGGTTTCAGGCGCTGCTCTAGGTGCAGCATCAAGTGCTTTTTTAAGTACTTATTTAAATAAAAATGAGGAGTAAGTTATGGCATTACCATTTATATTAGGATTGGCGTTAGGCGCAGGAGCAGTGGTTGCTTTTACTAAAAGCGATAAACTACAAGAACAAGCATGTAAGGTTGTTGATAAATCAAAAGCATTGGCCTGTTCATCATTAGAAAAAAGTAAAGAACTTGTAAATGAAGTTAAAAATAAAATCATGACAAGCAAAGAAGAGCTTACATCTGAAAATGAAACAAGTGATAATACTTTTTTAGAAGAACCTAAAAAACGTGTACGAAAAGTTAAAGCTAAGGAAGAAAGTTAATGAAAGAACTGTTAATTAATACGGGTGATGAAAGAAATGTTTTAGGTCATATTGTTAGTGGTGCCGTAGCATCCGCACTTATTTCTGGAACCATTAATTATAAAAAAGTTATGGAAAAAAAAGTTAAACCTACCTTTGCTTTAAAAGATACTATTAAAAAAACATCTCAAGGGGCAATTGCTACAGGTGCTGCAATTGCTACTTCTAATTACCTTGGTCAAAAAGGCGGTTTAATGAAAGCGTTAAGTGCTATTTCTATTGGAATGGCTGGTATTTATGCGCTTGAGATTTTAGATGAAAAATTCAATGCACAAGATGAGGCAAAATAATGCAAAAATATGATAATAATATAGAAAACTCTAGAACAACAAAAAATACACAAATTAATCCTTATATTAATCAAAATAATGTAGCGCAAAATAATAATACTTCAGACGTACAAAATCCTCTTAGCGGTTTTTCTCAAGGTGATTTTTTAAAAGGAGCACTTATTGGTGCTGCCGTGACTTTTCTTTTAACCAATAAAGGTGCACAAGAAAAAATGATGAATGCAGCAGCAAAAGGTAGTGAACTTTTTCAAGCTGGAATGGAAGAGCTAAAAGAAAGATATGAAGATGCACGGGCTCAAATGGACGAATCAGGCGAGTAAAATAAAATGAGCAATACTTTTAAAAAAGTCCACCAAACAGCATCACGAGTTAGATACCGTTTTAATTTGTTAAAAGAAGAATTTATTGATGACAATATTTTATCTTCTTATTTATCAAAAATTAAAGGGGTTAATAAAGTACGCGTAAATAAAAAAGCCTCTTCTATCATTTTTAATATAGAAGATATTGAAGTGTGTTACGAAATTGAAACTATTCTAGATAAATTATCTCTTGATGATTTATTAAACGATGGTTCTTATAATTCACTTAGTTTGGCGTATGTAAAAGAAGATGCTCCTACACTAAATGGTGTTATTCGTGCATCTTCGGCTTTAATTTCAGAGCGTTTTATTTCAAATGATTTTTTGAAAGCTTCTTTAACTATAGGGGCAGCTGCTCCTATGTTAATAGATGGAACTAAAGAATTATTTAGCGAAGGTTTAACTTCTAAGGTTCTAGAAAGTGCTGCCGTTGCAGTATCTGTATTTAGAAAAGATTATTTGGCTGCAAATTCAACCAATGCAATGTTAGAGCTTGGCGAATATATAGAAGAAACCACAGTACATAAAAGTGATGATTTATTAAAAGAGTTATCAAAACCAAATGTAAAAGAAGCCTGGTTACAAACGCAAGAAAATGGAAAAATTGTAGAAAATCTAATTCCTACAGAAGATATCAAAATTGGTGATATCATTGTTGTTGGAGCTGGAAGTACTATTCCCATTGATGGACATGTTGTTTCAGGCGAAGCATCTGTTAATCAAGTATCTATGACAGGAGAAGCAGAACCTATTTCTAAAAGTAGAGGGGATAGAGTAATCTCTGGTACTGTTATTGAAGATGGCCGTTTAAAAATATGGGCAGAATGTGTTGGTAATGATACCGCAACACAAAGAATTAAACACTATATAGAAAACTCTTTAAACGAACAAAGTTCAGTACAGTTAAAAGCAACAAAACTTGCAAATAAATTGGTACCAGTAACCTTGGGTTTAGCTGGTCTCTCTTATGTAATTTCCAGTGATTTTGAACGTGTAGCTTCTGTTTTACAAGCAGATTATTCTTGTGCTTTAAAACTAGCAACACCGGTGGCATTTAAATCAACTATTTCAAAAGCGGGGAATGATGGAATAATGATTAAAGGCGCAAAAGCAGTTGAAGCATTAGGTATTGCAGATACATTTATTTTTGATAAAACGGGAACATTAACCTCAGGGGAACTAGAAGTTATGTCTATTGATTCTTATGACAAAGCCTGGAGCGAAGATGATATTTTAAATTTAACAGCCAGTACAGAAGAACATTATTTTCATCCTGTTGCAGAAGCGGTTGTAAAAGCTGCAAAACAAAAAGGTTTTGTACATATGCATCATGAAGAAGTCGAATTTATTGTGGCCCATGGTGTTAAAACAGAAGTAAATGGAAAAACAGTGATTATAGGCTCAAGACATTTTTTAGAAGATGATGAAAAGATTCCTTTTTCTAAGCATAAAAAAGCCATAGAAAAGTCTTTAGAAGATGGACGAACCTTGCTGTATATTTCTTACGATGGGAAATTATTAGGAACTATTGGTTTAGCAGATCACTTAAGACACAATACAAAAGAAGCACTTGCTCGTTTAAGAACGCTTGGTGTTAAAAATATTATTATGCTTACAGGGGATACTAAAGAAAAAGCTGAATTAATTTCTGGTGAATTAGGAATTGATAAAGTATATGCTGGTCTCTTACCTACAGATAAAGCAAGAATAGTAAAAGAATTAATGAAAGAAGGGCATCAGGTCGCATTTATTGGTGATGGTATTAATGATGCACCTGCTTTAATTTCTGCTCATGTAGGTATATCTATGAGTAAGGGCGCTGATATCGCAAAAGCTACTGCTGATGTTTCTTTATTAAAAGATGATATTGAAGCAGTAGTTGAAGCAAAAGAATTTGCAAATAAAACAATGAAGTTAATTAACAACAATTTTAATACAACCGTGGCTGTAAATTCAGTTATTTTAGCGGGGGCTACTTTGGGATTTTTTACGCCCATTGTTACAGCTGTTTTACATAATGGAACAACCATTGCCTTATTATTAAATTCAATTAAAGGTGTTAAGTTAAATAAAGACAAGTAGTTTAATTTAAAAGGCATTCTCCTATTTAAGTTTTCTTAGATAGAATTCTGATTATTATTATCAAAAGGAAGTTTATGCCATTTATTTTACACCTAGCTACTATTTTAACTTTTGCTTTAAGCATTAAAACACTTGAAGGAAGTGCAAAAGTTATGATTAAAAGAAGTAAAAGGAGACGTAAAGATGGGACTTGATTTAGAAATTCAAAGAGAAGCTGCAAAAATTGCAATGAGCGCAACCTTAGGTGCTACTGTGGTAACATCAATGTTTATGAAAAATAAACTGGCAAAAAAAACACATATTATAGCAGGAGCTGCTTTTTGTGGTTTTGCATTGTGGCATCATATGTTATATCAGAAAAAAAATAAAGTAAGTAATAAAACTAAAGAGAAAATCAAAGCATAAAATTAACTTTCTTTTTTTCTCATCTTTGGTTATACTAATACAGACATATCAATAATAAAGGCTTTAAATGTCAAAACATGACGAAGTAATAGAACAACTAAAAATAATTGTTAAACAAAAAGGTTTAAAATACACTGAACAACGTGAGATTGTTCTTAGAGTACTTATGAGTGTTGAAGAACATTTAACAGCGGAAGATGTTTATAACCATATTAAATCTGCATATAAAGAGTCTAATATTGGAATTGCAACTGTTTACAGAGCACTTTCTTTTTTAGAAGATGTAAAATTAATTACTTCTATCGCTTTTGGTACTGAGGGTAAAAAATATGAAGCAAACCTAAAAGCACATCATGATCATTTAATTTGTACAGCCTGTGGTAAAATTATTGAATTTTTAGACGAAGAAATAGAAAAACGACAAGATAATATTGCAAAAGTAAATAATTTCAAAATTACTTCTCATTCTATGCAGTTATATGGAATGTGCCAAGAGTGTCAAGCCAAAGACTAAAAACTTAAGAAGCTAAAGGCTTCTTAAATTTATTATAAAATTCGCTCTTTAATCGTATCAATCCACGCATCAATTCTTTCTTCACTTAAATCATCTTGATTGTCTTCATCTAAAACCAAACCTACAAACTCATTTTCTATTTGTGCTGTTGATTCTTCATGCTCAAAACCGTCAACTGATGTAAAACCAATGATATTGGCCCCTGTATCTTTTAATGCCTCATACATAGTTCCTAGACCATCTACGAAGGTATCTGCATACGAGTCTTGATCTCCTAAACCAAACAAAGCAATTGTTTTATTAGAAAAATTTATATCACAAAAATCTCCCCATGAATCTTCCCAATCATCTTGTAAATCTCCATCTCCCCAAGTAGATACTCCAAAAATTATTTTTTCATAATTATTAATTTTCTCTATGCCTTCATCGCAGATATTATAGGTATCTATATCTCCTAGTTTTGTTGAAAGTCTTTTTGCTATGTCTTCTGTATTTCCTACGCTTGAAGCGTAAAATATTGCTGTAGCCATTGTTTATCCTTGTATATTTCGTATAATTGATCTAAGAGAATAAGGTACTACTTTTATTTCGTAATTTTTATCTTCTAGTTCATCTACTTTTATTTGTATATGTCTGTTAAAATTTTCAAGTTTTGGATACACCAAATACACTTGTTTAAATTCACTTTGTTTAATTGAATTAATAGCAGTATTGATATCATCTTCAATTTTTAAATTCTTAGGGTCAATTTTTTTCCATGAGGTATAAATTTTTAAAGGAACAGCGTCTTCTTTAAAAATACAAATTGAATCCCCATTATCAAGAACTTTATTATTTTTATGCATTTTTCTTATTTTATTTAATACATATTCATGGAAAAGCAGATTTTTATCAAAAAAGAGTTGTAATTTGTTGTTTATAAAACATGTTGCAATAACTTTTGCCATAGGCAACAGTTTAGAACTTGCATATATTTGTTTTTTCATCTCTTTATTTACGTAGTTATTTATAATTAGGGTTGAATGCAAACAGAAAATAAAAGACTCTTTTTTTACAAAAGGTTTGATATAAGAAATAGCTTTTAAAGAATTTATTTTGTATTTGAAAATTTCTTCAAAAGTATATTTACATAATGTTTTCTGCTCATATTTGGAAAAAATATAATATTCTTTAATTAAACTAGAACTTAAGGACAAAAATAATTGTCTTAGTTTTTCTTTATTATTAAAGTGATCAAAAAAATAACGCAAAGATTCTTGTTCTTGAAAAAATCCAATAAGGTTATTTTGCATTTTTATAACTTTCACAATCCGCATAACAAGACGCACAATCTTTAAGATCCATTACTCTTACATATTCTTCATATACACATGAAATAGA
>SPKZ01021824.1_pt1 | contig 10619 bp, 5 predicted proteins | sample 2456571 | NCBI WGS metagenome assembly SPKZ01 (sample SAMN11192286, study PRJNA482655) | marine metagenome | biome: ENVO:00000447; feature: ENVO:00000244|ENVO:00000211|ENVO:00000569|ENVO:00002023; material: ENVO:00002151; isolation source: ocean water from marine abyssalpelagic zone ...
TCCAAGGTGAGCTGCACGGCATCACCGTCTTGATCCACGGCCTCAACATCATATTCAAAAAGTTTATTTTCGAGAATATAAGTTATTGCATCAGAATCAAATAACGGCGCTCTATTGGTATTTTCAACGTCAATCGTGAACGCTTGTTCCAGCGATAAATCCCCATCCCAGACCTGCACCTTAATCAGATGTTCACCGCCGTGCTCAAAACCGGGTGTCCAACGCAGGCGATTAGCGACAAAGGCCATACCCTCCGGCCCCTGTAATATTTTATAACTCAAAGTTTGTGTGCTATTGGCATCCTCAACAATATCGGCATCACTGGCTAGCAGCTCATATTCATAAGCCATATCTTCCTTGGCCGTTAATACCGCTGCGCTGCCGATCTTCGGCACTCTATTGGTATTACTGATGGCAAGCTTTAAAGTCATATACACCACCGATTCTGCGTCAGATACCGAAAGTCGAATCGTCTCTGTTCCCGCGGTTACAAATCCGGGGGTCCAGGTTAATCGATTAGCCTGTAATTTTACGCCCTCGGGGGCGGCAGAAATGGTCAGTTCCAGCTTATCGCCATCGGCATCACTAAGCTGCAGTGGTATTTGCCAATCCTGACCCTCGGCCAACGTTAGCACTGCCGATTCGGGTTGGATAAATGTCGGTTTTCTATTGGTATTGCTGACCTGCAAGGTGAACTTTTGCTGTACTTTTAATGTCGCATCACCGGTTTCTAAAATAATAGGGTGTGCACCTGCCTGTTCAAACGTCGGCAGCCACTGCAGCTTACCCTCTTTAAACACCATGCCCTGTGGGCCTTTAAGCATCTTTGTGATTAATGTATCGGCATCCGCATCGTGAGTGACTACCTTATAACTCCAGGCTTTATTTTCCGCAGCCAGCAACGGCGGTAAGGCCGAGAACTCCGGCGGCCTATTGGTATTTTCAATATAAATACCTAAGCTAATCGCCGTCTGCCCCTGCCCATCTTCAGCAATCAGTTTTAATTGATGAGAACCAGCGACCTCAAAACCGGGCAACCATTCCACCACACCGGAAGGGCTCACCTGCAAGCCTTTAGGCCCATCTTTAAGCCGGTATCTCAGCGCATCACCATCGGCATCACCCGCCTTTAAAATCGCCGTATAGGCGGTGGACTCTTTACCATCGGGTAACTCTGTCATCTGCCACTGCGGTGTTCTATTGGTGTTCTCTACCGTGATGATAAAAGACTGCTCGGCGCTGAGATCACCATCACTGATGTGTAATACCACGGGATGACGCCCGGCTTGTGTATAATCAGGCAGCCAATGTAACTGGCCATCTTTGAGTACCATACCCTTGGGGCCAGATTTTAACATCAGCTTCACGTCTTGCTCATCAGGGTCCAGGCTTTGTAATAGATAATTATATTCTGCCGCCTCTGCAACCTGAGTGACCGGTTTACTGGTAAAGGCAGGAGCCCTATTTACCGCTATCACCTTCAACTCAAAACTTTGTGCAACCGTGGTTTCCCCATCAGATACCAGTAATTCCACCATATAAACCCCGGCAGCGTCATAATCTGCCGCCCAAAATATCAACGCCTTTTTATCGATGCTCATTTTATCCGGCCCTGTCGCAATCGAGTAAGACAGCTGATCACCATCGGCATCGGTGACCTTTAACGGTAAAACAAAGCTGCTGCCCTCCTTAAACTGGGCTGCCGCTATAGGCTGCCATACAGGTGCTCTATTGGTATTTTTCACTTTTATGTCAAAGCTCTGCTCTACCTCATCCACAGCATCACGAATCACTACCGTGACCCGGTGTTTACCGGCTTGCTTAAAATCAGGAGTCCAGCTCAGCTCACTGCCTTGCAAAACCATGCCCTTCGGGCCTTGGGTTAATTGATACGTTAATGTTTCTGCATCTTCATCGTTGGCGATAATGGCATAGGTATAAATACTGTTTTCCTGTGCCTGTAATTCCGCTTTAGAGGCCAGCGAGGGTGCTCTGTTGGTGTTTTCAACGTCAATCACACCTTGGGCGGTGATGGTGGTTTTACCATCAGAAATCGCCACACTAAATTTATGTGATCCGGCATCATTAAAACCCGGCATCCATTGCAATAAACCATTGCTTGAGATACCTAAGTTGTCAGGGCCTTCTACTAGGGTGAAATGTAATTCATCGCCGTCAGCATCACGCGCAAAAAGATGATGGCTCAGCACCTCACCTTCTTTCGCCTTTAAAGCTCCCTGAGATTTAAAAACCGGCGCGCTGTTTTTCTCGACCACTGCAGGTTGAATAGGTTCAACATTGGGCCTAGCAGTGGCCAATACCACACTGCCAAAACCGGATAAAAGAGTCAGTAAAATAAGTGCAGCAGGATGTTTTAACCGCATAATAATGTTAACAATATGTGATGAATGCACTGGAAATCTCATGGGTAGCCTTAGTCATGCTATTCAATAACGCTAAAAACTTGCGCCTGATAATTCAGCATAGCCAATAATCGAGTTTTTTTAGTTTCAAACCCTATCAGCAGGCCTGCTTTTTGTCTATGGCTGAATCGGTAAAGCCCTAGCTTTAATAGAAGCTTTGCAAGGCCTGCTTTTTTCAGGCATATATTTGACTTAACTCAGCGGCCTCGGTAACGTGCCATGCATAATAAAAACCCAAGCTGCAGCATATTTAAGCATTAACCCACGGTTGCTGAATCAATGAACATTATCTCGCTTATTTCTGAACTGGCCCAACAAGATATCCGCCTGTGGCTGGACGATGGCAACTTAGCCTATAGTGCACCCGATGGTGCGATGACGCCCGATGTTATCGCCAAATTACGTGAACACAAACCGGCGATTATCGAATTCCTAAAACAATCGGAACAGCAACAGACCGTAAGCTTCGATAAAGCTATTAGGGGCGATCAAAACCAGGGTTATACCGTGTCTGCAGCCCAACAACGCCTGTGGTTTTTACAGCAGTTGGAACCTGAGAACAGCGCCTACCATATTCATGCAGCCCTCTCTCTTAAAGGCCCATTGGATATCGCCAGTTTAAACCAGGCCTGTAGCACCATCATTCAACGCCATGAAATTCTTAGAACCCACTACCAACAAGAAGACGGCATCTTAAAACAGTTTATTCAAGCACCTGAGGCGATTGTTTTACAAGCCCAGGCTTGTGATGAATCTGAATTGCAGCATAAGATTCAACAACATTTACACCAGGCTTTTGATTTAAGCGCTAACGTATTTCGCTGCCAATTATGGCAAACCGCCCATGAACATTTTGCTTTGGCTTTCACCGTACATCATATTGCCGCCGATGGTTGGTCATTAGGTTTATTTGTTAATGAACTTATGGCCCTTTACCAAAGTTTCTGTGAAGGAAAAACCGCAACATTACCCGCACTAGACTATCAATATATCGATTACGCCCACTGGCAGAATCAAGCGCCACAACAGCAGAAACAAAATGAGCAATTAACCTATTGGCAAGAAACACTGCAGGGCTGCCCAAATTTAGATTTACCGCTGGACCATGCCCGCCAATTATTAGCCGACGGCAAGGCAGGCTTGGTTGATTTTCGCTTAAACGCAGAGCAAACCAGCGGTTTAAAACAACTGGCCCAGCAACACGGCGGCACATTATTTATGAGCCTGCTGAGTAGTTATGCAGTGTTATTACAGCGTTACTCCCAGCAAGCTGACTTTGCGATTGGCACCCCCATTGCTGGACGTTCGGTAAGTCAATTGGAACCGATGATAGGCTGTTTCTTAAATGTACTGGCGATACGTTGTGAGATCGACGAATCACAAACTTTTAGCGACTTTTTGCAGCAGCAGATTAAACAATGTAAAAACGCTTTTGATCACCAAGACCTGCCGTTTGAACGCATCGTTAATGAGTTAGTCAGCAATAGAGACTTATCCCAAAGCCCACTGTTCCAGACTATGCTTTCGCTGCAAAACACACCATTTAATACGGTATCCAAGATACACGGTTTAGAAATTTCAGGCATCGAAAGCCCGGATATCACCGCCCAGTTTGATTTAAAACTCACCGCAGCCGAAGACGATGATGAGCTGCATTGCCGCTTTGAATTTAAGCAGGCCCTGTTTAATCACCACACGATAGAACATATGGCAGAGCACTTTAAACGCTTGGTTGATCTGTTATTAAGCAACACTGATAACGCCATCAATAGCTTAGATTTATTCGCCAGCGATGAACTACAGCAGCGTTTACAACTGCATGAAGGTGGCGATAACGATACCCAAAAGCCGCTGCCAGAAAATCAGCTGTTACATGTTTTATTTGAACAGCAAGTAGAAAAAACACCCAATGCGATAGCGGTGAGTGATAAAAACCAGAGCCTGAGCTATCAGCAATTAAATAACCGCGCCAATCAGCTGGCCCAGCAATGTATTAAACAAGGTCTATCCGCCGAAAGTTTGGTCGGCGTCTGTTCAACCCGTAGCGTACATATGATGACGGCGTTATTAGCCGTATTAAAAAGTGGCTGCGCCTATGTGCCACTGGATCCGGACTTTCCGCTAGAACGCCTAAGCTTTATGGCCGAAGATACCGCCATCAACACATTGTTAGTTGATGAAAATAGCTTCAGCCTTGGCCAAACCTTGGCGGCAGATAAGCTGCAGCTGATTACCCTCAACGATGGGCTATTTAACGATGCCGCCCTGACTGAAAACCCGAATATCAACATCCGCAACGATGCGCTGTTTAATGTGATTTACACCTCAGGTTCCACCGGCACACCTAAAGGTGTGATGGTGCCCCATAGCGGCATTTGTAATCGCCTGCTTTGGATGCAAAATACCTACCCATTAACTAGCCACGATAAAATCTTACAAAAAACGCCTTACAGCTTTGACGTCTCGGTGTGGGAATTATTCTGGCCCATCATTACCGGCAGCCAATCGTATTTTGCCGATGCCGAGGGTCATAAAGACCCCACCTATTTACGTGACATTATTCAAAGCCAAAACATCACCACCACACATTTTGTACCTTCGATGTTAGCGGCCTTTTTACATACCGCCGATATAGAAAAATGCAGCAGCTTACGCCATGTTTTTTGCTCAGGCGAGGCGCTGCAACTGGAACATCAGCGCCGTTTCTTTGAACGCTTAAATAACACCACATTACATAATTTATATGGGCCTACCGAGGCCAGTATCGATGTCTCTTTTTATGATTGCCAAGCCAATAACGACTATGCCAGCGTACCTATCGGCAAGGCTATCGATAATACCCAGTTACATGTGCTGGATGCGCAACTTCGCCCACTACCGGCAGGCATTGCTGGTGAGTTATATATAGGCGGCACAGGCTTAGCCAAAGGCTATTTAAATCAACAGGAACTCACCGCCACCACGTTTATCAACAACCCGTTTGTAGACACCGGCCATAGCAGTGAAAAACTGTATAAAACCGGCGATCTGGTTCGATTGTCCGATGATGGCAATATTTTATATCTGGGGCGTATCGATCATCAGGTTAAGATTCGTGGTAATCGCATAGAACTGGGTGAAATTGAAAATACGTTAATCCATCACCCCGATGTCCGTGAAGCGATTGTTACCGCCACCACTTCAACCGATGGCAGCAAACAACTTATTGCCTACGTGCTGAGTGATACCGAACTATCAACTAGCGATTTACAGCAGACCATCAACAGTAAACTACCGGCCTATATGCAGCCTGCAGCGTTTATACAACTGGATGCCTGGCCACTCACGCCCAGTGGTAAAATCAACAGGAATAAACTGCCGCAGCCCGATTGGCAACAACTCAATGCACAAGCTTATATAGCCCCTGAAACCGAAACTCAAAAACAATTGGCACAGATATGGGCCGAGGTTTTACAGCTGGAAAGGGTCGGTATAGAAGATAACTTCTTCCATATTGGTGGCCATTCGCTGACCGCAACCCAGGCCTTGGCTAAGGCGCAGGAGCTGTTCTTGGTAGAAGTGCCTCTACGTGAGATCTTTGAAAACCCCACCATTTCTCATATTGCCAGCTTGTTAGATGAAGCGATTCTTCAACAATCCGTCTTCAGTGATAATGCGACAGATACCGAGGATGACGAAGACATGGAAACATTTGTGCTCTAAGCCACATCATAACGGTTATACTATGAGCCATACACAAAAGGATATTGTTATGGCGTATCACACACGGTTTACTCAGCTCTTTTTTATCCTCACATTATTGCTCTCGTTCAGCAGTTATGGCGGTGGTGATAACGCCATTCAGCGCATCATAAAAACCGGCCAACTGACTATTGGCGTCTCCGGCGACCAAGCCCCGTTTGTGATGCATGATGTACAAGGCCAGTTAATGGGTTATGACATCGACTTGGCTAATGCCATCGCACACGTGATGGGTGTTGAAGCTTCATTTAAAACCCTGCCCTTCGATAAACTATTACCTGCGCTGAATGATGGCGATGTAGATATCGTGATATCAGCCATGAATATTACATTAGAAAGAGCCGAAAATTTCCTCTTTGCCGGCCCCTACGCGATGACCGGAAAATCCATTCTGAGTAAATCAGAAACCCTGGTGCAATATAGCCAAACCGGAAACTTCGACAAAAAAAGCATTAGCGTGGTGGCGTTAAAAGATTCCACCAGCGAAGCCTTTGTTAAAGAATTTATGCCCACCGCCAAATACACTGCCGTAGAAGCTTATGATGATGGCCTAAGGATGATTAAAGCATCACAGGCAGATGTGATGGTGGCCGATATGCAGTTTTGTATTTTATCCGTATTGCTGAATCCACAAGATAAACTGATGACATTAAATTCGCCGCTGTCGGTAGAACCCGTAGGCATTGCGGTTTATCGTAAAAATCCGGGATTACATGTATTGATGCAAAACTATCTCGATAGCTACCGCAGCACGGGCCTGTTGCAACAATTACGGCAAAAATGGTTTAAAGACGGCAGCTGGACGGCGCAATTAGCCAATAAAACCATCGCGATGTAAACCACCTATTCTATCTGGCGGGTTAAGAGGGTAAAATACCTTTTTTTCCCACATTCCAAGCACACAGAAGGCACAGCAATGGGCAGAGCTTATCAGAACCGCAAAGAATCCATGGCTAAAACCTCGGATGCCAAGGCCAAGGTTTACAGCAAATACGGCCGTGAAATCTATGTTTGTGCCAAATCAGGCGGCACAGATCCAGAAGGTAACTTAGCCCTGCGCAGCATGATTGATAGAGCCAAAAAAGATCAGGTGCCTACTCACGTCATTCAAAAAGCGCTGGAGAAAGCCAAAGGCGGCGGCGGTGAAGATTTCTCACCGGCACGTTATGAAGGTTTTGGCCCCGGCAACTGTATGGTGATTGTGGATTGTTTAACCGACAACCCGAACCGCACCTTCGGTGATGTACGTATTTGTTTCACCAAAACCAAATCCAAGCTTGGTACCCAGGGCACCGTAGGCCATATGTTTGATCATCTGGCGATTCTGGTATTTAAAGCGGATGATGAAGAAGCGATTTTAGAAGCACTGATGGAAGCCGATGTGGATGTCAGCGATATCGAATCTGAAGATGGCAAGGTCACCGTATTTGCGCCACATACCGATGCTCATAAAGCCAAGCAGGCTATTTTAGCCACCCTGGGCGAGATAGAATTTGAAGTTGATGAAATTCAATTTGTGCCACAAACCTCTACCGAGATTGGTCCAGACGATATAGAAATGTTCCATAAATTTATGGATATGCTCAACGATCTGGATGACGTACAAAACGTTTATCATAACGCCGAGTTGCCTTAAGCCCCGATTATAGCGTTCTCAAATTTTAGAACGCTATAGTTTCGAAAGACACTTCAAATGCATATCGCCCCAGTACCCCGCGCTACAATACGCTGAACTATGTGTAATTAACGCTGTAGTGCTCTTGAATAAAGGCCTTGGCTGAGCCAAGGCTCTAATTTAATGTCTTTCACGGTTTTTCCAAATAAAGAAAGGCCTCTCCTAATAAGACCGACGCACGGGTAATGGTTATCTCATTGATTAATTCGAGATTAATAAAACCTTGAATCGTTGTGCCGCCATCCACATAGGCAAGTTGATGGCCTTCATTCTCTAAGCGCTGAATCAAAGCCTTGATATCCCGTATACATCTCAACCCTATGCTTTAAGCCCGCAGGTGGTTCTTTTACCGTATTGCTTAAAACAATGATGCGTGTATCACCACAAGGCCATTATTAAGGTGTTAGATTCATACTATCGATCATGTTCATACATTTTCGCCCCATTATTAAACAATCGATAGAAGCCATAAAACTCACCATGCCCATATCGGCTTCATCCCCCATATCCGCATCGTGTTTTCCAGCCGCATGTAACCAATCAACACTGCCGTCATTTTTAGCGATAAATCCATCGGCGCTGGTGGCAATAAACACTGAACATTTCATAATATTTTCGTAGTGGAAGTGATCGTGAACTGCAGCCAATAATATCGAGTAAAGCTTCGCTTACGATGTCTAATCTCAAAAAAAGTATCGCTAAAGATGGGGAGTTGGCACTGTTATCTGCAGGTATTTATCTATAGAATTCAGCGTTTAAAAATCACTCGATTAATCTCTCCCCGGACTAACAAGGATTCTGTGCCGATCTAAGCCCTATAACATCAAATGGATGCTGTTGTGAAAAAAACTTCCTCTCTCTATGTACTCATTCTATTAAGCACACTGCTGCTCAGTGCCTGTAACCCCTGGCTACTATTTTGGAAGGAAGCGGCGGATGATGATACCAGTATTAACACTTATACCCCCGTCATTGCCACGCCGGTAAGGCTAAGAATTGAAGCCGAGCATAGTTCATTACCCCGCACCACCGAAACGCCTTTATATGCCTATGTCGATTACGATAATGGCTATTCACAAAATGTTACTTACGATGCGACCTGGAATAGCAGTAACCCGCTGATTGCCTCTGTGGTGATGGAAAATAACCAGCTCATTATCAAGGCCGTATCTGCAGGCGAAGCTACGATTACCGCCAGTTATCAAAAAGAAGGTTTCCCTACTACCACAGGCCATCTGTTATTTACCATTAACAGTGCAGAACTTACCGCTATAACAATAAACCCAACAAATACTCGAATTATTGCCGGTTACACTCAGAAATATACTGCACAGGGCACATTTAATAATGGCAGAACTTACCCGATTACTCGTCTGGTTAATTGGCTAAGCAGTAACGAGACGGCAGCAACAATCGATAAAGGTTTAGCAACAGGGTTAATAGAAGGTGCTAGTGAGGTCTCCGCTACCTGGCCTGAATCAACCATTAGCAGTAACACCGCAAACTTGGATGTTCAACAAGCCGATCTTTTAAGCATTGAATTAAATCCTCAAACGGCCAGTTTAATAGATGGCAATACATTAACGCTCAGCGCCAAAGCAACATTCAGCAATGGTGTTATTATCGAAGATGCAAGCGCATTTACCTGGTCGTCATCCAACTCGGCAGTGACTGTTGATGAAAATGGGAAGCTAACAACAAATTATAGCGGCAGCGCAAATATCATCGCAAAAATAGATAATAGCCCTAGTAGTGCGGCCTCTATTATTAACGTCACGGATGCCGTTATCACCGAATTAACCGTAACCTCAACCGCGGCCAGTGTTGCCGAAGGGTTAACACTGCCCTTTGAAGCACAAGCTATGCTCAGCAATGGCGAGACTGAAAATGTAACAAAACATGAAAAATTACTTTGGCTTACCAGCGACATTGATATTGCGACCATTGACGGCGACGGTATCGCCCGTACTCATCAACAAGGCAGCACAGATATCACCGCTGTGTTAGGTATCATGCAAAGCAGTGCAAATTTAATGGTGACCGAGGCCGAAGTAACATCGCTAAGCATCACTCCTAATAATCGCCAGATGATTCATTCCATAAGCTCAAACACAACGTTTACCGCCATGCTCAACTACACCAACGGCGATGAAATAGATGTTAGCCGCAATAATGGCACCGAGTGGAGTAGCGATAATGACGCCGTTATGACTATCGATCAACAAGGTATCGCTACCTCAGAAGGACCTGTAACAGCTCAGGTTAAAGCAGAAAACGGCAACAGTTCCTCGGCCAGTTACTTTACTGCCGATAGCTGCTACTCCATTGTGTTTGAGGGCTTGGAATACACATGCCCTATGCGTACCGATGTTGCACGAATGGCCGACATCGCATATACCGAACCACAAGCCGATAATACTAACCGAGAATATTATGCGGCGTTTAACTGGTCTGCAGCCGAGAACACTTGCAAAGCCCTGCAATATAATAATAAAAATGATTGGCGACTCGCTAGTGCCGACGAATTAAATGCACTTTTTGCAGCCTATGAATCTAGCGGCGGGGTTTATGGTGATGCAAACTGGTCTGTTTCTATCGCCACCTGGTCTTCTGATGTTTTTGATGATCAAAGGCATGTCTCGGTTGATCTATGGAAGGGTAATAATTTTAATTCTTCAGATTCAAGCTCTCATTACACCACCTGTGTACAGTGAGAGTGAATAATAACAGCAGCCTTAACAATACCTATTTACAGAACGGAACCTGATCATGATTAAAAA
>SPKZ01010092.1_pt1 | contig 10611 bp, 3 predicted proteins | sample 2456571 | NCBI WGS metagenome assembly SPKZ01 (sample SAMN11192286, study PRJNA482655) | marine metagenome | biome: ENVO:00000447; feature: ENVO:00000244|ENVO:00000211|ENVO:00000569|ENVO:00002023; material: ENVO:00002151; isolation source: ocean water from marine abyssalpelagic zone ...
ATTTCCATTGGTGTGCCCATTCGTTCCGTTCGCTTCGCCGCCGTGCGCTTCCATCATGGCGCGCTGTCGAGCCAGCGGGTCGACGGAGACGGTCGCTGCGTCGGCACCCGGGGAAAGCTCCCGGATCTCATCTGCGGTGAGACGGTTTTCCTCGCTGCGATTGTCCTGTTCCACCTTGGCCTTCAGCTCAATCACCCTTCCTTTATCGAGGTAGGGATTGCACTTCTGGTAGGTTTCATTCCACACCATCACCTCCGTGTGGCCTGAGAAATCCTCCAACCTGAGGATCGCGAACGGTTTTCCTTCGCGCTTGGTGTACTTCACCGTCGATTCAGCGATCAGTCCGGCAAAACGTTGACCTTTCTTGCCCGGTTTCATCTGGGGCAGGTCTTTGATCTCCGAATACTTCGCTTTCTCGATCACACTGCGGTATTCGTCGAGCGGGTGACCTGTGACGTAGAAACCGAGCAGGTCCTTCTCGTGAGTGAGGTATTCGCGCTGGTTCCACTCGACCTTGTCCTCTTCGATCACATCCGGAGCCGGTGCCGCTGACATGAGCTCGTTCATATCGAACAAAGCGGCCTGCCCGGACTGACGATCCTTCTGCGCGGCACTGGACCCGGCGATGACCTGCCCAACGCGGGAGAACATCTCGTCGCGACGCTCCAGGGTGAAATCGAAGGCACCGGCCTTGATCAGGTTTTCGAGAATCTTCCGGTTCACCGACTTGCTGTCGAGACGGCTCGCAAACTCTTCGAGCGACTTGTACTCGCCGTTCGCCTTCCGGTCGGCAATGGCAGTTTCCATCGCCGCGCCACCCACGTTCTTGATCGCGGACAGACCAAATCGAATCGCGTCTTTTCCGTTGGGCAGTTTCTCCGGGCGGAATTTGAGGGCGCTGCGATTTACGTCCGGCGCCAGGATTTCAATCCCCATGCGCTGACACTCAGCCACGAAGATCGAGATCTTATCCATGTTGTTAATCTCGTTACTGAGAACCCCGCACATGAATTCGACCGGATAGTTCGCCTTCAGAAACGCCGTGTGATAACTGACCAGACCGTAGGCCGCTGAGTGCGACTTGTTAAATCCATAGCCGGCGAATTTCTCCAGCAAGTCAAAGATCTCGTTAGCCTGCTTCTCAGGGATCTTGTTAACCCTGTCGCAGCCTTCCACGAACTTCTTGCGCTGCTCGATCATGACCGAGAGCTTCTTCTTACCCATGGCACGACGGAGAAGGTCAGCCTCACCGAGTGAGTAGCCGGCCAGCAGGTTGGCAGCTCGTTGCACCTGCTCCTGGTAGATCAAAATCCCGTAGGTTTCCTCACTCGCCTCCTCCAGCAAGGGATGGAGGTACTTGACCTTCTTCTTCCCTTTCTTTCGGTCAATGAAGTCCGGAATGAGGTCCATCGGACCCGGACGATAGAGCGCGATCAACGCAATAATGTCTTCAATCCGATTCACATCAAACTGGCGACAGAGGTTCATCATGCCACCGGATTCCAACTGGAACACCGCGGTCGTTTCTCCGCGGTTGAGAAGATCAAAAGTCGGCCTGTCATCGTAGCCGTCATTGTCGATTACGAAGTCGGGGGTGTGCTCGTGAATCAAGTCCACCGCATCCTGGATCACGGTCAGGGTTTTGAGACCGAGGAAGTCCATCTTCAACATGCCCAGGTCGGTCAGCGGTGCCATCGCGTACTGGGTCACCACCTCCCCTTCCTTGCCTCGGACCAGCGGCACATAGTCGGTCAGCTCGCGGTCACCGATCACGACACCCGCCGCGTGGATACCGGTTCCCCGGGTCAAACCTTCGAGGTAGGTCGAGTACTTCCACAGCTCGGCGATGGTCGGATTGTTCTCGAGCTCTTCCCGCAGTTCCGGATTCTTTTTCCGGGCATCTGCCAGGGTGATATTGAGCTCGTTGGGAATCATCTTGGCGACCCGGTTGCCCTCCGAGTAGCTCAGTCCCATAACCCGGCCCACGTCCCGCACCACACTCTTCGCTCCAAGAGTCTGGAAAGTAATAATATGAGACACGGCTCGCTCACCGTACTTGCGGCGCACGTAATCGATCACCTTGGCTCGTCGCGGCTGGCAGAAGTCGATATCAATATCCGGTGGCGAGACACGTTCCGGGTTGAGGAATCGCTCAAAAATCAGGCCAAATCGGATCGGACAGATATCGGTGATCTCCAACACGTAGGCGACCAGGGAACCCGCCGCCGAACCACGACCCGGCCCTACCGGCACCCCGTTGTCCTTGGCCCATTTGACGAAGTCCCAGGTGATCAGGAAGTAGGAGACAAAGCCCATCTTCTCCATGATCCCGATCTCGTAGTCGAGACGCTTGCGGAGTTCCTCATCCGTGTCCGCCCGATCACCGTAGCGCATGCGCAGGCCTTCGAAGCAGACCTTTCGGAAATAGGCTTCACGCGGGCTGCCATCGGGAGATTCGAACTGCGGGTACTTCTCCGAGCTGGTCGAGTCCAGATGGATGTCCACGTTGCACATGTCAGCGATGTGCAGCGTATTCGAAATCGCTTCGGGGATCTCCTTGAAGAGCTTCCGCATCTCGTTGGTGCTCTTGAAGTAAACCTCGGGGGAATACTTCATTCGGTTCTCATCCATCTGGAGCGAACCAGTGCCGATGCAGATCATGACATCGTGCGCTTCATGATCCTTCTGATTGAGAAAGTGCACGTCATTCGCGGCGACGAGGCCGAGATCAAACTCCTTGCCGAACTGCACCATCTGCTTCGTACACATGGCCTGCTCGGCGAAACCGTGGTCGTGAACTTCGAGAAAGAAATTATCGCGGCCGAAAATATCAATGAACTCCCCGATGCTTTTGCGGGCACCGTCGAGGTTCTCGTTCTGGATCATCTGATTGACCTCGCCATTGATACACCCGCTCATGCAGATGATGCCCTCGGAGTGGGCCGCAAGGGTTTCTTTGTCGACCCGCGGCTTGTAATACATGCCCTCGAGGTGACCAATGCTGGTCAACTTCATCAGGTTCTCGTAGCCCTTCAAGGTCGAGGCGAGCAAGGTGAGGTGAGAATTGCGCTTTTTCTTCGCCTTGCTGCCGACCGTCACCGCTTGAGCCTTCTTCTCCGTGAGCTTGACTCCCGGAGGCGTCAAATACATCTCGCAGCCAATGATCGGCTTGATCCCGGCAGCCTTGCCGGCCTGATAGAAGTCGATAGCCCCAAAGATATTGCCGTGGTCCGTCATCGCCACCGCCGGCATCTTCGCCCGCTCGGCCTTTTTCATCAGGTCCTTGATCCGCACCGCCCCATCGAGGGTGGAGTATTCAGTGTGCAGATGCAGGTGGATAAACGGGTCGGTTGGCATTGTGCGGAACGGGCGAAAAGGGGCGGAATTCTCATTCTAGAGAAAGCCCAATCCACGGCAAGAAGAACGAAAGATTTCCGCACAAATTGTCGACACAATCCAGTTCCCCGAATCAGCGACCCTTCAAAAAGTTGGACAAAAGGGACGAGGGCCTTGTCCTGACGATCGGCGCAGAAGCCTAACTGTGCTTGTCTGCCCCACCCTGTTCCAGCCGGGGCTCTGCCGCCGGCTTATCAAACCAATTTGACTTCGGAACGATCAGGTCCTGCTCCGGCTGCTCGCGGAAGTGGGGGGACATGATCTGAACTTCGTATTCGTTGAACACGTCCTGGATCTCTGCATGCAGGCGTGAAAGGACCGCGGGTCGGCTGGTCGGCTCCTCGATATAGAAAACCAGCGTGTACTCCGCGTAATGGTCGAGAAGGCCGGTCTGGAGAACCCGTGGTTCGGGATCCTGTCGCAAGCCCGGAGTCCGCTCACTGGCGAGCTTGAGCATCGCATGGACCTGGCGCCACGGCGTGTCATAGCCAATGGTTACCGAGGTCGAGACCACCGCTCCATTCTCGTCGGCGAGACGCGAATAGTTATACGTCGGATTGGAAACCAGAATCGCATTGGGGACTGAAATGAAGTCACGACGCGGCGTCATGATCTTCGTTGCAAGCAGTCCCATCTCCGTGACTGTTCCCTCCATTTCACCGACCCTGACATACTCACCTGTTCGGATGGATCCGGAGTAGAGCATCACGAATCCGCTCATGATCTGGTTAATCATCCCGGATGATCCCAGTGAAATCATGAGACCAAGCAGCATACTCATGCCCTGGAACGCCACTGATCCCGACCCGGGGATGTACGGGTACGACATCACAATGGCAAACAACCAGATCGTTGCCCCGATGATCCGTCGCGTCGCCCGGGCTGTATCGGCACTCATTAAGCTGCTCGCCGATTCACTTCCGAGCCCTCGAATGAGATGATCTGAGAGACGGGACAACCAACGAGCTATTAGAAAAATAAAAGTCACTATTCCAAGACCCGGCAGAGAGCCTAGAACGCTCGAGCCAACCTTCGACGCGAATTGCCCCAGCGATTGCCCCAGGGCCGCACCCCAAGGCGCCGTCGCCGGAAACTGGTAAAGGCAGGTGGTCAACCAGACGTAACCGAGGAAGAAGATCGCGATCCCTTCAAGCAGCCCGACCGCCTTCTTCTCCACGACTACGATGTGAGGGCGGAGGTCAGCCCGCTTGATCTTCAGCTGACGAATCCGGTTAATGAATTTTTCGAGCCGGCCGCGAAGCCAGCCTCCGACCCGGCGGATCAACCAGATCCCCAATAGAAACAGGGCTGTCGTTCCAACGACCACGCCAATTCCGAGAGCAATCCGCTCCGGCTGAAACTGCTCCGCCCGCGCATCGAGGGCATCGTTAATCTGGCTGATCGCCCGCTTGCTGGCTTCCCGCAACGTTTCTCCGGATAGCTCGTTGAGGTCCGATTCGAGGATTGTGAAAAGAAATTCACCTTCAGAACTGAATCTCACCCCCGGCTCCTCGTCGTCGCCAACTGTGATATCCACGGTATCGATACCGGATTCGAGAAGAGAATCTCCGGCCGCTCGAATCCGCCGGGTAGCGTCGTCGACCCGCTCCGCCGGGGAGAGTTGAGTGGTGTCGGATCGAAATACCACCACTTCCCGATTGAGTAGCTCCAATCGCTCCGGCTCAATTTTACCGGAATCTTCTTCCGCCGAAAGATTGACCGCTCCCAATGCAGTTGAAAGCACAATACCAACGACAACTCCTGCCACTCTCAAATTGCCGGGAAGAAAGAAGCTGCCGCTCATAGGGATACTCTCTAACAAAAACTTTCCCGGACATCAACGCAGGAGAACAGGATACTTTCGCGCGGTAACGAAGGCACTATCCCGTCGTCCGCAACCCGCTCGCGATCGCACTGATCGAAAAGATGATCTCGCGAGGAAGGTCAGAATCGCCTTTACGCCATTCTCTCAAAAGTTCCACCTGTTGCAGGTGCAGGGTGCGTAGAGGCTCGTCCCGCAGAGCGAGTGTCTTGGCGTAGCGCGGCCGACGCTCCCGGATCGGAGTCGGAAACAGATCTGCGAGACGGTCGGAGAGCAGCTGGTACTCGGACTCGATCTTGCCCATGAAGCGTTCGCAAATTTCCTCATCTTCCACGAGGGAGGCATAGGCTCGCATCAACTCCGGACTGGAGCTCATCAAGTTCGTCTCAATGCTGGTGAAAACGTAACGGGCGAAGGTAGACTCGCCAATCGACCCGGCGAGCCGGGCAAAATCATCGGGCTGCTCCTGCTTCAACGTTTCGAGAGCCGTTCCCGCGCCGTACCAACCGGGGAGATAAAACCTCGCCTGGGTCCAACTGAAGACCCACGGAATCGCTCTCAGGTCATCAAGCGTTGCGCCACCTGTGCGTCTCGAAGGCCGCGAACCCATCTGGTTCTGCTCGAGCGCATCGATCGGAGTGGCCTGACGATAGAACTTCATGAAGTCCGGTTCCTCCAGAAGTTGGCGGTAAGCCTTCATGCTGGTTGCTGACAGTGTCGGAAACAGATCAATTCCCGGATCCTCTGGAACTTCCTCTCTCAGGTGTTTCACGGTGGTCCGAGTGACGCAGGCTTCGAGGCTTTCGAGGTGATAGGCCGCATTGTCAGGGTAAGCATACTTGCGGGCAATGGTCTCGCCCTGCTCCGTCATCCGGAAGTCTCCTGACAAGGAACCATGAGGCAGCGCCCGCATGAACCAGTTCGTCGGACCGGCTCCGCGACTGACGGTACCGCCGCGACCGTGGAAAAAACGAAAGGCGACCCCGTGTTTCCTACCAACTTCGGTCACGGCACGCTGGGCTCCCTGGAGTCCCCACTGGCTGGCGAGAATACCGCCATCCTTGTTGCTGTCACTGTAGCCCAGCATGATCTGCTGAACCGGACGCTCCACGTCAGAGGCGATCGAAAGATTCCGTTTCGTCACGGGATGGCTCAGATACTCATCCACGATGCCAGCCGCATTTTCGAGGTCTTCGAGAGTTTCGAAGAGTGGGACCACCTGCAGCACGCAGGTCGTTTTGCCGTCCACCATGTCAGTCAACCCGGCCTCGCGGGCAAGGAGGTGAACCGCCAGCAGGTCGGAAAGTTGGCGCGTCATGCTGACGATGAGACTGCCGAGCCCTTCGCCTCTCTTGCGACGCTGTTCGTCGAGAACCCGGTAACAACTCCTCACGGCATCCGCTTCGCTTCCGGCCGACTGATCCGGGTGCAGAAACGGTCGGGGAGACTCGAGCTCTTCACTGAGAAAAGCGACCCGTTTGTCTTCCGACCAATCACCAAAGTTTTCGCCATCTTCCACGCCGGCAGCCTTCAGCAATTGAGACATCGCCTTATCGTGGAACTCACTGTTCTGGCGAACGTCCAGTTCGGCGAGGTGGAGGCCGAAAGTCTTCAATTTGCGGATGACCGGCTGCACCACCCGCCCGGCGAGGCGCTTGGCTCCGATCGCGACGAGCGAATCATCCATCAACTCGAGATCGGCTTCCAGTTCTTCAACTGTGACTGCATCATCGTTCTCCAGCCGGGCCCTCAGCAGATAGCCGAAAGCACGCCAGGGTTCCTCGGGGTTACGGCCCAGAATGTATTTCCCTTCTTCACCGAGAGAGTTAGCCAGCTCATCGATGCGATGGGTCAGGGATTCGGAAGCCGGGTGCGCCGGAGCCGAAACCGTCAGCTCCTGGGCGACGGCGGCCAGTTCCCGGCGGAAAAGCTTCACCGCCTGGAGTCGAAGTTCCTGGAGGGTAGCGCGGGTCACGTCCGCGGTGACAAACGGGTGACCATCCCGATCCCCGCCAATCCACAGACCAAATCGCATCTTCGGCCCGCCGCCGGCTTTCTTCAGCGTCTCCAGTGAGAAGCCAGCCGCTTCCCACGACCACTCCAGTCGCTGGCCAATCCTCTCAACCGTGTCGGGAAAGACTTCACGCAGGTAGTAGAGAGCGTTGCGGAGTTCGCGCTCCACGGTGGGTCGCTCCACATGAATTTCTCCGGTGTTCCAAAGTGCCTCGAGCGCTGTCAGGAAGTCTTCGCGGGCAGCGACTTTCTCTTCCGCCGTCAGATCGTTTTCCTCCATTCCATGGAGGCGGTCATAGAGGTCTCGATGACGCTCACGCACGCTGGGTCGCTTCGCTTCCGTCGGGTGCGCCGTGAAAACCGGCTCGATTCGGACGTGGCTCATCGCCTCCGCGATTTCCTCCTCGGTAAACTCCTCTTTCTTGAGTGCCCGGAGGCAACGAGGCCACAGCCCTTTCTCGGACTCAGGCCCCAGTTTCGCTTCACGGTCCCGTCGAAATTCGAAGCCCACCCGTTCTTCAACCATATCGAGCAGTTGAAATGCGATGGAGTAGACCTCCGCGATATCACCGGCTTCGGCCAGTGTCGCTGTTTCCTTCGAGTTATTCAGCCATGGGAGAAGCGCTGCGAGGTGATGCTGCCCCGCTGACTGAAGGACATCGCGAAGTCCTTCCATGGTTTCACGAAGCTCAGTCTCAATCGAGGCCATGCCTCGTTCCCGAATGCTTTGGTCGGAATCTGCGCTGGTAGTGTCCTGGTTCATCTGCTCAGTAGGGAGACTCATGCTTCCGCCTTAAATAAGGCAAGATACGCAGAATTTCTGCCACTTTTTAGACAGACCGTCCCGGAGAGACACAAAAAAGCTCCTCCCGGGAGTCATCGTCCCCACAGGAGCCTTCGTCCGCTCGAACAGAATGAGCCAGAACCGACCGCCAAGAGCCGTCGGATCAAGGTCAAGAACCGCTACTTCTGCGGCATCCGAGGCGGCTCATAGCCCTCCCAGTTCCCGCTCATAATGAAATCGCCGGTGCTCTAATCGTCTGACCATAACGCTTTTGATGGGCAGATGTGACATCGGGCGGCAGGACATATTTATCGATGCTCGCCATGCGCGCGGTTATCTGCGACTCCGCGACGTTGATGACCTGAAGATCACGGGCCATGAGCGAATGGTAATACCGTTCTTTTTGGAGGCGATTTCGTTCAATTGCTTGAAGTCGAACTCGTTGATCTCGACTTTGGCACCGGCGTCGGGCAACGCGCCGCTGCGGGTCTGTACGCCCGTGCACAGGCCCTGAGGATACCCTATGCGAAGGTCCTTTTACCCAGCACAGGTGGAGATCTGCCGAGGTATACCAACAAACAGCGGATCAATCAAGCCGACTTGCTCGCAGCTGCCGAGGGAAGGTGTTTCTTGAGCTCGGCCTTGGTGATCCCGAGCAACTTGGCCGCAGCGGAATCATCATCTTCGACTTTTGCCAAGGCCACCTGGACGAGTTCCCGCATCGCCATTTCCACCGGAGTGATCCCCTCTTCCTCCGCCGCATTGATGAAACGACGGGCCGCGCGCTCGAGCTTGGAACGCTCTTCTTCTCCCGGTCCGGCCTGATCAAACGGCAGGTCGGTGGGAAGGAGCACGTTACCCGACGCCAGCACGCAGGCACGCTGAACGAGGTTTTCCAGTTCGCGCACATTACCGGGCCAGTTGTAGGACTCCAGCGTTTCGATGGCTTCGCGGGAGAACTGCATCGCGCGGTTCCTGCCCTGGGCCGTTTGCTTCTGAAGGAAATATTCAGCGAGAAGACGGATGTCCTCGAAACGACGACGCAACGGCGGAATGTGGATCCTCACCACATTGAGTCGGTAAAAAAGATCTTCGCGGAAAGTGCCGTGTTCGACTTCCTCTTCGAGTTGTTTGTTGGTGGCGGCGAGAATGCGCACATCGCTCTGTAGCGTCTGGTTGCCACCGACCCGGGAAAATTCTCCGCTTTGCAAAACGCGGAGCAGCTTGCTCTGAACTTCGAGAGGCATGTCACCAATCTCATCGAGAAAGAGGGTGCCTCCGTCGCACTGCTCAAACCGCCCTATCCGCTGACTGACCGCGCCAGTGAAAGCTCCCTTCTCGTGTCCGAAGAGTTCGCTCTCGAGCAGGTTACTCGGAATAGCGGCGCAGTTGATCGCGACATACTCGGACTTGGCGCGACGGGAGAATTTGTGAATCGCGTTGGAAACCACTTCTTTACCCACACCACTTTCACCAGTGATCAAAACCGGTGCATCAGCGCGGGCGACGCGGCCGATAAGCTTGTAGACGTCCTGCATCGCCGGGGAATTACCGATGATCAAATCGTCAGGCGATTGAGGCGGCATGATCACTCCGGAGTCGGAAGTGTCCGCCGCTACTTTCATCTGCTCGGCCGAAGCGAGCGCCTGCTCAGCGACCTGGCGAAGCTCGAAGTTGATAGACTCACGACGGAGCACGTCAAAGGCGCCCAGCCGCATCGACTCAATCACAGCGTTCGTAGAATTGATGTGGCCATTGAGAATGACCATGGCGTTGGGTTCGGACAAGCGGATCTTTTTGAGCAAATCAAGACCTTCGATCGGGCGAAGGTTGAATTCGGCGATGAGGAGGTCCGCTTTCTTTTCTTTGAAAAGCTTAAGGGCATCGTCCGACGACGTTGTCGTCACGATGTGAACGGAATCCGCCTCCAAATGCTTGCAAGCCCAGTCAAGAAAGTCGGGATCGTTATCGGCGATAACGACCGTTTGTTTCTGGATATCTGCCATAAAGGGTTGAAATTCAAAGTCCTGACGAAAACGGCTACGTCTCCCCCCGGACTTCGGGGCGGAACTATACCACAATCCCTTGTTTTCACTGAAAATTTGCCCATGAAATACCGGTCAATTCCTTCGGATCTATTTATTTCCAACCGTCGCCGATTAGCTCAAGAGCTGCCCGAAGGCTCCGTCGCCGTGTTCCATTCCTCGGAAGTTCCTTGGCGTTGTGCCGACGGATCGACCCGCTTTATTCAAAACAGCGACCTGTTCTACCTGACCGGCGCCGACCAGGAAGAAACCATCCTCTTGGTCTGTCCGTCCCACCCCGATCCGGAGATGCGGGAAATTCTTTTCGTTCGCGAAAGCTCAGAGCTGCTCGCGATCTGGGAAGGACACAAATTGTCGAAAGAGGAAGCCACTAAAGTCTCGGGTATTCTAAACATCCAGTGGACCACGGAATTCGACGCTTACCTCCGCCGCCTTACCCGCCAGAACCAGATCATCTACTGCAACGCGAACGAATACTCCCGCTCCTCGGCGCCATTGCACATTTCCCGCGACGCCCGCTTTCGACACGACTGCCAGGAACTCTATCAAAC
>SPKZ01000100.1_pt1 | contig 10609 bp, 10 predicted proteins | sample 2456571 | NCBI WGS metagenome assembly SPKZ01 (sample SAMN11192286, study PRJNA482655) | marine metagenome | biome: ENVO:00000447; feature: ENVO:00000244|ENVO:00000211|ENVO:00000569|ENVO:00002023; material: ENVO:00002151; isolation source: ocean water from marine abyssalpelagic zone ...
ATGATTTAAAGATATTAAAAATCGCCACTTTACGCACCCTCTTCCTTCCAGCGAGGATGATGCGTTAAGATGGATTTTCGAATAAAATCGCCGACGGGAGTCAACAGGCTTTTGGGATCATTTAGCAAATGCGTAGCCACGACTGGCGCATCTACTTTCATACTTCTAAACTTTGGCATATCAAAATGCGCATTGTTCATGCCAATACGTACTGACCAATACAGAACAGGCCCTTTTGATGTCATTTTAACCATCAAGGCGACCACAAGTATAGGAACAAACAATACCACTGCCACCATTATTGCCAGTATTAAATCTACAACTCTTTTCATTTTTTCAACTCACGTTTCAAGTTTTTCATTGCCATATCTGTGTTTATCGCCGCTATTCTACGAGGTTTGCCTTGTTAATTCCACTGCTGTCAATCTGCTTAGGTTGATTCCTATAATAACGTTGTAACAACGAATAACGATAGACATCTGTGCATAAAGCAATAACGTACAAACCAATGAAAGGAAAACGATATCTCGATGCGGTTCCGTGATTGAATACGACAATGCCATAAACCATCATACAAAATAGTAAAAATAATAGCCAAAACAAGGTCTTAAACCTGTTAATTCGAAAACACTTCACGGTGAACCATAATAAAAACACAAAGACAGCAATGTTTATCACCGATTGTAATAGCTGAAAACTATTGCCAGCCTCGAAAGGTAAAGGTTTCAAAATGAAATAAATCACACTATACAAGCCTAGATAAATCAAATCCTTAGGGCTGGAAATAGGCGTATAACCTCCGGGTATTCCTGTATCTTCGAAGAATAATGCTCGACGATAATGGTCAATAGGTTCAACAAGATAGGGAGATAATACGATAAACACCAAAATGGCAGTGATAAAGATGAGACTAAAGTAGAAAAACGGCCTACGACTTCGGATAAACTTCTCTCGCATAAAGAAGACATAACCCAACCATAAAATCAGCATTAAACCAAAATTCTGCCATTTCAATACCAGTAACGGTAGCAGCAATAGCGCTGACAGTTTAAATCGACGATTGATCATCAAAATAGTACCACAGACCATAAAAGTGAAAATCAACATGTCCCGCAAGGCAAGTGCAGAGTACATTATCATATCTGGATAGAACAGAATAAACGCCAGTGGTACACCCATAATGTACTTGCGCCTATACATCCAAATAGTCAAAATGGTAAACAGGAATTTATTGATAAAGCCAATACTAATGACGTTTACTACTAGCGGTATTGGCATCAATGCCATTAGCCAACTTGCATAATAGATACTCGGTGAGTTTTCTGTAGACTCCCTAAACCCTCTAATTGACTCCACCATTGACAAGTACCTGAACTGGTCTGGCATATACATAGGAGAAAATAGCAAGTCATTGAACCAAAATGGAGAGGTCGCCAATAATAATAGCGCTAATGTCAACTCGGTTGGAATTAGTCTAATCCGATAGGCGATAAGAATCAGGCACCATAACATTAGCAGTTGCGATAAGTTTACTAAAAACTCTATATTCATAATATTAGCAACCGGCTCTTTGATTAATCATCTATAACCTGCTTTTCTGCCAAGCGATAAACAAGTGACGAACCCTAAGTTTCCTATCATTCATCATTTAACTACCTTGATACTACGAAACTTAAAGACTCGCTTCAACAGGTCAAACGTGAACTTTTTCGCCCGGAGTTCAAAGAATTTATATAGAAATATACTAAGTATTATGCTTGTGGCAAGGCTACTGACAGCAATGGCAATATCCAAAGAAACGCCTTCAAAACCAAACAAGGCTTTTTGATAAGTGGTAACGTAACGTATAACCAGTTGATGAATCATATAAAATGAAAAACTGGCCTCGCCAAGCAACAACCAAAACCTGCTACTAATCATATTTGATAAATATCCACCGCATAACCCAAATGAATAAATCAAAAATGCCATTGGCAACACATAGTAAACGTCATACCTGAGTACCGGATCGATATAACTCTTGGATAAGAAAAACACCAACAATAGCAACACCGATGAAACCTGCATAAAATTAACAGAAAATTTGCCGTATCGTTCTTTAGTTTGCGTAAAAATTCGATATAACAAAATGCCCACAACAAAATCAAACAGTCTGGAGAGTGGCATAATGTAGACTGAAAAGTGTTTTTGTGTTGATGACATATCGGCGGTCATAACGTAGGATTGCCAACAAATACCAACAGCGAGAATGGCAAATAAGAATGCTGCTTTTCGAAAAAGAAGCACCGGAAACAGAAGATAGAAAAACAGCTCGTCTGACAAACTCCAAGAAGGGCCATTGGCAGCAAAATATATGTTGCCGTCCGGGAAAAAAGCATGTAATAAAAAAACGTTGGGGATCCAGGCAAAACTATAGGCTGAATTATCTATAAAGAAATCCATAGCCAACGGCAGTGACAATATAAAGGTCAGAATATGCAAAGGATATATTCGCGCGATCCTAGCGCAAATGAACTCGCCTGTACTGATGCTATTCTCTTGAAAACGTCGACTATAGGAGTGTGAGAGAATAAAACCGGATAAAATAAAGAAAAACGTTACCCCGACATATCCCTCCCCAATGATATCACTGTAAATGAACCTTGCAGTTGCAGAATCACTGTTTTGTAAAAAGCTGAAGTGACTTAGCATCACCATTAAGGCTGCAAAAAAGCGCAATGAAGTTAACGATTCAATCCTCAATTAACCTCTCCCCGCATTTGGCAAAGCCTCTTACGACATATCACCTTAATGACATGAAACAACCTTGTTACAACCCAGTGGAGCATACTTACGCTCAAAATGAAATGATACCCACCGTTCATGTCAGAAGTCATACTAATGTTGCTACCGCTTCTTAGCAATAGCGACTAGATTTGGTTGTTTGGCGCTTTTACCCGTCAACTTACGGAAAAGCTTGGCTAATAGAATCAAAGGGCCGCTATTTGGCACCCTGAAATCTGTCTCCAGAACAGCCAAAACTTCGAAACCTTTACTTTCCAGCTTGCTTTTTAAACTGGTCTTGCTAAAGCTTCGCACATGCTGCCAACGATGAAATAACTCTCCCGTACTTGGATCCATGATCATTGAATTAGAACGGTCTTCATCATTAGGTGTAGTAAATATAGCAACAGAGTCATTATTCAGACGTGCCAGTATATTGTCTAAACACATCTCTAAATCTTCATCATACATATGCTCAATAACTTCGATACACGTTAGCAGGCTGATATCACCTGAAACACCCAGTTGCTCGTGAATATCACCAACCAATTTAGCGCCAATGAAATTATTTAGGTGCTTTAGAGAATCCTCAACATTTTTAACAGATTCCGGGCTAAACTCTAGACCACCGACACCTTTAAAATACTGACTGAGAATTGATAACATATGACCTTGACCACAGCCATAATCAATCGCCATCAAATCGTTTTTTATATAGGGTTGAACCAATTTATAGATAGCGCGACCATGCTTTAGTGAATAGTAATTATGCTCACGAGTTGATTCAAAATCCCAAAAACGACCGATTTCTTCATGTGTCCATCGATGCTCTTTAAAGCCCTCCATTGCTAAATCCTCTGTTTTCTCCGCCATGTTCACTCCTAAGTTAAAATTATATTTGATTGTCTAAATACTTCATGCATTAGACCGTGTCAAAGTGCCGGAAGAATAAAGGGCCTTATTTAATAAGTCAAGTCAGTAGTCTGCAAAGTGTTCAGCCTATAAATGTATTGCAGAATAAATATGAAAACTCGTCATCCCGTGAGTAACTTAATATTCTTCGCTTAACTATTGACTATTATTGTCTTTTTTATTCGCTATAAACTTGTTCAGCATTGGCCGAATTGCATCAGCCAGTTTCTTTGCATAAAATTCATTCAAATCTTTATTCGGGTGGCCATCAAGAATATTCACAGCCATACTCTTGTCATGATAGTTTTCTGCCAATTCTTCTTTTACATTGACGGTAACAAATCCGATTTCCTTTGCCGCTACCTCTGCTTGGTCATACCAGCGGATAAACTGGTTCAGAAGCTTGTCCGGATTGTTATAATCCGACGCAGATGTTGTACTGGAACCTTGATTAAGTGAAATAAAAATAGGTTTAGGTAAATTCATTTCAGCAGACATGTCATAAATATCAGTTAATGCAACGACAAAACTTTGCCAATTATCCGATTTCTTTTCATAACTTCTTTGTAATGATTCGGGCCATGTCGGAATAACGTCAAACGTCTCAGCGACAGAATAAGTAATGGAGGGTAGCTTTGCGGCAATCGTCGTTAACCCCAGATCACTAAGTGTTGCTACATATTGATTAATCGATCGGGTATGTTTAACACCAAACGCTTCACGTTCAACGCTGTATATCATTGATTTCGGTTGTGGATCATTTATACAAAAACCAAGGATCACCAAATCTGGTTTAAAGATATCCTTATATTTCCTAAAATCATCGCGCTCTTGAACTGTCGGCCCTCCAGCTAGCCCAAAATTCAATACTTCAACATTAACCCCATCAACAGTTTTATTTAATAACTCTTCTAATACATTGGTATAACGTTCAGCTGGAGCAAGCCCAGCCCCCCATGTGAAAGAATCTCCAAGGACCATGATTCTGTAGGTGTTTTCTGGTTTTGGCATTGGTATAGCATCTTCACGAAAGCCATATTTATTATTCTTAACCAGGTGCCCCCAAGTATATGTGGTGCCATCAGGTAATTGTCCATTTTGGCCTAAAGACGCCGTAGGATCTGTGGCACCAAGTACCCAATCAAATAGGTAAGTTATAACTATAATCGAGATTAAAATGATTAAGCTCAATGCAGTATACAACCCAATTTTTTTTCTCGTCACATGAAACCTCGATAGTGTTCGGCTAAAACATGGTATAAATAAACGGAGCCAACACACTGCCTTCAACAAAAAACAGTAGAGCCCCCAATAACACTAACACCAACATAATTGGTGCTAACCAAAATTTTTTTCGTTCTTTCATAAACCCGTAAAGGTCAGCTAAAAACTCAAACATCAATAAGGTTTCTCCATATCTTTTGCTGCCCTAATAGTGCTTATCGTACGATAGGTTGGTTTTTTGCGATCTAACTTTCTGGATAATAGATCGGAACCATTCAAAAAAACGACCAATGCAGTGGGAATTATCAGAAACACAAATGCGATGCCGAGAATAATGCGAACATTTATCCAGCCCAAAACAGCACCGACTTTCATCCAAAATCGATATAGTGGAATAACTAATGGGTAATGTAACCAGCACAGCATCACCAATATCAGCGCGACAAAATATGGCCATATCGGGATTTCAGTTACCTGTATCAAAGGCACTGAAATACCAAAAACAACCACAAGGATTCCGGCCAATACCATTCCGAATGAACGGACTTCTTTCTTCTGTACTGCTTTCTTGACTATAGACATGTTAATTAATCCAACTCAAACTCGATCTTGCCAGCACTACTTATCATCTCGGCAGACTGCGCCGTTTTATAAACAATGCAATTCTCCATTACCAAAATATCCATTTCGGTATTGATAAAACAATTAATAGCATCATCAGGAGTACACACAATCGGTTCCCCTCGAACATTGAAAGAAGTGTTAACCACTACAGGGCAGCTGGTCAAGTCATCAAACGCCGCGATTAACTGATGAAAACGGGGGTTGGTTTGCTTATGTACCGTTTGTAGACGGGCTGAATAGTCAACATGAGTAATAGCCGGTATCGTTGAACGGCTCACTTTAAGTTTGTCGATGCCAGACAACTGGTCGTCATTGTCAACATTACAGCGTTGTGACTCGGCAACATCGGCGACTAATAACATATAAGGGCTAGGCTTGTCTGTATTAAACCACTGCCCAGCTTTTTCCGCCAAAACCGCGGGCGCGAAAGGTCTAAACGATTCACGATATTTAATTTTAAGATTCATCTGTGACTGCATGGTTTTGTTTCGTGGATCACCAATAATTGAGCGCCCGCCCAAAGCTCTAGGCCCGAACTCCATTTGCCCCTGGAACCAGCCTACAACCTTGCCATCAGCAATTAATTGCGCAATCGTCGGCAATAACACCCCGTCGTCCATTTGTTGGTATTTAGCGCCCCTGCGTTCAAGCTGAGCCACGATATCCTCATTGCTAAACGAAGGGCCTAAATAACTACCTCTCATCGCATCAGTATCACCAGAAGCCCGGGGTTGCCCCAAATACTCATACCAACAACACAATGCAGCGCCTAACGCACTACCAGCATCACCTGATGCCGGTTGGATCCAAATATCTTTAAACAGACTTTCTCTTTGCAACTTGCCGTTAGCAACACAATTTAGCGCCACACCTCCTGCCAGACACAGGTAATCGACCTTGAGTTCTTTATGGATGCTATTTGCCAACTTTAACACTATTTGTTCAGTAACCACCTGTATTGAACGAGCGATATCCATACAGAATTGTGTCATTTTTGACTCAGCCTTTCTGGTGGGCATACCGAATAAATTTTCAAACCGCTTATTGACCATAGTCAAACCCGCAGCATAGTTGAAATATCGCATATCTAATGCAAAGCTACCGTCCTCTTTAACGTCGATCAGCTCTTTAAGGATAATATCTACATATTTCGGTTCACCATAAGGCGCCAATCCCATCAACTTGTATTCACCCGAATTGACTTTGAAGCCGATGTAATAAGTAAAGGCTGAATAAAGCAACCCCAATGAGTGAGGGAACTTTATCTCCCACTGTGGGGTCAGTCTATTGCCTTCACCCAACCACACTGAACTTGTCGCCCACTCGCCTACGCCATCAAGACATAATACCGCCGCCTTTTCGAAGGGACTGGGAAAAAAAGCCGCACCAGCATGTGATTGATGATGCTCGGTAAAAAGTAAAGGCGGTAGTGCATCTTTATCTATGCCCAATGTATTCAACTCTCTTCGCAATACAGATTTAAGAAAAATCTTGTCTTTGAGCCAAATTGGCATTGCAGTGGCAAACGAAACAAACCCCTTTGGGGCATAGCTTACATAAGTTTCCAGCAATCTTTCAAATTTTAACAGCGGCTTATCGTAAAAAACCACATGAGTAATATCTTTTGCTTCTATACCCGCTAATTCGAGACAGCTTGCGATAGCATTTGCTGGAAAGTTAGCATCATGTTTCTTGCGAGTGAAGCGCTCTTCCTGAGCTGCCGCCACGATATTGCCTTCAATGACTAAAGCTGCTGCGCTGTCATGGTAATAAGCTGAGATACCAAGAATAATCGATTTCAATTTATGCTCCATCTATTACCGTTCACTATTGGTCAAGCAAATCTAAATAAAGTGACTTGTAAGATCTGGCCATTGCTTCACCGGAAAACTTACTTTGAATGTACGATTTGCATACCGTGCTGTACTCCAGATACGACTGTTCTCGAAGCAGCAAGTTGTCATGAATGAATTTGGCTAACTCTTTCCCCGTATTAGCGGCGAATATAGCACTATTCTCATTATTGAATTGTGCAAACGTTTGCAATCCAATAATTGGTTTACCCAAAAAACCTGCTTGGATCCCCGAAATACCGGTATCTTCTCCAACCATTGCACAGAAATAACCATCACAACAGGCCATATAATCCAAAGGTGCATCAACAAACCCAGTAATATGAACCTTGCCCTGCAATTCTTTTTCGGTGATCAAACTCTCTATCGCTTCCCTGTCCTTGCCGTCACCACAAAGAAACAGCTCGACATCACATTGATAATCACAGATCAATTGCTCGACGGCTTCGAGCATTATATCGATCTTTTTTTCAAATAATCGTAACCGGCTGACTGTCATTAATTTGAATGAGGGCCGTGCAAAAACATCATTAAAATCCTGCTTAAATTGTTCAACACCCTTTGCATTAACAATCGGTTCTTCGATTCCAAAAGGGATATAAGTGATCTTTTGGTTGTCTGTAACGATTTTATTAAGATTTTCAATCTCTGATTTGAGGATTTCATAAATCAGTTTGCTTTTGAATGCCCAGCTACAACGAAAAACAACCTTCTGAAAACGACCAATAAGATGCCAGTTAGTATGAAAAGTTTCAATAAACTGGCTTTGAGATCTCGTCAACAACGCAAAAAATTGCCAGAATACTGAGTAAAGACTGGCAATGGTCAGATTCGAATGAACAATATCTTTGCTACGCAGTCTTAGCTGTATAAACAAGTAAAGTGCTAATACTGGCGAGAACAAATACAGCATGATAGTGAAAAATTTATTCAGCAGCCCAGATTGACTGTGATAGTTCAACAAATATTTGATCTTTACCCGCTCATCCAATCGTGAAATATTGAAACTGTCCTCATCAACCTTCTTAAAAATAAGCAAAGTAACATTGGCAAATTCGACCTCTGAATTACATAAAGTGATCATAATATCTTCAGCGCCACCTTTGCCCATAGTGGGAATAGATCTGACAATATCCATAGGTTTTTCCACTTACGACTCCACTTTATATATTGATGAACAAGAGACTAAAAATACTAACGAAAAAGCTAAAATGAACGACACCGATATTAAAATCGACATCGGTGTAATGGCATAATAAAGATAGACAATCAAATAACCGGCACACAACAACAAACCATAACACAGCGCCACCTGAAAACTGGATCGTCTGAACCAAACAATCAATACCGTAGCGACAAAAGCATAATATTGGTAAAACAACCGATAGCAACCCGCCAACAGCAGAAAACTAAAACTAAACGTTGTTCCTTCGGGTTGAATATAATCCATAATGGCAGGTTGCCAATGCAATACAGCGAAAAATGCACTCAAAAACATCGCTAAACAAGAAACATATAACAAGGAGATTTTTAACACGTTATTCAATTTGACGTCGCCAAGAAAAGAAAGTCGAGTCAATACGTTCGACACCGCATTCGCAATCAATGCAAATGGCATGAGTAATCTGGCAAACAGACTATACAGCCCTGCTTCAACCAAATGGCCGGACAACGAAAGTAAAATTGTTGGTGCAAAATCCAAGCATAAGGCATTGACTCTCGATACATAGTTGGCCACTGCACCTGATGACGGGAAAGGGTTGACGCTAAAGGCATGCTTACCCATGATTTTAATCACCATTGCGATACTTCTTTTTAGTTTTTCGGCGCCAAGGAAATACACAGCAAAACCTAAAGGGAATAGCGCCGAAGTCAGAATGATGGCACTCATTGACCAAAACGAATAAAAAACAGTCGCAAACACCCAAAAAAATACTGGTAACGCGGTTAACAAGACTTGGCCTTTAAACACCTCACCACGTTGAAAGAAATACCGAGAAATAATATCTAAAACAATATAGATAATGGCGTAAACATAAACAGCAAGAACATCGAGGAATTTCAGCCCAATCAAATCTGCAACGGCATAGTTTATGACCAATATAAATAACAAGGCTTTAAAAGAAAACTGTAACAAAAGTGAGAATTTGTCTACCAATTTGGTTATGCGATTATCAGAAAAGTAATATTGAGCTTCTTCAGGCAGGCCACATGAGCAAAAAATCGCACTCAAAGCAAAAATTGAAAACCAAAAGTTAACGAGACCATATGAATCCAGACCATAAAAATCGATAATCAAAAACGAGGCTACCATACTGAATAACGCACTGATAATCTGCAATGGAATGATCGCAGAACCCTTTTTCAGTATATTGATCAGCACAGTAACTCCAGTTTCTTTGCTCGGGATTCAAGAAAATTACACAACTCCAGATTAAAATCAATACTAGGACTTTGCAAAGCAACTTGTTGGTTTTCTCCGGTCTCACCATCAAGAACAGACCCTATCGCCGAAAGCAACTTTTCTTTATAATCTTCTATCTTATCCACCGTATAAGTCACCAAGTTATGCGAAGTAAGCGCCGTAATATGCTTAGGCGCAATCACAGTATTTCCTTTTGCTAAAAACTCACGTATGACCCTAGGCTCTGCATCGACAAAGCTGGGCACTAGCAACACATCTATATTGTCAGCAATTTGGCTCAGCGAACTATAACCATGAAAAATGATATTACTGTTGCTTTGCGTTACTTTAAGTAAAAAAAGTTTTACTGCGACATCTACTTCGCCATAAAGATGTAACTCAAAGTCCTTCAACTCACTGGAAAAAACATCGAGTAGAATATGAATACCTTTTAACAGCGTCAACTGGCCAGCATAACCAAATTTTAGCGGACCGACCTTTTTAACTTGTTGCTTGTCTTGAGTAAATTGGAGCCAATCTTGCAGCCAAAACACATTGGCCTTAGCCAAATCCCCACTATTTGTATATGTATCAGCAACCGCTTTTGAACTACACAGAATGTCCGCTCCACATTCAAGCGCTTTTTCAACCCTGTCAGCTTCACCCAACATATATTGAACATTGTTGGCCAAAGAAAACAATTGGGCGGTTTGCTGGATATCTGCTGCTTTTGCTCTAACAAAGGATGGCGCACAAACAACACCTTGCAATAATGCCCCTTTGCGTTGCATTAATTGTTTAACCGTTCGATGCAGACCAGGTACAACGA
>SPKZ01003686.1_pt1 | contig 10604 bp, 22 predicted proteins | sample 2456571 | NCBI WGS metagenome assembly SPKZ01 (sample SAMN11192286, study PRJNA482655) | marine metagenome | biome: ENVO:00000447; feature: ENVO:00000244|ENVO:00000211|ENVO:00000569|ENVO:00002023; material: ENVO:00002151; isolation source: ocean water from marine abyssalpelagic zone ...
AATTAAATTAAATAAAATTATGAGTAAAACACAAGAAATAAAACACGCAATAAGCATTTTAGATGAAGCTTATAGCAGAGTAATGAGTTTGGTAAGAAGTGATGACGACCATGAAACAATTAATTTAATTCAGCCAATCTTAGATAAGATTGATGAAGTACAAAATGAAATAGAAGACTTATGAAAGTAAAATTAAATACATACGACAATAAAACAAAAGTTATAGAAAACTGCAGAGATAAAGTAATCAACTGCGCTGATACTGTTATAGATAACTTAGACTTAATGCAATATGTTTATGATGAATTTGGGCATGACATTGATGTTCATGAAGCTGAACGATTAACTAACATAGTTTATTCACAAATAAAATTAAGAATGTAATGAGTGAAATTTATGAAGATGGTTTTGGTAACGAATATATTATTTCTGAGGGAGAAATAAAAGTAGGAGACATGGCTCTCAATGGAGATACTGGAGATGTAATATACATAGATGAAGAAGATGATCTTTTCTTTAGAAACGAAACTTGTCAAAAATTAATTGAATATGTAAAGCCATGTGAAACTTGTGGAGGAGAGGGAGAGATATGGCATTCAGATTATTACTGCGACATGGCATATACTACTCCATGTCATGAATGTAATGATGATTCTGATTTTGAATATGAAATCTCAAAAGATAAATAATATGGAATACGAATTTGAATACAGATCTAAATTTTCTGGTAACAAGGTTGTTAAAGTAGAAGATAAAAATTATTCTTACTATGATCCTACCGAGAAAAAATATTTATTTAGCCATGAGGCATATAAATTTGTCAGTTTGTTTGCAAAATTGCGACAAAAAGATTAATTTTGGTATAATTAAATTAAATTAAGTCAAATGAAATACAACAAATTACATCAATATCAAGACAAAGTTTTCGACAAATTTTTAAATTCTTTGTTTCCATTAAGTACTAACGAAAAGGATAAAAAAGAGAAGCCAAGACCTGAGCTTCCTCCTATTCCGTGGGGTAAAAATATTAAAGATAGTGAGTCTAACAACAAACCGATTCAGGGTGGAGATTCTGAAGAGGAGACTCCGTTATTCATATAGTTAGTTTATGTTAACAGGTGGTGGGAATAGTCCTATAAATATTTCCTAAATGATAATAAGAGAGAATTCACATGACCTCAAGGATATAATCAGCCACCTTTTTTAAAATAAAATTATGAAAGAAACAACATATAGAGTAGAATTATTTTATGGCGGAGAACAGCCAGATGAAGTAAGGGAAACTAAATGTATTGATGAAGCTCGACAATGGGTAAAATCAGCAGAGCATGGTATTATATTTAACTCTTCAGGTATTTCAGTCCAATGAAACATTACTTTAATGAGGGTGTAGAGATTATAAAAAAAAGTCGCCCTAATAATCAAATGACAGAAGAAGATAAAAAATATAGACAAGGAAGATCAAAGAGACAAAGAGAAGCGCAATATAAATTTATGGAGTTTTTGGGTGCTGTTGTTGTTATAATGGTCTTTGTTTTTATAATGTATAATGTATTAAAATTTATTTATGTCTAAGTCTACACAAGAATTAATTAAAGAAGTGGGTAGAGAAGTAGTTATGCTTTTAATTGAAAAGAATAAAGCGTATGGAGACACGGCTAATAACCCTCCTCAAATTTTTAGTAAACTTTCTGCAAAGGAAGGTTTACTTGCGCGAATTGATGACAAGTTAAGTAGGATAAAAAAATTATCTATTCAGCATATTGGTAGCGATCCAATGAAAGATGAAAGCGGAGTTGATACTGTTAGAGATATTACAGGATATTTAATTCTTCTACTTGTGCAAATTCGAAAAGAAGAAAATATAATTAAAGAAAAGTTAATAAAAAGTAAACAAGAAAAATTAAAAGAGTTTAAATAATGAGTTATAATAAAAATATATTTGACAGCTACGCCAATGCAGTAGCAAAACAATTTCATCTTAATTTAGATGAGATGTTTAATAAAAATAAAAGAAGAGATTTAGTAGATGCCAGACAAATGCTTTACTATTTGTGTATGGAGAGACCTATTAGAGTTTCTTATATTCAAAGATTTATGGCTTCACATGGTTGCGATCTAAACCACTCTACTATAATACATGGATATAAAAAAGCGAAACTTATGGTAGAGCAAGATGAAGATTATAAAGCTATTGTAAACACAATCGAAATACAAAACTTAAAAGTATAGAATGTTCACAAGAGCTGATATTATGAAACAAGCTTTAGAAGATCCCAAAAGTATAAAAAGTATATTACCTAAGGGTGTATCTGTTATTGGAAGAGGTGTAAAGATTCAGCAATTTGATAAGGTACAAATATTAAATATGGGTAAAGGTGGGGATTATTTTAAAGAATGTACTCCAGAAGAATATGAATTTTTTTTATCTTCTGGTTGGAAAAAAGGGTGTATGCAAGTCAGTATGGGTAATTGCTTACATAAACTTAACATAATAGAAAATAAAATTAAAACTGAATTAAACACCAGAAAGAATGATAAGCACATTCAAAATTTAAAAACGAGAAGAGAAAACTTACTCAACAAATACACAAATTTAAAAACAGAATTTAATAATTTATAATATGGAAAATGTATATAACAAATTAAGCAGTATATCTGTAAAAGATAAAGTAGAAAAAAAGGGAAGATTCGATTATCTTTCTTGGGCTTGGGCTTGGCATTATGTAAAGCAAGAGTACCCAACAGCAAACAGAATAGTATATGAAAATGAAGTAGGTATGCCTTACTTTACAGATGGAAAGTTTGCTAATGTAAAAGTAGGTATAGTGATAAATGATGTGGAACACATAGATTATCTGCCTGTTCTTGATAATTCAAACAGATCTATTCCTCTTACTAAGCTTACATCTTTTGATGTAAACAATGCTATACAAAGAGCAACAGCAAAGGCAATAGCTATGCACGGATTAGGTTTGTCTCTTTGGATTGGAGAGGATACAGCTCGTTTAAATAAAAACGAGAATATAAAAGCAGTTCAAAAACATGTAACTCTGGATATTAAATCAGATAACTGGGATAAAATAATGTTATATGTGGCTAAGAATAAAGACAAAGGTTTAGAGTGGATCATAAATAAACTTGCTACCAAATACAACATTACTCCATCTGTTAAAACCAAAGTTAAAAAGGCGATCAATGGATAGGGAGAAGATAATTAAAAAGCTTCAAGATGATTCAGAGTATTATGGTAAGTTTGGTAAGCAGTTTTTATCTGCTTCTAATATAAGGCAGTTGCTTTATGAACCAACTAAGTTCAATCAATCCATTAAGACTCTTCCATTACTTGAGGGTAGATACTTTCATACAAAGATATTGGAGCCAGAAAAGATAGATACAATTCCTGTATTTAATTCTTCTTCTCGAAACACAAATGCTTATAAGTCTTATCTCCTGGAAAATGACATTGAAACTTATGATGTAATGTTGCAAAAAGAAAAAGAAAGAATGGATTATTTGGTTGAAACATTAATAACCAATATATCTGTTTTTGAAATTATTACTGGAGCTGAATATGAAATACCAAATATAAAAGAAATACATGGACAAATGTTCAAAGGCAAATGTGATGTCTTGGTAGATAATCCTTTTACCGTTCTTGTAGAAGATAGAGAAGGTAATATACAAGAATGGCATTATCCTCATGGAGCTGTGGTTGATTTGAAAACCAGTAGCGACATATCAAAATTTCGTCATTCAAGTATGACTTATTGCTATGACAGTCAAGCATATATATATCAAGAATTATTTGATAAACCTATGTTGTTTATAGCAATAGATAAAAAATTAGGAACAATAAAATTTTCACCATGTAGTGAAGAGTTTATTTTTTCTGGTGAAACTAAAGTTAAACAAGCAATTAAAATTTATGAAAAATTTTTCAGTGATCATGCAACACATGACATTAGTGATTACATCTTTACGGAAGTTCTTTAATTTATTTAAAAGAAAATTTAAATTAGATGATAAAAAATTATGGATAGAAGTTCCAACTATCTATATGAGCAAAGAGGAAAGGGATAAAACCATTCTAAATGCTGTTAATATTTTGGAGCGTAATATTAAATTGTTAAACAATGAATGATAATTCAAAAAACTCAGATCCAATCTACATTGGAAATGGTGTAGAGAAGTTTGATGGTAATTTAGTCGAAGCTTTTGTTTGTCTTTCTCGTATTCCACAGGAGTTTAGAAAGCAAATTAAAAACAATAAGACTGGTATCATGGAAACATGGGCGCCTATTAAGGTGCAGAAGAAAAGGGAGACAGACGAATATGGGAAAACTCATTCGGTGCAAGTAAATACATTTGTTCCTGAACCTCAAACAAAAGAGGAGAGTCCTGTTGACGATATTCCTTTTTAGATTTTGGAAGCCGAAAGGCGTGCATAATTTAGGGGTGGGTTTCGTGGTTGACTTCTTGCCCCTCTTTTATGCGATTGGTGTCGCAAATGACAAACTCAAACACAATTATTAGACTGACAGAGCAATTATGATTTTATATTTTTCCATATCTATATTATTACTTTACTTTGTCATTCTCGTCACAAAAAAATATAAATAATTAAATGGAAATAACGATATTTAAAGACATAAAAGTAACTTCACAACCTTTTTATCGTAGCGCTCTTGTCATTCTGGAAAGAATAAAAGATGGGGCTTCCAAAGATTTAGTAAAAAAAATAAGAGAAGAAAAAGATAAAGAAAAAATTAATTCATTAAAACAAAAGCTCCCCGCTATATGTTTTAGTGGTAAGTTTACAAAACGAAACGACAAATCTTTAAGTCAACACAGTGGTCTAATATGTTTAGATTTTGATGGCTACGATACTCAAAGAGATTTGTTACAAGAAAAAGAGAGACTGTCTAAAAACAAATATGTTTATTCAGTATTTATATCGCCATCAGGTAAGGGTTTAAAAGCAATAGTCAAAATACCTCCACTTCCTGACAATCATGTCAGCTATTTTAATAGTTTAGAAAAGCACTTTAAATCTCCACAATTTGATAAGACTTGTAAAAATGTATCCAGGGTTTGCTATGAAAGTTATGATCCGCTAATACATATAAACGAAAATGCAAGCGTATGGGATAGACAAGAAGAAAAAGAATATAATGAGGTTATTAAGAATGTAGATCTTCAAACCATTCCTATAACAGATGAGAATAAAATTGTAGAGATTCTTGTTAAGTGGTGGCAAAAAAAATATCCAATGGTTGAGGGTCAAAGAAATAACAATGCTTATGTTTTAGCCTCAGCTTTTAATGATTATGGTGTGACTAAAACTTTAGCCGAGTATGTCCTTAATGGATTTGAAACCTCAACATTTAAGAAAAGCGAAATTAAAAGAACGATAGATTCTGCTTATGCACAGGTCCAAAATTATGGCACTAAGTATTATGAAGATGATGAGAAGGTAAACATGATCAAACATAAGTTAAAAAGAGGCGTGTCTAAAAAAGAATTACGAACACAGCTTACTGATCTTGAGCCTAACCTTGTAGAGAATGTTATAAATAGATTAGAAGAAGAACAAAGTAATCATCAGTTCTGGACCAAGAATGAAAAGGGTGTAATAAAAATTGTTCATGTATCTTTTAAAAACTTTTTAGAAGAAAATGGATTTTATAAGTTTTGCCCAGAAGGTAGCAAGAATTATGTGTTTGTCAAAGTCACAAACAACTTAATCGATCATACATCTGAAAAAGAAATTAAAGATTACATACTGAATTACTTATTGGAGTTAGATGATTTTGCAGTATATAATTATTTTGCTGAACACACTCGCTATTTTCGTGAAGAGTTTTTAACCTTGTTGTCTTCAATAGATGTCTATTTCATTGAAGATAAAAAAACCACATCATATTTATATTACCGAAACTGCGCTGTTGAAATTACATTTAATAATATAAAACAAATAGATTATTTAGATTTAGGTGGTTATGTTTGGAAGGATCATGTTATAGATAGAGACTTTGCTTTGTGTCAAAGTATTAATTGTGATTATCAAAAGTTCATACAAAACATTTGTGGCAATTCAGATGAAAGAACAAACAGTATGAGATCTACCATAGGTTATATGTTACATGGTTGGAAAAATTTAGCTTACTGTCCAGCAGTTATATTAAATGATGAAATGATATCAGACAATCCTGAAGGAGGAAGTGGTAAAGGTTTGTGGGTAAATGGGTTAAGCCATATGAAGAAGGTTGTGGTTATTGATGGTAAGTCTTTTAATTTTGAAAGATCATTTGCCTACCAATTAGTTAGTGCTGACACTCAAATACTTTGTTTTGATGATGTAAAGAAACACTTTGATTTTGAAAGATTATTTTCTGTAGTAACAGAGGGGTTGACTCTGGAAAAGAAAAATAAAGATGCAATCAAAATACCTTTTGCTAAATCTCCTAAGATATCTATTACAACTAACTATGCAATTAAAGGTAAAGGTACATCTTTTGAAAGAAGAAAGTGGGAGCTTGAGTTGGCTCACCACTATAATAAAGACTACACTCCGTTAGAAGAATTTGGTAAGCTTATGTTTGGAGATTGGAATGATGAAGAGTGGTGTCAGTTTGATAACTACATGATACAATGCTTACAGTTGTATTTAGAAAAAGGATTAATGAAGAGTGAGTTTGTCAATTTAAAAATTAGAAAGCTATCAGCTGAGACTTGTCATGAGTTTATAGAATGGTGTGGAGTAATAGGAGATAGCCGTATCCATGATAAATTAAAACCAGAAGGTAAGGTTCCAAAGAATGAATTGTATCAGGATTTTGTAGAAGATAATCCAGACTTTGCCCCTAAATCTAAGATGAGTGTATCCAGGGTGAGGTTCTCTAAATGGCTTGTTGCGTTTGCACTATTCCATTATGGTTGTGCGCCAGAAGAAGGAAGAGATAGACAAGCAAGGTGGATAAGATTTAGACAGAAATCTGAGCTCGATGAACAACAAGACTTTCCATTCTGATGATAAAACTTAGACCATATCAAAAACAGATTGTAACACAGGGTTCTGACCTTGTAACACGCTATGGTTTTTGCTATTTAGCAATGGAAGTTAGGACTGGTAAAACCCTTACCAGTCTTAGCATCTGTCAAAGATTAAAAGCTACTAATGTTTTGTTTGTTACAAAGAAGAAAGCTATATCCAGTATTGAGGATGACATGCAAAAGCTTCAGGGTAACTTTAAGTTATTGGTTATTAACTATGAGTCATTACACAAAGTGTCTCATGAGACAATCTATGATTTTTTAATTATTGATGAAGCTCATACCATAGGAGCTTTCCCAAAACAAAACAAAAGAAGTAAACAAATTAAAAGGTTAATTGATATACATCACCCAAGAGTTTTGCTTTTATCTGGGACACCTACGCCTGAATCCTATAGTCAGATGTATCATCAGGTGTGTGGGATCTATAATAATCCTTTTGAATATTGTAAAAACTTTTATCAGTTTGCCCGAAACTATGTGGATGTCAAGAAAAAAATAATAAATGGAATACCTCACAATGACTGGTCACACGGTAGGGAGGACATACTAAAAGCTATGAAAAAGTATACCATATCCTTTACTCAAAACGAAGCAGGGTTTAAAGTTCAAACCAATGAACAGATTTTGTTTGTTGATATCTGCGGAGGTGTATCAGATTTAATGAAGCGCTTATCAAAAGATCGTGTAATCAAAGGAGACTCTGAGGTTATACTTGCTGACACTCCTGTCAAGCTGATGATTAAAAGCCACCAAATGAGTTCAGGAACCATTAAGTTTGAAAGTGGTAACAGTATGGTGTTGTGTCATAAAAAAGCTACATACATAATGAAAAAATTTGCTGGTAAAAAGATAGCTATCTTCTATAAGTTTAAAGCAGAACTTCAGGCTTTAAAAGATGAATTTGGCGATTCTCTTTGCGAAACCTTAGAGGAATTTAATACTACTCCTAAGTCTATTGCTTTACAAATAGTAAGCGGGAGAGAAGGAATTAGTTTGCGAAAAGCAGAAGCGTTGGTGTATTATAATATTGATTTCAGTGCTACAAGTTACTGGCAATCAAGAGATAGAATGACAACCAAAGACAGGTTGTATAATAAAATATATTGGATCTTTTCTAAAACTGGTATAGAAAAACAAATTTACAAAGCTGTTGTTAAGAAGAAAGATTATACGCTGAGTCATTTCAAGAAAGATTTAGTAACTTTAACCGATGACGGAACAGCAGATACAAGCCAAATTAATTAAGCAGTATGAGGCGATGGGATATTATGTTATTAAATTAAAACTTACCAATAAAAATGGTATACCTGATCTAATAGCCATACCTAAAGACTCTGATGTTGAGTTCATAGAAGTTAAAAAAGCAAATGGGAAAATTTCTAAATTACAAGAATATAGAATTGAAGAACTTAAAGCGCATGGAGTTAAAGTTACCGTACACAAAGGAGTATGAGTTAGATGATGATTTTATTTCTACATTAGAAAAAACACCACCTACTCTATCTCTTACTATCACCTTATACATTGAGGAATATCTTCCTGATGTTCCCGCTAATCCTCTACATACTCACCTGGTTGCTGGATTGGTTTATCACTTTGACGAACCAGTTCCATTTATACTTGAAATTTTAAAACCTGATGACTATCTAATGGTTCTATCTGATTTACAATTCATAGATATGGATGAGTATTTAGATTTTATTAATCTCAAATTAAATTTAGAAACAGATGAAAGATTCAGCTATCCAAGATTTACTGATCACCGCAAGTAAACATTTCGGTTTAGATATTTATTCCAACTCTCGCTTATTGTCACATATCCAAGCAAGAGCAGTTGTGTATTCTATTATGAGGGAATCTTTGTTTATGACCTTTATGAATATTGCAAAAGTTTTCAACAAAAACCATGCTACTATAATGCACGCTATAAATGAGCTGCCTTACATGATTAAACAAGACCCCTCTTTGCAATATAAAAAGATAGAATTAATTGATAAATGGGGTGTAGAATTTACAAAATGCACCCTCGAAAGTCGTAGTAAGAAAATAAAAAATTTGCATGAGCGGATTTTTTTATGTAATTTGGAGATGCAGCTGTTAACAAAACAATTAAAATTTTATAAAATGACTGACATAGATTGCAAGTATACTGTCAATGATGTTGATAAAATACTTAACTATAGATCCTGGTCAGACAAAAAAAAGATAGACACATTGTTTCATATCGACTGCACTATGTATGCAAACTTGGGCACGGACAGTACAACAGGGGAAAAGAAAAATGTACGAACCCAATCAAGAATAATTTATCGCGCTATTAAAACAAAAAACCAAGCGTTAGGAAAACTTTTACTTGATTCTATGGATAAATAATAAATGACCCCACCCGTATCTCAAGATGACCACCAGTCAATCAGTCACATAAACTATGTGACCAACAGTTGTCATGACTTGGTGGATGAGCTTTACGAAAATTTAATGGAGCGTGATAATGAAAAAGCAAAAGCTAACGCTCAAAATATATGTAAAGAAATGGCGGAGTTAATCCAATCCTTAACAGATGAGATATGAATAGAGATAGAGCGTTGGAGCTTAAAAAGTTTGCACAAACCATTGCAGATAGGTTTTCAAATTTTAATAGAGACGGCAACCAAAACAAAGAAACATTTACAGTACAAGATGTCATACCCCTGTCTGATGACTCAGCTGTAATTAATTTTAAAAAATCATCGGATTTAAAACAGTCTGGAAAGTTAGCTGTTGCTTTTTGTTATTATATAAATAGAGGAAGATCTAAGGGTTGGAAGTATTTTTTCCCAACTGATTCCCATGTGAGCGGAATGCAGGCATTCCACTTTTATAAGTTACAAGCGGAGCGGACAAACTATAGTAAGAATTAAGACGCTTGTGGTCTCTAAGTTCAGAACATTTTTCATAATCTTCTTGCTCAACAAAGTATTCAATCAATACATCATATACATCATCCTCCATAGACACCACTGGTTTAGTGGGGTTAAAAATAAATGCTGGTGGATTTGCATCATCTTCTAACAACTCATCATAAGTAGCTCTACCTGTTAATAGTTTATAACTATTCATCATACATATATGTTCATCAAAATATTTCATCAATCAAAATCTATATCCATAAAATCCATATCATCTATATCCACATCCTCATCATATATACCATCCATGTCATATTCATTATCAAAGTCCAGATCCTTAAGAAACTCGCTTTCAGGTTGTTTAGGAGGTTTATATGGCACAGACGACTTCCCGTACATTTGTTTTAAAATAATTCGTCTAATGTCTTTGTAAAACGGTAAGAGACCTAAGTTACCTAACACCTCTATTGTCATTCTGTTTGTGAGCTCATCAATGTTCTTTTCTCTACCAGCTTCTGTTTTATTAAACACAGCTCTGCTTCCCACTCTACCAGTACGCAATAAACTCTTAGCTAATGGCCCATATGGTCCCCCAAATATTCTAATTAAGATGTCTAAATTTAATCAAAAATCTTTTTGAAGATCTTGGATTAAATT
>SPKZ01005544.1_pt1 | contig 10604 bp, 7 predicted proteins | sample 2456571 | NCBI WGS metagenome assembly SPKZ01 (sample SAMN11192286, study PRJNA482655) | marine metagenome | biome: ENVO:00000447; feature: ENVO:00000244|ENVO:00000211|ENVO:00000569|ENVO:00002023; material: ENVO:00002151; isolation source: ocean water from marine abyssalpelagic zone ...
GATGCCTCTTCAATTGTCCCGGGCCCCCGGGAAGAAAGATGTCCTGCTCTGGCACGATCCCGATGCCGAGGGCAAGATGGAGGCCCAGACCATCGTGCCGAACGAAATGAAAAACTCCCGCGGCCTCGTTGTCTTTGATGACAAGCGTTCCACCGGAAACGGCTGGGGACATATTGGATCTCCTTCTCCCTCGGTTGCCGGCAAACATCTCTATATCCCCACCATGACCGGCACCGTCTACGTCATCGACTGGAATGCTGAGACTCTGGACGAAAATACCGTGGTCGCCATCAACGATCTCGGTCTTGCCGGAAAGTCCTACCAGCGTGGCTCCCTGTCCTTTGCCAATGGAAAAATCTTCGCCCACACGATTCAGGAGTTGATCTGCTTCGGCAAATAGTATTAGCCATTTAGCACCTTTTACAGACCACCAATTACCCTTCTCATGAGAACGATCCTCTGCCTTCTAATCTCCCTCCTTACCGCCGCCACTCAGGCCTCCGAAAAGACCAATGTCATCTACATCCTCGCGGATGACCTTGGCTATGGCGACCTCTCCTGCTATGGCCAGGAAAAGCTCTCCACCCCCAACATTGACCGCCTCGCGACCGAGGGCCTCAAGTTCACCAACCACTACTCCGGCAACACCGTCTGCACGCCTTCCCGCGCCGTACTCATGACCGGGATGCATTCCGGGCGCTGTTATGTCCGTGGCAACCTCAAGAGTGAGAACGGCGCCGCCCTCAAACCTGAGTGGACCGTTCTGCCCGAAGTCTTCAAAGCCGCCGGCTACGCCACGGGAGGTTTCGGCAAATGGGGGCTCGGTCACACCAATGCCGAAGGCGCCGCCAACCCGCTCAGCCACGGTTTCGATACCTACGCCGGCTGGAAGAGCCAGATGATTGCTCACACCTACTACCCGTCTTCGTGGGTCGTCGACGGAGAAGAACTTCCGCTCGACGGCGAGACCTACGTGCACGACCTCATCATGCAGAAGGCTTTCGACTTCATCAAAGAGAACGGAGAAGCCGGCAATCCTTTCTTCTGCTACATCCCCACCGGCGTTCCGCACGCCGCGATGCAGGCCCCCGAAGAACTCCACGAAAAATGGCGCAAGAAGTTCCCCGAGTTCGATAACAAGATCGGCAAATACGGCGCCGGTCCTGACGAAGAATGCCCCGACGTCATTAACCCCATCGCCGGCTACGCCGCCATGATGGAAAACCTCGACAACCAGATCGGACACATCCTCGACATGCTCAAAGAAATGGGCATCGATGACAACACACTCGTCATGTTCTCCAGCGACAACGGGGCACACAAGGAAGGCGGCCACGATCCCACCTTCTGGAATTCCACCGGCTCCCTTCGCGGTCACAAGCGCGACATGCATGAAGGCGGTATTCGCACCCCAATGCTGGCCCGCTGGCCCGGCACGATCGAAGCCGGCACCACCACCAATCATCTCAGCTGCTTCCAGGACATCCTGCCAACCGTTGCCGAGATCGTGGGTCAGCCTGCTCCCGAAGACATCGACGGCGTTTCCTTCCTCGCCACCCTGACCGGCGAAGGCAAGCAGACGCCCCATGACTACCTCTACTGGGAATTCTGCAAAGGCGAAAACCAGGACATCTTCTCCCAGGCCGTTCGCCAGGGTAAGTGGAAAGCCTACGTGCAGGTCAAGAAGCCGATCGAACTCTACGATCTGGAAAAGGACCCCTACGAAGAGAACGATCTCGCCGCTTCCATGCCCGAGAAGGTCGAAGAGATGAAAAAGATCATCGCCGACGCGCACCACCCGCTTCCAACGCAGAAGAAAAACTAACATTCACACTATCTCATGGAGGGTCGCGGTCCCCCGCGACCGTCAGCGTATCCAACCGCCGCTGGCTCTTTCCCAAACAACACGGGCACGGGAGACCGTGCCCCTCCACCACTTGCCATGCACCCTCTTCGTCTTCTTCTTTCGCTTCTCTGCCTCCCGTCGCTGCTCGTTACGGCCACCGCCTCAGACAGCCGAAGCGAAGCGGAGTCAGCCGGAGGCAAACCCAACATCGTCGTCTTCCTTGTCGACGACATGGGCTTGATGGACACCTCCGTACCATTCCTCACCGACGAGGACGGCAATCCGGAGGTCCACCCGCTCAACGAACTCTACCGCACCCCCGGCATGGAGCGCCTCGCTGCCACGGGAACGCGCTTCAGCCAGTTCTACGCCATGAGCGTGTGCTCTCCGACCCGGGCGTCGATCATGAACGGCCAGACTTCGGCTCGTCACACCACGACGCAGTTCATCAAGCCGGAAAGCAAAAACACCGGCAACATGGGGCCAGCCGACTGGAAGTGGCGGGGCTTTGACGAAGGCGATGTCACTCTCCCCGCCCTGCTTCGCGAGGCCGGTTACCGTACCATTCACGCGGGCAAAGCCCACTTCGGACCCAACGATTCTTTTGCCAGCGATCCCACCAACCTGGGCTTCGACATCAACATCGGCGGCTGCGCCTACGGCCAGCCGGGCAGCTACTACGGCACCGATCATTTCGGCTGGGCCAAGAAAGGCCGTGAAAAGCGGGCCGTTCCCGGTCTCGAGAAATATCACGGCGAGGACATCTTCCTGACAGAAGCCCTCACCCTCGAAATCAACGAGGCAATCACCGGGGCCGTGAAAGAGGAGAAACCTTTCTTCGCCTACATGTCTCACTACGCGGTGCACACGCCGTTCCAGAGTGACGAGCGTTTCGCGGGCAACTACAGCGACGTCGGCAAGAAGAGCCTGGCCGCCTATGCCACTCTCATCGAAGGGATGGACAAGTCACTCAACGATATGCTCGATCACCTCGAAGAACTCGGCGTGGCGGAGAACACCCTCGTTATGTTCCTCGGCGACAACGGCAGCGATGCGCCTGCCGGTGGCACTCACGATATCGCGAGTTCCGCACCGCTCCGCGCCAAGAAAGGCACTCACTACGAAGGCGGTATGCGGGTGCCGTTTATCGCCTCGTGGGCCAAGCCGGATCCTGAAAACGCGTTTCAAAAAGAGCGCCCCATTCCATCGGGCGTCATCAACAGCACGGACATCGGGGTGGTTTACGACGTCTTCACGACCGTTCTCGACGTCGCCGGCGGATACCACGGCACCCATGTCGTCGACGGGATCGATCTCAGTCCCATCTTCAGCGAAGCAAAGGGTTCAACAGCGGATCGGGAGTTTCTCATGCACTTCCCTCACAGCCATCGGAGTTCCTACTTCACCGCCTTTCGCAAAGGAGACTGGAAGCTGATCTATCACTACGACAAGACCTCCGGCCCGAGTGATGACAAAGTCGAACTGTTCAATCTATCCAAAGATCGCGACGAGTCCACCAATCTGGCTTCCTCCAATCCCGAAAAGCTTCAGGAAATGATGCAGGCCATGAAGTCTGCGCTAAAGGATACGGACGCTCAACTCCCCCGCTCTGCTGACGGAACCAAACTCGTCCCGACGCTCTGAAACAACTCCGGAGCGAGCGCCTTTTCCTTGTCGTTTCGTAACATGACAGGTAGCCTCAACATGAGGTGCTAAGTCAGGCTTACGATGTCGTGAAACGTATTCTTCTTTTTCTCATCTTCCCGGGCGTCTTTCTCAGCAGTTGCGGAGACACCAGCCCGGTCGCGCTCGGAACGCTCGAGTGGGATCGGGTCAACGGTCGGGCTGTCGTGTCCGAACCCATCGTCGAAATCCTCGCCCGGGAAGGCGACGAAGTGACCGAAGGCCAGCCGCTTGTCCGAATTGATTCCCGTCTCCAGGAAGCTCAGATCGAACGCCTCAAGGCGCATGTCTCCGAAACCAGCTGGCAACTCAAACAGCTCGAAACCGGCTACCGTGCCGAGGAGATCGCCAGTGCCGAAGCCGAACTGGAAGGCGCCCGCTACAATCGCGAAACCATGCAGATCGAGTTCGATCGCAAGGCCAGCGCCGCCAGCGGTGCCGTCAGCGAACGCTCCACCGATCTCAGCGCCAACCAACTGGCTCAGGCCAAAGCCAATGAGCGTTCCGCGGACGAAAAACTGAAGTTACTCCAGAGCGGCTACCGACAGGAGGAAATCGAACAGGCGAAGGCGAAACTGGAAGCCGCCAAAGCGGAGCTGCATCATGCCGAAGAGTCACTCACCCGCTACACCGTCAAGGCCGAGCGCGCCGGTATTCTCGACAGCCTTCCCTTCAAGCTGGGCGACAAACCCCCGGTCGGAGCCGTAGTCAGCACCGTACTCGCGGGCAAGGCTCCCTGGGCACGTATTTATCTCCCTGAACCCTGGCTCAGTCGCGTCTCCAAAGGCGACAAAGTTCTCATCCTCGTTGACGGAATCGACAGCTCGATCATAGGGACCGTACGCCATATCGAGTCCAACGCTTCCTTCACCCCCTACTACACGCTCTCCGAAGAAGACCGTTCCCGCCTCTCTTTTGTCACCGAGGTGGACCTCGATCCGGAAGTCTCCAGTAAACTTCCTCTGGGCATTCCAGTCAGGATGATCCTCCGCCATGAGTGATCCAGTCATCAAGGTTGAAGGACTGACCAAAAAGTTCGGCAGCTTTACAGCGGTCAACGATGTCAGCATGGAGATCCGGCGCGGCCAGGTTCATGGATTCGTCGGGCCAAATGGCTCCGGCAAAACCACCACTATCCGCATGATGTGCGGCTTGATGATACCAACCTCCGGAATGGTCACGGTGCTGGGCATGTCCGTTCCTGAGCAAGCCAAGCTCGTCCGCTGCCACGTTGGCTACATGACCCAGCGATTCTCTCTCTACGAAGACATGACAGTCAGGGAAAACATGGCATTCCTCTGTCGCGTTCACGGCTTCGGTCACAAGCGCCGCATCGAGCGTATCGATGAGGTGCTCGAACAATTCGACCTTGTCCCCCTTGCCGACCGCCGGGTGGGTCCCATGTCAGGCGGTCAAAAACGGCGCATTGCGCTGGGTGCTGCAATACTAACAGAACCAGAACTTTTAATTCTCGACGAGCCCACTTCCGAAGTGGATCCAAACACACGGCGCGAAATGTGGGGTCACTTCTTTGACCTCGCCCAGGCAGGCTCCACCTTGCTCGTCACCACCCACCTCATGGACGAAGCGGAACGCTGCCATCGACTCACCGTCATGAATCAGGGAGAAGTCGTCGCCGACGGCTCCGTCGACCGCCTCAAAGAGGAACTTCCTGCCACCGTTCTCGAAGTCTCTGGAGGAGAAGTAACTCCCCTCGTGAATGACATCTCCACCCTCGAGGGAGTCCTTGCGGTCAATCAGGTTGGCACCGTAATTCGAGTGTTGACCAGGGATGCCTCGATCACGAATCAGATCGCCATGGCCATTCCACAATCTTTCTCGATTAGCGAAGTCCCCGTGACGATCGAAGATGTGTTTGTTAGCGCCACGAGAGACGGAAGCCGAGCCTGATGAACACTATTAGCAGCTCCATCGCGCGTATCGTGGCGATCTGTGTGAAAGAAGTTACCCAGCTTCGCCGCGACCGCCTGACCTTTGCCATGGTCGTCGCGATCCCGCTGATGCAGTTGCTTATGTTTGGCTACTCAATCAATACGAAAGTTCGTCACATTCCAATCGCAGTTTGCGACCACAGCGCTTCTTCGTTTTCACGGCAGCTCATTGAGGACGTCCAAGCTTCGCAAGTCGTCACGGTTACCACTCGCGCCGGTAATCCGAACCAACTGCACACCATGGTGCAGAACGGCGTCGTTTCTGCCGGTCTCTATATTCCGATCGACTCCGAACGACGCTACTACTCGGACAATGGAGAAGCGATCGCCCAGCTGATCGTCGACGGTTCCGATACGGTCATGGCCAGCGCTCTTAAGGCTCTGGGACACTTTCCCTTTTTACCCGGTGGAGTCAGTTCTTTCACCCACAATCCCGGCGACATCTCGGTCACTCTGCTCTACAACCCCGCTCAACGCTCTGAGCTCAACACCGTTCCTGGGCTCCTAGGGCTCATTCTTACGATGACCATGGTCATGTTCACCGCCGTCGCGATTGTGCGGGAGCGAGAGCGAGGCAATATGGAATTACTCATCGCTACGCCGGTGAAGACGGCCGAACTGATGATCGGCAAACTGATACCCTACGTCGTCATTGGTATGATCCAGATGACGATTATTCTCTGGCTGGGCTATCTGCTTTTTCAAGTTCCAGTGGCCGGTAGCTGGTGGCTCTTAATTGGCAGCTGCCTCGTCTTTATCTTTGCCAACCTCGGACTTGGTCTCGTGCTCTCCACCGTGGCACCCAACCAGATGGGGGCGATGCAAATGTTCATCTTTATCTTTCTTCCCTCTATCCTTCTGTCTGGCTTCATGTTCCCCTATGCCGGCATGCCAGAAGTAGCTCAGAAAATTGCTGAAGCACTCCCGATGACGCATTTTATGCGCATTGTCCGCGGCATTATCCTTCGAGACGCACAGTTTGAAGGTATTCAGACCGATTTACTCTTTCTCGCCCTGTTCTTTGTAGGAACACTGACGCTCGCGATTTTGCGCTTCCGTCAGCGTCTCGACTAGCGAGTCCTCCTACCGACGCGCTGATATTGGCAAAGATTTCGGGACGCAAGAGCGTTACTTTTATTGCTCGTCACTTCAAGCCATCTTCCTAGAGATGTTCCCTTGGATACCAACTATTGTCTTTTCCCTAGCGAGCGCCCCCATATTACTGCACGCTGAGACACCTGAACCCGTCAGCGAAGCAGATTTCAAAGCGCTTTCGGAGCTTTCTCCCTTTTCCCGCCCCATCAATTTATCCGAAACCCTGGCTCTGACAGGATTCGCCCGTATCGGAGAAGAATCGATCATCACCCTTCGAGACAATGAGTCCAAGAAGAGTCATTTGGTCTCTGCCGAGACCAACACTGAGGGTTGGAAACTCGTCGAGGTTTCTTCCGATGGGGAATACGTCTCCGAAAATACCTTTGCCAATATCGCTGTAGCTGGAGGTGAAATCGTCGAGCTTCGATTCGATGCTGAGCGCCTTGACGCCGACAACATGCGCGAGCGGGCCGGCGGCAGTTACGCAGGCCCCCAGCGCGACAATCGCCCACCCCCTTCCAAGGAAGAGCGCGAAAAATGGAGTATGTATATCAAGGGGCGCATGAGCAAATTGTCGGATTCCCAGAAAAGAGAAGTTGGTCGCATCATGGGTGAGAAAATGAAAGAAGCCGGCGCCAAGATGAGTGACCGACAAAAAGGCGAAACCTTTGTGCGCATTCTCGACTACGTCGAAAAGCAGGGCTCCACTCCCAGGAAGTGAACTGACTTTGACATCGACGCTCTTTTTCGATCTCCACGTCTCTGGGTCAACGAACAACCAGATTACCCATATCGAGAAAATTCTTGTCCGCCTGCTTTCCAGAAACCCCATTGGGAAGAGCCATATTTTCCAGCACGTCGTCACCACAAACTTCAGCCATCAGTGACAGCACTTTCCGAGCGATCTTGAAAAGGAAATCGGCTCTCTCTTCGTCGGACAACGATTCCCAGCAGCTCGTGCTAGACCATTTTCTGAATTTTGAGTGCAGAAAGTCCTGCACCTTTATCGCGGCACCTTCCAGAGCCAACCCATCTTACGAAAGTTGCAGGGGCCTTAAACTTCAGGATTCGTCCGAAGATTGAGCCTGGGGATATCACCGCGGTGATGAGTACTTTGGCGGATAGTGGCGGGATCCAAGAAGTCGTCAAAACTCCTTCAGAAAAGCCAATAACATAATCCAAGTAAGGCTAGAAAATCTCGTCACCGAGGGCCAGAAAGGACACAAAGCGTGTCGAAACCTGACGTTTTTTAGCTCTTTCACGGGTATACCCTTAGGGCACAACAGCGCTAATTTAATCCATGGAAAAACCCCACGCTTTCCTCGCCGGCAGCCTCGCTGCCACCTTTTTTGTGAGCCACGCCGTCAGTCAGGAAGCCGCTCACGTTCTCGATCCTGAAAAGATCAACCTGCCGGAAGGCTTCGAAGCCGACCTCGTTTATCTCGTACCTCGCGAAGACCAAGGCTCCTGGGTTTCTTTGGGCATTGATCAAAAAGGCCGTCTCATCGCATCGGATCAAGTCGACGCTGGACTCTACCGCATTAGAGTAAACGAGGGCGCCGAGCCACTCGTCGAAAAAATGCCTCTCGACCTTCCTCGCACTCAGGGCATCGCGTTTATCGGTGACGACCTTTATTTTCATCTCAACCAGTCGACTATTTTTCGAGCCTGGGACAGTGACGGTGACGACATGCCCGACTCAGTTGAACAGCTTCCCGGATCCCCTGCCGGAGGTGGCGAACATGGCAACCACGCTCTCATCGTTAACCATAATGGCACCAAGCTATTCGTCGATGCCGGCAACAAAACGCCCCTGCCCGAATTGGCTGGTGCACGCCTTCAGAGCTGGGACGAAGACATCCTTCTTTCCCGCCAGTGGGATGCCCGCGGGCATGCCCGTGGACTCAAAGCACCCGGCGGTTGGGTGACCCTCTTTGACCCCGAAACCAAAACACACGAACTTTACTGCGCCGGTTTCCGCAATCAATATGACATCGCCATGAACCGTTATGGCGACGTTTTCACATTCGACGCCGACATGGAGTGGGACATGGGCATGCCTTGGTATCGCCCCACCCGCATCTGCCACGTTGTCAGCGGAGGCGACTACGGCTGGCGCGCCGGCACCGGCAAGTGGATGCCCTACTTTGAGGACAGCCTCCCCCCCGTTATCGACATCGGCCCTGGATCTCCCACCGGAGTACTCACAGGAGATGGTGCGAATTTCCCAGCCCGCTACCAAGACGCGCTCTTCGCTCTCGACTGGACCTACGGCACCATCTACGCGATTCATCTCACTCCCAACGGAGCTGGCTACACCGCCAAAAAGGAGGCCTTTGCCCAAGGTGCCCCCTTGCCCGTAACCGATGCCGTGATTGGCCGCGACGGCGCGATGTATTTCACGATCGGTGGCCGCAACACGCAGTCCGCGCTCTACCGCATTCGCTACACCGGGACAGAGTCCACTGAACCCGGGCCCGGCAATGACACCGAAGAGGCTGCGGCCGCCCGCGACCTGCGCCGTGCCCTTGAAGCTTTCCACGACATCGAAGATGCCGCCGCTGTGGAAGAGGCCTGGCCGCTGCTTTCCAGTCCCGACCGATTTCTCCGGCACGCTGCTCGCGTTGCCATCGAGTCTCAGCCCACTGACCAGTGGTTGAAGCGCCTCAAAGAAGAAACTAATCCCCAAGCCATCGTTACCGGCGCTGTCGCCCTAGCTCGCAGCAACGAAGAGGCCCATCAGCCCCTGCTAGTAAACCGCCTGCTCTCGCTCGACTTCGCTTCGCTGGAAGAAGGTCAGCAACTCGGCCTGCTCCGCGCCTACGCGCTAGCTTCGATTCGCCTCAGCAATCCCGACGATTCACAGCGCGAAAAAATTATCAAACAGCTCAGTGCTCACCTGCCCTCACAAAGTCCTGACGTCAACACCGAGCTGATCCGAGTGCTCGTCTCGCTGCGTTCGCCTGACGTAATCACCGAAACCCTAGCCCTCATAGAAGGACGGGGCGAACCTGAAATCCCCAACTGGCAGGACCTCGTCGAACTCAATCCGCGCTACGGTGGCACGGTCGGCAATCTTCTCGCCAACTATCCACCTTCCCGCGAGATCAACTACGCCTTCATGCTGCGCAACCTCACCGAGGGCTGGACGGTCGACCAGCGCCGTCAGCACCTCAGTTTTCTCAACGAAGCCGCCAATTACAGCGGTGGCGCCAGCTACCCCGGCTTCCTCACCAACATCCGCAACGAGACGCTCGCGAACTGCAATGACGAGGAGCGTCTCGCCTTGCAGGACCTCACAGGCGAAGACTACAATCCCAAGCCGGACTTCCCCATCAACCCGCCTGCAGGGCCCGGTCGTGCCTGGACGATGGAAGAAGCCCTCGAAGTCACCTCAAAACTAAACGGAGCCGACTTCGAGCGCGGTCGCAGTCTCTACTTCGCCACCAGTTGCGGTGCCTGCCATCGCTTTGACGGAATCGGTGGAGGTGTCGGCCCGGATCTCACCACTGTGGCCAACAAGTTTGACACCGCCTACCTGCTCGAAGCCATTCTCGAACCCAGCGCTGCCATCTCGGATCAATACGGCTCCGAAGTCGTCACGATGAAGGACGGAACCATTCATTCCGGCATCGTGATTCGCAACGATGAGGGCATCGAGGTTTACTTGCACGACCCCTCCACTCCCCCAGTGAAGATCAATCCCGACGATGTTGCCAAGATCGAAAACTCCCCCGTGTCCCAGATGCCTCCCGGCCTCATTAATACGCTGAACGACAAAGAACTTCGCGACCTCATCGCCTACCTCACCGCCGGCACCGATCGCCACCACAAGTTCTTCAAAAAATAGAGTCTCAGCCTCACCGTTTCAGAGCCCATCCGCCCCCACAGTCGACCTGAAACATCAGCGAAAATCTGCTCTCATTTGCCTGCGGCTGTCTCCGCTTCGCTCCGGCTGCAGTTCCCCCGGCAGGACCCCTGCTCTCTCAGCATTCAACATTCCCCCTCTCCCCATCCTGATATTCCCC
>SPKZ01014944.1_pt1 | contig 10602 bp, 11 predicted proteins | sample 2456571 | NCBI WGS metagenome assembly SPKZ01 (sample SAMN11192286, study PRJNA482655) | marine metagenome | biome: ENVO:00000447; feature: ENVO:00000244|ENVO:00000211|ENVO:00000569|ENVO:00002023; material: ENVO:00002151; isolation source: ocean water from marine abyssalpelagic zone ...
GCTCTCGCATGGAAGGCCCAGACGCGGAACTGACGCGGCCCGGCCCTGGCGAACGCAGAGGCCGCTCGCGAACCGAACCAGCGGCCTCGGGCCTCCGCCAAAAAGCGGCATGAGGGTTCACCTCGTCGACGGAACCTACGAACTCTTCCGGCACCACTTCGCCCTCCCCTCCCATCTCGATGCCCGGGGTCGCGAGGTCGCCGCGCTGCGCGGTGTAGTCCGCTCGATCGCGGGCATGCTCGCAGACGGGGCCACGCACCTGGGCGTCGCGACCGACCACGTGGTCGAGTCCTTCCGCAACAAAATGTGGCCGGGCTACAAGAGCGGAGAGGGTATGGATCCAGAGTTACTCGCGCAGTTCCATCCGCTCGAGGAGGCCCTGACCGCGCTCGGAGTCAGCGTCTGGCCCATGATCGAGTTCGAAGCGGACGACGGGCTCGCCTCCGCCGCGGCGCTGGCTCGGCCCGACTCCCGCATCGAGAAGATCTTCCTCTGCACGCCGGACAAGGATCTGGCGCAGTGCGTGGTCGGGACCCGGATCGTGTTGCTCGACCGGCGCAAGCGTGCCATCACCAACGAAAAGGGCGTCCTCGAACGCTTCGGCGTGTATCCGGACTCGATTCCGGACTACCTGGCGCTGGTCGGCGACAGCGCGGATGGGTTTCCGGGCCTCCCGGGCTGGGGCGCCCGCTCGACGGCCAGCGTGCTCGCGCGCTACCGGCACCTGGAGGCGATTCCCGACGCGCTCGATCGCTGGGAGGTCAAGCCCCGCGGAGCGGCCCGGCTCGCCGCGGCCCTGGCCAAGGGGCGAGCAGACGCGAGCCTGTTCAAAAGACTCGCGACCCTGCGCCGCGACGCCCCAGTCGGACCCTCGCCCGAGAGCTGGCGCTGGCGGGGCCCCGCGCGGGAGTTCGAGGGCCTCTGCCAACGGATCGGCGCCCCCGAGCTCATCGAAAAAGTCGAACGCTGTGCGGCGGCGCGGGCACGCGCGTGAAGTACTGCGACGCGGATTCCGTACGAAGCGGGTCGCGACTACGCAGCTAGCCTCGCTCGCGAGCGCGGGGCCACGGGTTGAAAACAGGCGTTCGCGCCTCCTGGCGCAGACCCGGGCCGCCCCCTAGAGTTTTCTCCGCTTCGATCCTGGTGCGCACGAATCCGCACTTGCAGGGGAGGAAACCCTTGTCGCGCGTCGCTCTGGTCCTGAACGGATTGATCCTGACCATGATCGGCGTCCGCGCCATGCTCACACCGGCCGCCTTCCTGGGCCAATACGGGATCGAACTCCCGTCGGCGATGGCGCTCGCGGAAGCCCGTTCGATTCACGGCGGCGGGTTCGGGGCACTCGCGATTCTGATGTGGCTGGGGCTCCTGCGCACGCGCCTTCGGATCCCCGCGCTAAGCGCCGCCGCATTCGTGATGCTCGGGCTCGCGCTCGGCCGACTCGTGGGCATCGTTGTCGACGGCGCCACGGACTCCACCACGCTCGTCGCGACCGTCGGAGAGGCGCTGCTGGGCGGCCTCGCGGTGGTCGCACTGATGCGCGAGAACGCGGCGACCTCTGCCGCCAACTGAACCAGCGCGCGGAGTTCAGGGCAGGCAGTTCGCGCAGCGCTTCGCGATCCCAGATTCGAGCAGCCGGGCGCCCTCGACGTCGCGCGGCATCAGTCGCTCAGCTACCGCCGACGCGCGGCTCCAGCGTCAGTCTCGCGGCCGCACCACGACCTTGCCGACCGTACCCCGGCCCACGAGTCGGGTCATCGCAGCCGGCACCTCCTCGAGAGAGATCCGGCTCCGGATCAGAGGCCGGATCCGACCCTGGCCCTGCAAGCGCATGAGTTCGGCGTGCATGTGTTCGACGTAGCCGGGGTTCATCTGGTTGTAGCGGCCCCAGTAGACGCCGAGGATCGAGTAGTTCTTGACGAGCGCGTGGTTGAGCGGGGCGTCGGGGATGCGCCCGCTCGCGAAGCCGATCACGAGCAGGCGTCCCTCCCACGCGATGCACTTGCGCGAAAGGTCCGACACGTCGCCCCCGACCGGATCGAAGATCACGTCGGCCCCGCGACCCCCGGTGGCCTGCTTGACGATCGCGACGAAGTCTTCGCTGCGGTAGTCGATCGCGATCTCGGCACCGAGCTCGCGACAGAGTTTGACCTTGTCGGCCCCGCCCGCGGTCGCGAAGACGCGGGCCCCGGCGGCGGTGCCAAGCTGAATGGCAGCAGACCCGACGCCGCCCGCACCCGCGTGCACAAGCAGCACCTCGCCTGACTGGAGCGCCGCCCGGCGGTGCAGGGCTACGTAACCGGTCTGGTAGCTCACGAGCATCGCGGCCGCTTCATCCGCATCGAGGCCCGGCGGAATCAGGTGCACGCTGCGGTCTTCGGCCAGGGCCTCCTCCGCGAGCGCGCCGTGCGGGGGCGAGGCCAGGGCCATCACGCGCTGACCCAGCGGAGTCCGCGCTTCGCTTCCGGCGGCCACGACCTCGCCAGCGAGTTCCATCCCGGGAATGAACGGCAGCGGCGGGCGCTCCTGGTACTTGCCGCGGCAGAGCAGATCATCGGCGAAGTTGAGCGCGGCGGCCTCCACACGGACGCGGACCTGGTGTGGGCCGGGCTCCGGCACGGGCGCCGCTTCGAGCCGAAGTACTTCGGCGGGATCGCCCAGTTCGTGAACGCGGAGTGCGCGCATGGAATCGACCTCGCTCACGATCTGATCAGGGTCTTCTCGTCGCGCCAGGCTTCGAGCGTTCTAGAAATCTGCTCGCGAACCTGCGCCAGCAGGGCCATGCGGTCTTCGTCCGCGCTGCGTGGGATCGGATCGCCAATTCGCACCCGGATTTCGGTCCCGAACGGGAGCGGGAGCAGATTGAAGCGCAGCAGGCGCCAGGATCCGTCGATGACGGCGGGCACGATCGGGATGTCGGGCGCCGACTCGAGCAGCGCAAGTGCGCCGGCGGGTCTGAAGCGTCCGAGTTCGCCATGGCGCGCGCGGGTGCCTTCGGGATACAGCACCGCCGAGACGCCGCGCTGCGTGACCGTGGCACCGAGTTCGCGGATCGCGCGCGTGGCCTGTTCGCGATTCCGTCGCTCGATCAGCGCGTTTCCGCCGCGTCGCAGGTTGTAGGAAATGCTCGGAATCCAGCGCGCGAGTTCCCGCTTGGAGACGTACTTGGGATAGTTCGTAAACAGCTCGGCGCCCAGGATCGGGATGTCGAACATGCTCTGATGATTGGCCAGGACCAGGTATGCCTGATGCGGAAGCACCTGGGGCGACCGTTCAATCGAGACCCGGGTGCCGGTCAGCCGAAACGCCCAGAGGAGCGATACCTGAAGCGCACCTGCCACGACTTCATGCGGCCGGCGGCCAAACAGCCGGGCCACGCGTTGGAGCGGATCGAAGACCAGCAGGATCAGGCCGAACAGCGTCAGAAACGGGAGCGTGACGACCCAGTCGATCGGGCGTCTACGCACGACGGCCGCCGGGCACGGCCAACTTCACTGCATCGGCGCCGGCTCGCATGCTTGGCCCTTTCCCTGGAAGCCTGGGAAACCCGCGGGGGTGCGTGTCCGGAGTGGCTCCGGTGATACGCGCCGGCCGGCTCAGAGACAGAGTTCGGCCATCAACTCGACGGCCCTCGGGTCTCCACCGACCAGGAGCGTCGTCGCAACGCTCTCCTTCCACTCCGCCACCTGGTCCCGGATCCGCTCCCTGGGACCAATCAGGGCGAGCGCGTCGACCAGATCGTCGGGAACTTCACCCGCGGCCTCCTGCTTCTTCCCGTCCAGATAGAGATCCTGGATCTTCCTGGCCGCGTCGGGCCAGCCCTGTCGGGTGATGTGATCGTTGTAGAAGTTCTTGTTGCGAGCGCCCATTCCGCCCACGTAGAGCGCGACCATGGGCCGGAAGAGCTTCCGGCAGATCTCGATATCGTCGTTCACCATCACCTGGACGGTCGGCATGATCTCGAAGTCGGCCCAGTCCTTGCCGCCACCGGCCTTGGCGAAGCCGGCCTCGATGCTGTCCTTGAACGATCCCAGTCCAGCGGGCGTCGTCCAGATCGGAATGAAGCCGTCGGCCACCTGGGCCGCGGTCTCGATACCTTTCGGCGAGATCGTGGCGGTATAGATCGGGATGTCGGCGCGTCCGTGCAGGATGCTGCGCAGTGGCTTTCCCAGACCGGAACTCCCCGGCCCCGTGTACGGCATCTGGTAGAACTCGCCCTCGAAGCTGACCTTGTCTTCGCGCTTGAAGATCTTCCGCATGATCGTGATGTATTCGCGCGTGCGCTTGAGCGGCTTTCCGTACGCGACCCCGTGCCAGCCCTCGATGACCTGCGGACCCGACGGACCGAGTCCGACCAGCATGCGGCCACCCGAAAGCTGATCCACCGTCATGACCTGCATCGCACACATTGCGGGCGTGCGCGCCGGCATCTGCATGATCGCGGTCCCGAGCTTGATCGTGCTCGTCTGCGCCGCGATCCATGCCAACGGAGTGATCGCGTCGTTTCCCCAGGCCTCGGCCGTCCAGACCGAGTCGTAGCCGAGCTTCTCGGCCGTCTGGATCCGCTCCATGTCGATCTGAATCTGCGGGCCGAAACCACTCGCGTGCGTTCCGAGTTTCATCTCTGCTGTCCTCCGCCTGGCATTGAGTTCGCTGCGCCCCGGGCAATCCCGCGGGCCCGAGGAGACGCTGCGCTCAGGATGCTACCACCTGAAGCATCAAAGGGGTGTTCGCGCCCAGGCACGCACCTTTCACGGCCGGTCCCGCTGCGCCAGCAGCGCTGTCAGCGACGCACGCAGGGTCAGGCGGATTCGCTCTCGTCCCAGCCGCCGGTCGTGTCGCAGGCGATTCCAGGACTCGAACGAGAGCAGCGTATCGACGGCGTCCGCGACCCAGTCGGGTTCGTCCGAGAGTTCCGGGATTCGCGCCTCGACATCCCGACGCAGTTCACGCGCGCTCCGCAGGCTCCGCTTCTCGACGTACGCGGATCTCGCGCGATGAAGAACGCTCGAACGCAGGAACGGGCCGAGTTCCTCGTACAGCGAAATTCGAAGTCCCACCAGCTCGCCGATCCGCTCCGGCAGCGGAGCATCCGACGGGCCCGAAGCCGGGGGATACAGTTCGCGCGCGATCGCGCTCGTTCGAGCATCGAGTTCGGCAAACAGTCCGTCCATGTCGTCGAAGCGACGAAATACGGTCCGAATCCCGACCCCGGCGCGTCGCGCCACCTGCTCTGCCGTCGGCCGCAGGAAGCCCTCGCGCACCAGTTCGAGCAGTGCGTCTAGAATCCGCTCGCGGCTCCGCTTCCCGCGCTGCACGCGCCCATCCGACGGCGCGTCGGGTGCCGACTCGATGGCGCTGTCGGGCTTCATCGCACGCTCCTCGAGAACACACAGCTAGTATGCCAGCAGATTCAGTCTCGATACAAAGATCCGATCAACCAACTGCCGCCGAGTGGTTCGCGATGGACGAACCCTGCCGCGAGACCCCGATACAGGCGGAGTCGCCTAGGAGTCGTCCTGGTAGCCGAGTTCCAGGAGATTCTCCTCGTGGATCTGCTGGGTGATCTGATACTTGGAAAAGATCCAGAGCGACAGCGACGGGAGCGCAATCACGAGCGCGATGAACACGACCGCGAGTCGCTCGACGGCCAGCACCTTCTCGGCATCGGTCTCGGCCGCCGAGAATCCGACCAGGGTCAGGATCGAGCCCTTGATGATGAAGCCGATGCCGCTGATCGACTTCTGGATCAACGCGGGCCCGGCAAAGAAGAGCCCCTCGGAACGGCGGCCGGTTTGCTTCTGACTGTCTTCCACGACGTCGGCCGTCATCGAACCCACCAGGATCCAGGCGAGCACACCCAGGCTCGCAAGCACTGCGCTGTGGCCGAGCATCACCCACCAGAGCGCCCCGAACTTGGGACCGTTCGCGGGCAGGAGACTCGTGCCGTACCAGAGATCCAGCATGCGCAGGATCAGCACAATCGGTCCGACGACGATCGAGACCGAAAACAGCCCGACCGCGAGCCGCTTCTTGTCCCAGCCTCGGGTCAGGAAGCCTGCGAAAATGCTGATCGCCAGGGCCGCACCCAGGTCCACGATCGCAAAGATGGCAATGTCGGATGGCTTCCAGTCCCAGAAGAAGCGGTTGAAGTAGATGCCGAGGCCGGTCGAGAGACCGATGTAGACGCTGAACACCACACCGGCCAGAAATAGCATCAGCCAGGATCGGTGATTGAGGGTCTGGACGATTTCCCCGAGTACCGCGCGCACGCCCTGCGGTCGCTCCCGACGAGGGGCTTCCAGTTCGGGAATGTTCCGGTGCGTGCCGAGACTGAAGACCAGCCCCGCGAGCAGGAGCGAGGCCGCCCCCCAGAATGCGAGCTGATGGTAGCCCTCGAGGTTGTCGTATGACTCGCCCAGGAATACCGCACTCGTCACGTACGCGATGCCCGCACCCCCGATCCAGCCGAAGAAGGAACTCAGCCCGTGGAGTTGGTTGCGCTGCGTGTATTCCTTGGAGAGTTCGGCCCCGAGCGCGGCGCGCGGAACCTCATAGAAGGTCCAGGCCAGCCGCAGACCCGTAATCAGCAGCAACAACTGAAAGAACAGCGCGGTTTCACTGGTGCCGAAGTGTGCCGTGAGCAGCAGGTAGTAGAACGCGCCGCTCGGAATCAGACTCGCGTAGATATACGGATGACGGCGACCGAGACGCGAACGCGTGTGATCCGACAGGTAGCCCAGCAGCGGATCCGAGATGGCGTCCACCACCAGCGCGAGTGCCAGCGCGAGGCCCACGAGCCCCGGCGACAGGCCCAGCACCTGGTTGTAGTAGTAGAAGAGGAAGGCCCCGAGCAGGTTCCCTTTGATCGAAGGAGGGATGGCGCCAACGCCATAGAGTACGAGCGTCGATGGCTTAGCCCTGGTCGCCAAGTCCGGCGCCCTCCCATACGAGGACCTCGGACCTCGACGGGTTGATTCTAGACCTTCAGGCTTCCGCTGTCGCGAGCGGGAGAAATCTGGGACGCGCTCGTGTGCGTCGCGCTGAGAGACCACGCGAGCGCCGCCACCGCTGCAATCGCGAAGATCCCGGCGAGTGCGTGCAGCGAAGATGCCAGCGTCTCGCACGCGCCGAGCCAACCCGCGCGCCCGAGCAACCAGTGCCAGTCGTGGATCTCACCTCCGACCAGCGGGAGTCTCATGTCGCGCGCGTCGGCCATGTAATGGGCGACGTACATCGCGCTTTCCGCAAGCCAGACCCCGCAGACAAGCGCGGAAGAGCGCTGACCCTGCCGGGCGAAGTAGAGCATGCAGGCGAGCGGAAAGAAAAGTTGCCCAACCGTCCCGCCAAGGATTCCGAGCGTCGCACCGAAGGGAGCCAGGAACACGTGGCCGGCCTCGTGGAATGCCAGGTTCACGTAATCGAGGAAGTGGAAGTCGTAGGCGAACACCAGCCAGGCGACGTAGCCGGCCAGCGGGACCCAGAGGAAGCGCGCGAACTCCATCCCGACGCTATCGGCCAGACCAGGCCCGAACCGAAGCCGGCGCGTCGCCTCGGCTTGCACACGCTGCTCCAGGGCGGAATCGAGGTCGACGCCCGGCGCTGCGACGCTCTGATAGGATGAGCGCCCCATCACTGCGGTGAGCTACATGAAAATCAATCCACCGGTCTTCATCACCTCGGTGGTACTGGTACTGGCCTTCCTGGCCTTCGGCAGCTTGCTCGGGGACACCGCGGCCTGGGTGTTTCCGGCGGCCGTCGATTTCTGCGCCGACTACTTCGGCTGGTTCTACGTCGTCGCGATCGACTTCTTCCTGGTGTTTGTGCTCGGAATCGCGGCTTCGCGCTTCGGAAAGATTCGCCTGGGCCCCGACGATGCGCGTCCCGAGTTCAGCCGCCTCAGTTGGTTCGCGATGCTGTTCAGCGCGGGCATGGGGATCGGCCTGCTCTTCTACTCCGTCGCGGAACCGATCCTCCACTACCTCAATCCGCCCTCAGGCGAAGGGCTCAGTGCCAAAGCGGCCCGGGAGGCCCTTCCGATCACCTTCTTTCACTGGGGCCTGCACGCCTGGTCGGTGTATGTCGCCACGGGGCTCGCGCTCTCCTACTTCGCCTACCGGAAGGGGCTTCCGCTCGCGCTGCGCTCGGTCTTCCAGCCGTTCCTCGGGGACCGGATTCACGGCTTCGCCGGGCACGCGATCGACATCCTGGCCGTGCTCGGCACCGTGTTCGGGCTCGCGACGTCGCTCGGACTCGGCGCGATTCAGATCTCGACCGGGCTCGACTTCCTGTTCGACATCGAGCCCGACCAGCAAACCCAGCTCGCGATCGTCGGAATCGTGACCCTGGCGGCGACCGCGTCACTCGTGAGCGGCGTCCACCGCGGCATCCGTCGGCTGAGCGAACTGAACCTGATTCTCGCAAGTGTACTGCTGCTCTTCGTGTTTGCGGTCGGCCCGACCGCCTTCATCGCCCGCTCCTTCTTCGCCGACCTGGGAACCTACGCGCGAGACTTTGTCAGCCGTTCGTTCTCGGCTGGACTGCTCGGGGTCACGGAATGGGAAAAGGCCTGGACGCTTTTCTACTGGGCGTGGTGGATGGCCTGGGCGCCGTTCGTGGGTCTGTTCATCGCGAGAATTTCCCGGGGGCGCACGATCCGCGAGTTCGTCTTGGGAGTGCTGCTGGTCCCGACCCTGGCCACCTTCGTCTGGCTCTCGGTCTTCGGAGACACCGCGCTCTACCTCGAACTCGTCGCCGGGGTCGACATCTCTGGCGCGGTCTCGCGGAGCGTCTCGACCGCGATCTACGTGGTGCTCGAACAACTCCCGTTCGCGGCCCCGCTCTCGCTGCTGGCCGTGGTCGTGGTGGGCGTCTTCTTCGTCACCTCGTCGGACTCGGGGTCCTACGTGGTCGACATGCTGACCTCGGGCGGCCAGCCCGATTCGCCGGTCTGGCAACGCATCTTCTGGGCCACGACCGAAGGCGCAGTGGCGGCGGTGCTGCTGGTGGCCGTCGGCCACGGCGGCCTGGTCGCGCTCCAGGCCGCCGTGATCGCGCTCGGCGCTCCGTTCTCGCTGCTGCTGGTGGGCATGTGCGTGAGCCTGGGGATCGCGCTACGCGGCGACCGCGGGCGCGGGCCGGGAGCCGGCTCGACCGGTCCGGACTGAAGATGGTGACCCCAGCGGGATTCGAACCCGCGTTGCCGGGATGAAAGCCCGGTGTCCTAGGCCTGGCTAGACGATGGGGTCACTCGGCAGGGATATAGCCGCATGCCCTGCCGACTGCAACGATCCGCCGGCCCCCGCCCGGGTGCTAATCTCGTGGGTGAGGAGAGCTTCCGATGCCCAGGATCGACCCGGATCTGCTGCCCGAAGCGGCTTTGCGCCAGATGGGGCTCTCGCGCGAAGAGTTCCGCGAGATCGCGCGCCGGATGGAAGAACGCGACCGCAAGACCCCGAGCGTGGGCGTCCAGGCGCCGGATTTCGAACTGGCGGCGCTTTCTGCCGCCGGAGAAACGACGGGCGAGCGCGTGCGGCTCGCCGACCACTTCGAGCGCCCGGTAGCCCTGGTCTTCGGCTCCTACACCTGACCGCCGTTTCGGCTTCAGGCAGGTCGCCTGAACGAACTCTACCAACGCTACCGGGGCCGGGTGCAATTCTGGTGCGTCTACATCCAGGAGGCCCACCCCGAGGACGGCTGGCGGCTGCGCATGAACGTCGACGAGGGCATCGTCTTCAAGCAGCCCCGGACCGACGGCGAACGAGCCGAGGTCGCCCGAGCCTGCGTGCTGGGGCTGAAACTAGAGATGCCGATGCTGCTCGACGAGATCACGAACTCCGTCGACGAGGCCTACTCGGCACTCCCCGAGCGACTCTTCGTGCTCGAAGCGGGCGGCCGCATCGCCTGGCGTAGCGAGCAGGGTCCCTGGGGATTCGACGTCGACGCCTTCGAGAAGGCGATTGGCGCGCAGCTCGGCGCGGAGGACTGAACCCTCAGCGGCGCAGCTCGATGCAGCGACTGCAGAGGTAGATGCGGGAGAGACCGGACTCCACCAGGCCCGCAAAGGCGCGGACGCCCTCGCCCAGGGCCCGGCCGCAGTCCGCGCAGGCCTGCGCCCCGTTCAGGATCAGGGGCTGCCACCCGAGCACCTCGGGATACGGCTCCCGCGCGGCCTCGGGCGCGGCCTCGGGCGCGGCCTCGGGGTCGGGGTCGGGGTCGGGGTCGGGCGCGGCCCGGTGCCCCTCCGCCTCGGCTTCCCAAGCTTCGATCTCGGCCTCTTCCGGCCCCCGGCGTTCCCGGCCGCGGCGCCCGCTCCGGAGCCGGGCCCGGGCCCGCTCGATCTCGCCGGGCAGGTCGTCCACCAGGTCTCCGACGCTGTCAGTCACGTTCTCGACGACTTCGAAGATGTCCTCCAGCACGTTTCGCACCAGGTTCGAGACCGGCACGCGCAACTCATCGGCGGCGTCGCGGATCGCTTCATCGAGGTCTTCCGAGACGCGCGTGTGCAGCACGCGAGCCTTGCGGCGCTCGGAGTGCCGCTCGCGCCGCCGTTCTGCCCTCCGGTCCTGCCGCTCCGATTGCCGTCGCCGCCGCGCCGCTTCC
>SPKZ01016340.1_pt1 | contig 10602 bp, 9 predicted proteins | sample 2456571 | NCBI WGS metagenome assembly SPKZ01 (sample SAMN11192286, study PRJNA482655) | marine metagenome | biome: ENVO:00000447; feature: ENVO:00000244|ENVO:00000211|ENVO:00000569|ENVO:00002023; material: ENVO:00002151; isolation source: ocean water from marine abyssalpelagic zone ...
AACATTTTAAATTTTATCGAGAGGCAAGCATGCCTTGGTTCAATATTTGTGTTGATATTGACGCGAGCAATTTGAAGCAGTATTGCAAAGATAACTCGCTCAGTTTTTTCCACGCCTACTTATACCTAACCCAGGTGGCTATAGATAAAAACTTGCCGTTTCGATATCGCATTGTTGGCGATGAAGTGCGAGTGTACGATAAAATATCGGTCAGTTGCGCCGTGTTAGCGGATGACGAGACCATGCGTTTTTGTGATATGCCATACGGCAATAATTTTCCGCAGTTTTCCGCGTTGGCGGCAAAAGCCGAGCAGGCGGCAAAAGAAAGCTCTTTTATTGCGGGGAACTTTGTTGGCGAGCAAATGAAACAAGACGTGGTGCATATGTCGGTATTACCATGGGTAAGTTTCACTAGCTTTAGCAATGCGCGAAATACCAGTGAAGTTGATAGTGTGCCAAAAATAGTTTATGGCCGCGCTAAAAAAACCGATAATGGGCTATTAATGCCATTATCGGTTGAGGTACACCATGGAGTGATGGATGGTTTGCATGTCGGTCGGTTTATTGACACTGTTGAGCAGTTATTTACTCAGCCAGCGCTTAGTTTATCAATTGTTGGCAATGGCGCAGGCTCTAATATTGCTTGCGCACAATAAAGCCATTTTTCATCGAAGCTTTGCGAGAATTAAAGTCTGCATTAGCCTTTTCTTCTTGCGCTACTCGCTGGCGTCCCTGTACTGAGTCGGCCAAAAGATGAGGCTGCTCGGTAAATCGTCGCATTAACGCTTGAGAAATAAAGGTCTGCGCACTGCCTACAATGACTTGGCTTTGTGCGCCAACCATGCGTACGCTCAAGTAAACACCGCTATCGTAGCGATCTAATGTACCGCTAACTAAATAATCTACTGCCTGTTGTACCTTTAGATCATCCAAATCTCTAGAATGAATAAAATCGCCTTCTCCAGTGACTGCAATAGCGCCAGTTAACTTAAAGTCAACTACGCGATAGCCACTATCGTGTAAGTAGTGGACCAAGCCTTCAGACAACTGATGGCTTAGTCTATTGGTTTTGTCGAGAGATTTTAGATCAACAATAGAGGTGACTGCAATGGCATTTTGCTTGGTCACAAACTGATTATTAGATAACATTTCAACGACCAGTTTTTCTACCAAATGGTTCAACTCATTCTTTGGCGGTCGCTGATCAGCGTCTAACTCGTTGGAATCAGAAAGTAACATCGCTCTAAAATTAGGGTCAAAGCCTGTCGTACAGCCGGATATAACTAATATCCCTATGCATAGCAGTACAAATTTCATATTAAACACTCTCCAAATTTTTGACCATTATCTTTATTACAGTAGTATGCATTAATTACGCCAGATAAAGTTAAATGTTTAACTTGATATTATCAATAACGTGGCACAATAAATATTTCTAAAATATCGTTAAATACTTTTACAACTTTTACAACTTTTACAACTTTTACAACTTTTACAACTTTTTAATTAGTTAATCTAAAGAAATGCAACTTTAAGCCGATAAATTAATTACACAAGCGGTAATGTGAAAATGCAGAACGCAATATGTAATAAAAATTATTGAAAATAAAGCGCAACCACATAATGGTTAGTGCTAAATATTATGAAATTCAAAAGGATTACACCATGAAATTAAAAAAATCATTTTCAGCTGTTAAGTCTGTAGCATTTGGTGCTGCATTAGTTGCTGGTATTGCTACAACGTCAGCTTACGCTGATACATTTACTTTTAGTGTTGATACTATTGCACCTGTATCAATCAGCGAGCGTCAAGCGATCACATTCACTTCAGCGCTTACGCTTTTACCAGCTGGTTCATGTAAATTTGCTGACTTAGTTGTGACTTCTGAATGGTTAGCCGCTGAAACTAATTTAGCTATCACCCCAGCTTCTGCGAATGGCGTTGCCGTTACGGGTTCTGGTTGTGCTGACGGTACATCAACTACTAGTAACTATGGTCATTATTTAATAAATGGCGCGGATTCTACAGCAGTTAAGATAACGTTAGTTAGCGGCGGCGCTGATGATAGTTCGTTTACTTTTACGCCTCAGGGCGCTGTTGAAACTGACCCTGGAACTGCTGGTGACTCGGTTGTTATTGCTGCTGATACACAAACAACAGTTACATTAGATTCGTCTGGTAACGCTGGTCTGTTGGTTGGTGGTGAAATTAACATTGGTCTTACTCAGTTAACTGCAGGCACAAATATCGCTGCAAGTTTTGACATTAACGTGGTTTACTAAACTAAAACGTTTTTTTATTTAGTGAAAAGCCTTGCTCGTAGTAAGGCTTTTTTGTTATATAAAGCTATTTAATAGGGGGGAAAGAATGAAATGTTTTAAAGAAGGTTCACTTGAGTCGTCGAAAAAACAATCTGTACTTTTTAATGGAACCTTGAATTTCGGTCGTGGATTAGTGCTTTTATTAACGCTTGGCATGGCGCAGCAGGCAGTTGCTACTGGGGTTTCATTTTCACAATATCGTATAGCCCTTGATGACAAGCAGCGCTATAATTCACTGATGATCATGAATGGCAACAAACAAGATACACGTTGTAATATTGGCTTTAGCCATCAACAAGTACTACCTAATGGCGATACTAAATCCGTAAAAAGCAGTGAGCAAGTATTCAATAGTGCCGCTAATTTAGTGCGATACTCGCCTAAAAGGGTTAGCGTTAAAGCATTTGGTAGCCAAACTGTGCGTCTATCATTGAAACGAAAAAAAGATTTACCAGTTGGTGAGTACATAAGCTACTTAAAATTGTCATGTAGGTTGCTTACTTCTGCCGCAGTCACTAATGGCAACGTTATTTCATCGAAAATTCATTATAATATTCCGATTATAGCCCGAGTAGGTAAGCTCAACGCTACTGTCAAATTATCGTCGGCTACCGTGCGTAATAATGTGTTGCAACTAACGATTGAACGCGAAGGTAATCGCTCGTTATATGGAGACTTTACCGTTACCGATCAACAAACTAACAAAGTTATTGGGAGAAGAAATGCTTTGTCAGTATTTTTACCCACCAAATTGCAAATACTACGTATTAAGTTAACCGAAAAACCTAAAGGTTCACTGTTAATCGAGTTTAGCGAAAATAAGCAATATGGCGGAAACCAAAAAGCTTCATTGCTTGTTAAGCTTTAATTAAATATTACGACTTTTTATTTATAACGGGGACAGATTCGGTTTCCTGTTTTATTTTATCTTTTACTCGCGGCAATTAATTATGATCCTTAGCGTTATTAAACCATCAACTCGTTTATTGTTAGTGATGTTATTTTTTGTCTTAGGGTTTTTCCAGCCAACAGCTGCCGCTGAGTTAAAAAAAATTGATCTTGAGCAAGCCGATTTTTTGCTGCTTGATGTAACTATTCTAAAAAAACGGTTGTTACAATCGATTGAAGCGTACCAATCAGGCGACCAAACATTATTACCGGTCAGTTTAATTATCAGCGCATTGGGTGCAGGGATCGAGGTCGATTTAGAGCTCGCGCAATTGCTGTACACTAGTGATGGCGTTACCACGGTAATAGAATTGGCAAGTAATGATAGTTCTATCGAGTTTACTCAACGAGAAACTCCGTATCTGTGGGGCCAAGATGATTTTGAGATATATCTGTCTAATCTTGCGCTCGCTCAATTAATTGAAGGTATAGTTGACATTCAATTGAGTCGCCTAAATGTTCATCTAGTGTCAATCAACCGTTTATTCCCTATCGAAAAACAATGGCAACGTGCTGATCAGCGCACAAGAGAAACAGCGCAAGTTGACAAGAAAACATTGTATGTGCCAGACGTTTATCAGCTGTTAACGCCGCCGACTGCCGATATTGCATTGAGCCTAGGCAGGCAAAGTGGTGGCGATGGGTTTAGTGGTGGTTTTAGCGCCCAAACGTCGTCCGATATTTTGTACCACAGCGCTCGTATTTCACTATTTAAAAACATTCAAAATAGTGAGTTAACCTCAAGAGTGAACTTTACCCGACATCAAGCAAGTCCTGACGAGCCGTTGTTGGGCGGTCTTAATCAATACAGTTTTGGTGATATATCGACGGGCTCAAACTCATTATTTAGTAAGTCATCGTCGGGCGTTGGTTTAAAGTTTTCACGCCGTCCTGAGAATATTAGTGGTCGTTTTGGTAGTCAAACTATTGAAGGTGACGCCACCCCAGGTTGGGACGTTGAATTGCATTACAATGGCTTCTTATTATCCAGTGCCAAAGTGCCGGATAATGGCCATTACGTATTTGAAGACATCGCCACCGAATATGGCAATAACCATTTCGAAATCAGATTATTTGGTCCTTTTGGTGAAGAAGAGATTCGTCCACTTAACATTAAAATTGGTGGTAATTGGCTACCAAAAGGTGAAGTTGCCTATAGCGGCTTCTTAGTTGACAAGAATAAGTCACTATTTAACAATAAAACGGGTAGTACTGATACAGGTAAAGACTATGGTTTTTCGTTCGATTACTCGCCTTTTGACAATACCAACATAGGCACGTTTTTTCAGCAAATTGGTCGAAAGACTAGCACGACAGGCAACTATCAAAATTATTTTGGTAGTCATATTCAAACGGCGTTAAGCAACTTGGTACTTGATCTAAAATATACAAAACAGCAAGACGAAGGTCAGCATGTTTTGATGCAAGGTATAGGTGTTTTCCCTTGGGGGCAAAACTATAATGTCTTGTTAGAAGACAAGCGTAACTTTTCAAATGCCGGTGAGGTCAGTAACGCACATGATTATTCGGCGTCTTTCGCGACAGGTGGTATTTTACCATTTACACGGGGCGTAGGTTATCGCGCTGGGATTACCTATACGGGCAATCCTGAACGCGCAAACAGTTGGCTTTTAAATACTCGATTGTCGTGGCGTTTATCCAAGTTACATTTCAGTAATATACTAAATTATTATACAACCAGCGAATCCTATGTTCTAGATAGTGTCGCCGGTAATATGACTGTCAGCTCGAAAGTCGCAGGCGTAAGGGTTCGTGCAAGTGCCGCCTATACAGTCGAACCGAATGCTACCATTACAAATATCAATGTTAATGCGTCATGGCAATCCGGAACCAGTAGTTTTCATAACGTTAACAGCCGTTACAACCCATCGTCAAAACTTAGAAAAGACGAAAGTTGGCAACTTAGTTATACCTATAGCACGGTATTTGATAACTTTAGATTATTTAGTACCGCCGATTATGACTCAGAGAAGCAATGGTCGGTAAACCTTGGTCTAAAATTCTTTTTCGACTATGACGGTTACAATGACCGTTTTATTGTTAGTAGCTTGAGTTCATCACATACTGGTAATCTTAATATCACTAGTTATTTGGATCGTAATGATAATAACCGTCGTGATGAAGCGGATTGGTCCCTCAACAATGTGGCATATTCACCGTTACCGATTTGGCGCGATAGGCTAAGTAATCGGCTTGGTCAGACCTCCCTATCAGGGGTTCCTGTTTATACACCGTTTACTTTTAGCGCAAACGCTAATACGGACGTTGCAACAAAACAGCCTAATTACACGATTTATACACATCCAGGCAGCCGAGTTAATATTGAAATTCCGTTTACCATACAAACCAGTATTTCTGGATTCGTGATGATTAATGCACTCAATGGTGAGCGGGCATTAACAACGGGTAAAATTATCTTGTTAAACCTTAATACTTTGGTTAGTCGGGAACTACAAGTTGATATTGATGGCTTTTATGAGGCGAACAATTTAAACCCTGGACATTATCAATTACAAGTTGCCGCAAAAGATTTACAGCGACTTGGCTTAGTGCCCAATCAAGGAACTTTGCAGCTTATTACGCCTAAGTTGGGCGGTTATTATGAACTCGCGTCAATCGTTTTAAGTCGAGAAAAAGACTTAACGATGACTCCCATTAAAAGTACAAAAATCGTGCTCGATGAAAGTAACGGTGAAGCATTCTACTTCGATGGCGCGCCTGATGGCCAGCAAATGTATGCGTCACCGTGGGATCCACGACTCGGTTTAGCTAGCCGAGGCAGTCAAAATACCTTTAATAATGCTGCAGATTATGTGAAATATGCCACGCCAAATGACAGATTGTTAACTGTGCCTAGTAATGAAAACATTGAGGTGAAAGTAGCACCATCGTTGGAAACCAACGATAATGCAATGCGAGCCGAGGCGACTAAGGGGAACAGTACCATTAGCGATGCCAATGAAAATAACCAGTTAATAGCCACTATTGCCCCGTCTAAGATCGCAAGTGACGCGGCGTTACGCGCAGAGGCGGCAGGTAGTTTAATTATATTACCTAGCAACAATAATAATATTGTCGTTATATCAAAGAAAACTAACGATGTATTAAAGAATTATGTACTGCAAACAGGCGCATTTGGATTACGCAGTAACGCTCATAATTGGTTAAATACTCATAGCGAAATTAGCGACTTATGTCGCTTGATATTACGAGCTAATTTACACATTATTCAATGTGGTGCATTTGAAAGTAGAAACAACGTCACGGACTTTCAGTTAATATTCAAACGTTTATATCCGGGGCAAGCGTCTATGATCAAGAAGTTAAACTAATAGTTGAAATTACTTGATGGTGGTGTGCTAAAAAATAAGAGGTTTTATGAAAAATAAAATAATATTGTGTTGCTTAGTTGGTCTCGTTAGCTTGACTCTAAGCAATCGCTTATATGCGTCTGACTATGGCGTTGCGATACTACAACCGATTAAATTTGGCAAAGTATTACCTATTATTGGCCGCTGTGAAATGTCTTTTGAAACTGGTATTTTTAGCAGCGATCTTAGTAATACCTGCCCAGTGTTAAATGGCCGTCCTGGTGAATATCGCATTGTAGCACCGCGCAACACCCTCGTTAGAATAACGCCCTATACATTTACCTATGCCGGTAATATGTTTACCTTTACCCCAAAAGGTAAAGTATCTAATAGCACTGTCACTAAGTTTTTCACCGCTAATAATGCGACGATTATAGATAGCGGTGCCACTGGTGTTATTGATATGAAAATTGGCGGTATTTTGAATGTAATGAGCCCACTAACCACTAGCAATAGCTATCCGGTTGATTTGGAAATTGATATTGTAGTAATGCCTTAGATGCCAGTTAACCAATAAATTGATCAAATAAACGCACATCAACTATCTCACCAGCGACCACATTGCCTTGTTCGCTTGGTAATACAATATAGCAATTGGCTTGGGCTAAACTGCTTAAAATGCCTGAGCCTTGGCTACCGGTGCTGCGAACAATTGCTTGCCCTTGGTCATCAATACTAAAAATTCCACGTTGAAAGTCGATACGACCGGCACGTTTCTTTAGGGCATCCCTACATATTACCCGTAAAGTGGTTGGCTTTATCGCGCAGCAATTTTGCATTTTAAGCAGCGCAGGAATGGCTAATACGTGAGCGGTAACCGTTGCCGATACCGGGTTGCCGGGCAGGCCAAAAAATACGCTATTAGGCAGTTTCCCAAACGCGAAAGGTTTGCCGGGTTTCATGGCTATTTTCCAAAAACCGATTTGACCAAGTTGTTCCAATACCTTTTTTGTATAATCTGCATCCCCCACAGATACTCCGCCACAAGAAATGATGGCGTCGGCTTGCTCGTCGGCACTAATAAAGGCACGTTTTAAAGCCGCTTCTTCGTCTTTAACGATACCAAAATTAATCACCTTAACGTTTAGTTTATGCAGCATGGCACTTAATACATGGCTATTGCTCTCAAAAATTTCACCATCGTTTAGTGTCTCGCTAGGCGTTTTAAGTTCATCACCCGTGGCAATGAGTGCCACTGTTAATTTTCGATATACCTGCACGGCGTTAATGCCTAATGAAGCGAGCAAGCCTAGGTCGATGGCGTTGAGTCTTTTTCCGCGCTGATAAACCAACTGGCCTTGTTTGATGTCTTCACCTGTTTTTCGAACATTAGCACCTAGCTTACGCATCGCTGAGAAATGAATTTGTTGCTCAACCACCGTGGCATTTTCTTGCATTTCTACCGTATCACAGCCTATTGGCATCTTGGCGCCAGTCATGATGCGGATACAATGCAGCGGCGGGCACGGCTCATTAAATGGCTTACCGGCAATGCTAGTGCCAAATAATTGTAAATTTTGTTGCTCAGTGAAACTGTGATGACTAAAGGCATATCCGTCCATGGCCGAATTGTCATAAGGCGGCACGTTTACAGGGCTGCTAATGTCGGAAGCTAAAATACGATCTTGTGCGTCATTAATGCTTATGTCTTCTTGCTCGGTCACCGGCTCAATGGCTGCTAACATGTTATCTAAGGCTTGGTCGAACGGTAAAAGTGTGTTGCTTGAAAAACAGTCTTTCATTTATTTATTCCTTGCAAGAATTTGGGCCGTAATTATTGGTATTTACTGTTTTCGCATAAGATAGCGCCTAATATACGATATTTTATGCATAATAAATGATTATAAAGTGTTAATGAAGCGCGCGATATGTGTTAATTTAATGTTTCTTCTCGTTGGGAAGTCGTAAAAATAAGAAGGGTGATAACCTCGATACTTAATGGATGTTGGAAAAACAGCAACGTCGCATGTTATTTGTGATTAGGTAAAGTGAGGTCAAAAAAGTGTTAACAGATAGTTTTGGGCGTAAATTTAGTTATTTGCGATTGTCGATTACCGACGTTTGCAATTTCAGTTGTAATTACTGCCTGCCCGATGGGTATCAGTGTTCTCAGCCAAGGGACTTTTTAAGCTTGGCGAAAATAACGCGTATTGCCAATGCGTTCTCTGAAATGGGCACTGAAAAAATCCGAATTACCGGGGGGGAACCATCCTTACGCAAAGATTTACCCGAGATTATTGCCGCCTGTAAAGCGCCTCAAAACATCAAGAAAGTTGCGCTTACCAGCAATGGTTACAAATTGCCGCAACATATCAATCAATGGTTAGACGCTGGCTTAGACGCCATTAACATCAGCATCGATAGTTTAGATCCACGCCAATTCCAACAAATTACCGGACATAATAAATTGCCGCATATCCTTAAGGGTATCGATATGGCGCTGAGCGATGGTCGCGCTGATGTTAAAGTCAACGTAGTGTTGATGCGCGAGTATAACGGTTATGACATTGAAACTTTTCTTGCTTGGATTAAAGATACTCCCATTACCCTACGATTTATCGAATTAATGCAAACGGGCGAAAATGATAAATTTTTCGACGCGCAGCATGTGCAAGGCAGCCGTATCAAACAAAATCTTATTTTGGCGGGGTGGTTGCCGGTCATCAATTCTCATAGCGCTGGACCTGCGCAAGAGTTTTACCATCCAGATTATCAGGGCCGAATTGGCTTGATCATGCCTTATGCTAAAAACTTTTGCGATAGTTGTAACCGATTGCGCATCAGTGCGGTGGGTCAATTACACCTCTGTTTGTTTGCCGAGCAAGGATTAGATCTGCAGCAGCATTTGCAAAATGATGACGTAGAACCGCTAAAACAGCACATTCGCGCCATGTTAGGTGATAAAAAGGTTAGTCATTTTCTGCAAGATCGATTAACTGGTGCCACCCGAAACTTTGCTATGTTAGGTGGCTAATGATGAATAAAGAAAAAAGCTCTATTATCGAAGATCAAGGCTGTATAGGCGTAGTGCTGGCGGGCGGTTTATCAAGTCGCATGGGACAAGATAAAGCCAGTTTAATACGAAACAATATCAATATGCTGCAATTTACTACCCAACTACTTAACGACGTTGGTCTGAGCAAGGTATTAGTCAGCGGTAATAATTATGACGTGCCCGATGTGTTTGCTCAAATGGGACCGGTGGCGGCAATTTACAGCGTGCTAAAACAAAGCAGAAATGCCAGTGCGCTATTAATTAGCCCGGTAGACTTGCCCTTGTTAGATTCATCTATGTTAGCGGCACTGCAGCAACGCGGTGAAAAAGAAAATAAGGCCTGTTTTTATCAAGATAATTGGTTGCCGCTTTATTTGCCTGTCACGCGCCAGCTACACGTTTTTTTAGAGCAAGCCTTTGCAAATGTTACAGTCGATGGCAGCGGTAAAGGGCCGTCGATGCGCGCTTTATTAGGTTCTATTGAGTCATTGGCGCTAACAGCCGCCTTGCCAAACAAACTGCTCAGTGCCAATACCCCAGAACAGTGGCAACAACTGGCCAAAAATTCATTTAATGTAAGGAACGACTAACTATGTCTAACCATGGTGCTGAAAACTTCATCCCACTTAACATAGCAATTTTAACCGTCTCAGACACACGAGACGAAAGCAGTGATACCTCAGGACATTTATTGGTTGAGCGCCTAACATCAGCCGGACACAAACTTGCTGCCAAGAGCATCGTCAAAGATGATATTTATCAACTGCGTGCTATTGTTTCAAATTGGATTGCCTGTGACGAGGTGCAAGTCATTATTACCACCGGTGGTACCGGATTCACCGCTCGTGATTATACTCCCGAAGCGTTAAGCATTTTATTTGACCGCACCATTGACGGTTTCGGTGAGCTATTTCGCGCTATCTCTTATACCGAAATTGGCACCTC
>SPKZ01012319.1_pt1 | contig 10597 bp, 5 predicted proteins | sample 2456571 | NCBI WGS metagenome assembly SPKZ01 (sample SAMN11192286, study PRJNA482655) | marine metagenome | biome: ENVO:00000447; feature: ENVO:00000244|ENVO:00000211|ENVO:00000569|ENVO:00002023; material: ENVO:00002151; isolation source: ocean water from marine abyssalpelagic zone ...
GAAGAGGAGGTTCCCAAGGGAATGAAGAACTACCTCGAAAAGTATCGTAAATTTGGTGAAGCCTTCGGCGAACTGATGCGGGATCGCCCCACCATCATGATCACCGATGACCACGATGTCTTCGCCAATGACCTGTGGGGGCGTGGAGGCGTTCGCATGAATGGGGATCGAACCACCGGTGGCTATCCGACACATCCCGACTGGGTCAATGCAGCAGAGTTCACCCAGGTGGGAAACCTTCCGGATGCCGTGAATCCGGGGCCTCATGGTGATGGGGTGCGCGCTTTTTACACGGCGGTGAATTATGGCGGGGTTGATTTTGCCGTTCTCGAAGACCGCAAGTTCAAGAGCGCACCTTCGGAGGTGATTAAAGAGCTGATTGCGCCTCCGGGTTTCGAGTGGCCCAATCCTCGCAGGACGGACTTCCGAATCGAGGTGGTGCTCGATCCTGACTATGACTGCACTCAGCTCGATCGACCGGATCTGCAATTGTTAGGAACGGAGCAGGAAGCGTTCCTCAAGAAATGGGCGGATCAGTTGACCGAATCCAAGGGCATTGGTGCCGTGATCTCCTCCAGTCCGTGGGCTCACATTGCGATGTATTCACCGACTTCGGCTGATACCGATTCAAACGCCTGGCCGCAGTCCGGGCGCAACCGTGCCCTGGAAGCGATTGGCGATGCGCCGGTGGTGCTGCTGCACGGCGACGTTCACCTCGGGACCTTGGGTCGTCACGGGCGTGAGAAGTTTAACGACGGTCCAGTGACCTATTCCTTTCCGTCCTTCTCATCACGCGCCAGTCGCAAGTGGGAGCCGTTGGAGCCAGGTGAGAATCGCGAACCAGGCGTGCCCGAAAACACCGGGGAGTTTCACGATCGCTTCGGCAACAAGATCACCATGTACGGCGCTGGTAACGGATTGAACGGTTACGGGATCCTACTTTTCGATACGGCGAAGCGGGAAGTGGAGCTCCAGTTCCACCCGATGAATGAGGAACGGAAGCCGATCAAGGTCGACGTGCCGGGCTGGCCTCACGTGGAGAAATTCTGAGTCACCAATGGCTCAGGGCGTCTTCCTGGTCTTCGCCTGCTGAGCGTTCTTGTAGCTGTCGCCGTCGGTTCCGAACGGGACGATGTGATAGGAGGTGTCGGTCTGCTGGATCACCATGAATTCCTCGAGGTGTCGCTGGAGGCGGGCACGATCGTTGGCCACGGTTTCAGACGAGGTCATGGGTTCAAAGTGATAGCGCGATTTAATATCGGTCAGGGGGGCGTCGTAGAGCCGACCGTCTTCGTGTAGGCGGAATCGCTTGTCGCGCACGAAGTAGCAATCTCCCTCAAATGCCATCGCGATAAACTCTCGGTCCTCGCCCGGCAGGTCATAGAAGTTGTGGGATAAATCGAGTCCATCGACGTCGTGAGTGAGGGGGATGTCGGCGAAGCTTGCCAAGGTGGGAAGAATGTCGGCGAGGCAAAAGAGAGCGTCGCGTTCTCCGGGTGGAATTTTCCCGGGCCACTTTGCGAGAAAGGGGACTCGGGTGCCGGCTTCATTCATGGTGCGCTTCGCTCCTCGCAGGTGAAAGTCGCCAAGTTGCGAGACCAGATTGGGGGAGGTGCCGTTGTCGCCCGTGAATATCACGATCGTCTCATCGGAGAGTTCGAGGTCTTCCAGGGTTTGAAGCAGGCGCCCGACCAGGCCGTCCATGTAGTGGACCATGCGGCCGTTGATGCGCTCATTCTTCCCGAGATTCTCGGGAAAGTGGACCTCCGCGGCGGTTTGATCGCCGGGAGGATTGATCAAAGGGCTATGGATCAGGTTCATCGGGAAATAAGCCAGGAAAGGTTGGTCCCTTTTTCGCTCCATAAAATCGATGAGGAAGTCGCAGTAGTAGTCGGGTCCGAAAACCTCCTTGCTGTGTTCGACGTAGTGGCCGTTCTCCCAATTGCAGGGAGCGTAGTAGCGGCTGCGTTTCTTGTCGTCCCAGAACTGCACCCAGAGGCAATGTTCGTCGAATCCGTGGCTGTTGGGCTGATCGGGGTAGCGTTGGAAGTGCCCCAGGTGCCACTTGCCGGCAATGGCGGTTGCGTAGCCGGCCTCTTTGAACAGGTGCCCGAACGTTTTGATGTGGGCGGGGAGCCGATTGTTGTGGTTTTTCCGGTCAGCAGGGCTGTCCATGCGCTCCAGGATCCCGGTGCGATTCGGGTAGAGCCCTGTCATGATCATGGAGCGGGTCGGACTGCAAACCGGAGTCGCATAGGCATTCTCAAAGACAGCTCCTTCCCCGGCGAGGCGATCGAGGTGGGGGGTGGAGTAAATGGTGTTGCCATACACGGGCAGGCAATCGGCGCCGAGATCATCGGCCATGATCAAGAGGATGTTCGGCGGGCGATCCTCCGCCATCGCGAAGGTAGTCGCGAAGAGGAGACAGAATAGAGCGGTGATTCTCATCTTTGGGTAGGTCGGCTAGCTTAGTCCAACATTTTGCCTTCGAAGACATCCTTTGCCCAGGCGTCATAAAGCGCCTGGAGTGAGGTGACGATGTCAGGTTTTTCGCTGGCGTAGTCTTTCGCTTCAGGTTCGTCGTCAGCAAGGTTGAGCAGCTGGGGTGCTTTGCCTGCCATGAGCAGTTTCCAGTCCCCCTCACGAACGGCCCACTTTTTCTGCCATTGGAAGTAAAGAACGGGGTGGGCGCTGGGGGCCTCTGCGGAATCGATGATGGGCTGCAGGCTGCGTCCGTCGAGTTCGAGTTTCGGTGATTCAGCGCCGCACCATTCCACGAGGCTGGGCAGCCAGTCCATGATGGTGACGGCCTGGTCGCGCACGATGCCCTTGGGCAGTCCAGCCGGCCAGCTCACGACAGCGGGCACGCGCACACCGCCTTCGAGAAAGGTGCCTTTGGCGCCGATCCACTTGCCGGTGTTGCCGCCGCCCCCGTGTGCGCTGTAGTAGTGGCCCTTGGGAAAGCCGCTGTTGTGGTTGTCGACGCGGACGCCCTTGTTGTCCTCGGCGGAGTGTCCGTTGTCACTTTGAAAGATCACGATGGTGTTTTCGGTGAGACCGAGTGCATCGAGTTTCTCCATGACCAGCCCCATGTAGTGATCCGTCGTTGTCATAACGGCCGCGTAGGAACGGCGGGGCATGGGCACATCCTTGTAGAGTTCCGTGTGTTCGGCGAGGGCTTGCTCGGGGTAATGGGGAATGTTGTAGCCGATGTAGAGGAGGAAGGGGCTGTCTTGGTTCTTGTCGATGAACTGGAGGGCACGGTCCGTGATCAGTTCCGGGAAATATTCACCATCTTTGAAGACCTCGGTGGTGCCTTCGAAGAGATCGTGGAATCCCTCGCCGTGGAGAAAGTAGTGGTTGTAGTTATCGATGAAGCCATTGCGGATGCCGAAGAATTCATCGAAGCCCTGCTTCATGGGGCCGAAGTCGCGGTGGGAACCGACGTGCCATTTGCCGAAGAGGCCGGTGCGGTAGCCGGCGTCCTTGAGCATCTCGGCGAGGGTCACTTCCTCCAGGGCCATGTTGACCCCATCGGGTCCGTTGATGTTGTTCTGGGTCCAGGAATTGACTCCGGAGCGCTGCGGGTGCCGTCCGGTTAAGAGAGCAGCTCTCGACGGGCAGCAAACGGTATGGGCATAGGCCTGGGTGAAGCGGACGCCGTCTCGTGCGAGACGGTCGATCGTGGGGGTGTGGAGATCGTCGGATCCGTAACAGCCCGCATCGAGCGTGCCTTGGTCGTCGGTGTAGAGAATGACGACGTTGGGTTTTGGGCCTGCGGCGAGGCAGAAGGTGACCGGCAGAAGGCAGAAGTGAAGGAGGATGCAGCGGGCAAAAAAGTGGTTCATTGAGCTTGGAGCGTCCCTGATTCCTACGAAATCGTCAATGCCTTGAAAAAGTCAGCCGCCCCAGGATGTGGGGCGCGACCGCATGTCCACAGAAGTCGAAAGGTAACAGAAATTTGCTCACGGAAATCAGGATCTGGTCGGAGACCCCGGAATGACCGAATCTATGATAGATTTGACCATTGAACGACCTTTGCTACTAGAAGACTAATTTCATTGATGAATCGACCATTGAAAGCCGTGGGCCGACGCCGTTTCCTTCAGGGAGCCGGAGGATCGTTGCTGGCCCTGCCGTTGCTTGAAAGTACGGCCGACGATTCCAATGCGGTTTCGCCGAAACGCCTGACTGCGACGGGGATTTTCTATGGGCTGATGCCTCACTATTTTCACCCGGAAAAGGTGGGGCGGGATTACGAGATGACCCGGCTACTGGAGCCTCTGGCGGCTCATCGGGACGATTTTACGGTTTTTTCCGGGCTCGACCACAACCTCGGTGGAGGGCACAACAGCACGAAGTACTTTCTCTCCGGTATTCCGGTGACCCAGACGAAGGGATACGCCGAAGCCAATATTTCCGTCGATCAGAAAGCGGCTCAGTTCGTGGGCGGAGAGACTCGCTACCCCTCGCTCGTGCTCGGCTGCGAAACGGGGCAGGAGCACACGCTATCGTGGACACGCAACGGCAACGCGATCCCGATGGTGGAGGAGGCGGAACGGCTCTACAGCCTGCTCTTTCGAAAAGACAACGCACAGTCTCGCACGCGGATTGAGCGGGATTTTCAGAATAAGCAGTCCATCCTCGACCTCGTCAGGGATCAGTCGAAGTCTTTCGAGAAAGGATTGGGGGCTTCCGACAAGGAAAAGCTGGACCAGTATTATACGTCGGTCAGGGAGCTGGAGGGTCGCATCGAGCAGAGCGAGCGCTGGCTCAATCGTGAAAAACCAACGACCGACTATACCCTGCCCGAAGGGATTGATGAACTCACCCTGCATGACAAGACACCGTTCTTTTACGATCTCATGGTGCTCGCGTTGCAGACCGATTCTACAAGGGTGATCAGCCTGAGTTTCACCGACCTCGGCAAAGAGAGTGGTGGTATTGCCGGTGTCAGCACCGGGTATCACTCCCTTTCACATCACGGGCAGGTTCAGTCAGTGATGGATGAACTCGCGCTGGTGGAGTGTTTCCACACGGGCCAGTTCTCCCGTTTTCTCGACAAGCTCAAGGAAGTGAAGGAACCCAATGGCGAGACCTTGCTCGACAACACCATGGCCTTCTTCGGAAGTGGTATGAGCAACGGTAATTCTCACAGTCTGCGCGATCTGCCGGTCGTCCTTGCGGGCGGCGGATTCAAGCACGGGGAACACAAGCACTACGCGCGCAACGGCAAGACCTCGGTGTCGCTGTGCAACCTCTACCTGACGATGCTGCAGAACTTCGGGTTGGAGATCGATCAGTTCAATAATTCCACCGGAACCTTGACGGGGCTTGAGATCGCCTAGCGATCTCGGTGACAAAGTGACAACCGCGCGGCGGCCGGGTGACACGGTGACAAAACGGATGAGAGATTCTGGAACAAAAATTAAAGTGAGGATGAAGATGGGGTTTTCGAAAGTGGGCGCCAGCTTCACCTCTTCACCTGGTCACTCCCTCACCTGGTCACTCCCTCACCTGGTCACCTTGTCATGCTTGCTTGCAGGCACCGCGTTCGCTCAGCCCAAATACATCACGCTCGACAACGACGTCCATGCGTTCCTCCAGGATTACTGCGTGAAGTGCCACGGTCCGGATGAGGATAAAGGCGACTACGTATTGCACGATTTCTTCTCCAGAGAGGGCGATCAGTGGCGAGTCGATGTGGCCGATATTGAAAATGTCTATGTCCTCCAGGATGTGCTCGACCAGCTCAATCTCGGCGAAATGCCACCGGACAAGAAGGGGGTGAAGCAGCCAAAGAGTGAAGAGGTCAAGGCGACCACGGCCTGGCTGACCGACACGCTGCTGTCGCTCGAAGAAGACAACCGCTCTAACGTCACCGTACTTCGCCGCCTCAACCGGGAAGAGTACTGCAACACGATGCGCGACCTTCTCGGCTTGGATGGTCTGACTAAGGATCTGACCGCCAACTTTCCGGCCGATGACGAATACCACGGCTTCACCAACATTGGCGAAGCGCTCAACTTGAGTGATGCCCATCTCGAGGCGTACCTCGACGCGGCCAACAAGTATGTGCGGATGGCGTTTCATTTCGGTGAGACGCCGAATCCGAGACGCATCGAGTTTCAACCGGAGTCCTGGGGCTACGAATCGAGAATGGCGGTGACGCCGTGGATGTATCGCGTCGCGACGCCCGGCAAGTACCTCGACATCGGAGCGGGTGCGAAGCAGCTCAGCGAGAAGTTCGACCTCGGAACCTACCCTCGTCCTTTTGTGAATCGGGGCATCGAGGAAGCGGGCTACTACCGCATCACGATCAACGCGGAAGCGATTCATCGTCTCACGCATCCCTACGACCCGTCCATGATTCCGACGGATCTGACACCGCCGATGCAGTTGGGGCTCTACATCTCGGATGGCAGGAAGGGCATTGCTGCCGCCGGCGTGAAATCACGGACCAAGATCGGCTGGTGGGATCTCAAGGACCACGAAGCGCAGGACTTTGAAGTGACCGTGTGGCTCGACAAGGGCGCGGTGCCAATGATCAACTGGGACAACGGTCCCGGTCCCTCCGACTACTGGATGCGGGACATTCTCGAAAAGTACCACACCGACGTGGAGTTCCGCGGGAAGCAGGGAGCGCACGCCTGGCACATCAAGCCGGACACGGCCGTTCCCGGTCGCATCGTTTCCGATGTCTGGAAGGGGCCCATGATCCGGGTGCACGAGTTTGTGATGCAGGGGCCGATTCACAAGACCTTCCGCTCACGAGCCCAGAATGAGTTTGCCGGAGGCGTGACCGATATTAAAGATCTGGACCTGGAGTTAGCCCTGAAACGTTTTACCCGAAAAGCTTTTCGCCGCCCGGTGGGCCCAAAGGATTACGAGCCCTACATTGAGCTGGCTGAGCGTGCGGTTAAGGAACTGAAGCGTACCAAAGAAGAGGCGTTCTACATGGCGCTGAAGGCAGTGCTGGTGTCTCCGGATTTCCTTTATCTCAAAGAAACCGGCGATGAGAATGGCAAGCTGACGTCGTGGGAAATGGCGAATCGCCTTTCCTACTTCCTGTGGAGTTCCATGCCGGACGGGCAGCTGTTCGGATTGGCCCAGCAAGATGAGTTGGTGAAACCCGAGGTGGTTCGCAAACAGGTCTTCCGCATGTTGGAAGATCCCAGGAGTGAGGCCTTTGTCGAAGGCTTCGCCACCAGTTGGTTGCGCCTTGATAAGCTGGGTTCGATGCCGGCGGATTCGTTGAAGTTTCAGGAGTATTATCAGCATGGGCTTGAGGATTCGATGAAAGCCGAGACCCTCGCCTTCGTGGAGAATGCGGTGAAGGCGAATGCCCCGCTGACAGATTTCCTCGATTCGGATTACACCTTCGTGAATCAGGACCTGGCGCGTCACTATGGACTTGAGGATGTAGATGGGATTCATCTTCGGCAGGTTTCCCTGCCGGCGGAGAGTCCTCGTGGAGGCCTGTTAGGGCAGGCCAGTATTCTCACCCTGAGTGCGAACGGGATCGACACCTCTCCGGTGGTGCGCGGCATCTGGGTGCTGGAGAATCTCATGGGTACACCGCCGCCCCCGCCTCCGCCCGATGTGGAACCGCTCGATCCCGATGTGCGTGGTGCCACGACGATCAGGCAGCGTCTCGCCAAGCACAGCGAGATCGAATCCTGTGCCGACTGCCATGCCAAGATTGATCCCTTTGGCTTTCCTTTGGAATACTTCGATCCGGTGGGGGGCTTTCGGGAGACTTACTTCCGGAGCCGTCGCTGGAGTCGTCCCGAGCGAAAGACGATTTATCACCCTGGCCGTCCTGTCGATGGTGTGGCTGAGTTGCGTTCGGGTGAGGCGTTCTCCAATCCGACCGAGCTGAAGCAGGTCTTGCTTGAGCGGAAGGATACCTTTGCCAAAGGGCTGACCGACAAGCTGCTGACCTACGCAGCCGGTCGCCCCATGACCTATCGCGACCACCTCGAGCTCGAGGCGATTGCGAAGCGGTCACTCGAAGAGGGCCGAGGATTCCGCAACCTCATTGTGAACGTCGCTACGAGCGAGGTATTTACGAATCGGTGAATCCAGGCCCGATGTGAAAGTTATTTGGCGACGGTAGGGCTGTACACTTCGGACCAAATCGGGGGGACGGAATACCCTGCTAGTTCTATTGCTTCGAAACGACCCGGGCGTGGCTGGGCAGGGGCAGGTAGTCTCCCTCGCGAATCATCCAGCGATCAAGTTTCTCGCGAAGTTCGTTTTCAGTGGATTCCAGTCTGCCTTTACCGGCAAGATTGTTGAGCTGGAAGGGGTCTCTCTTCAGGTCGTAGAGTTCGAACAACGGGCGGGGGTTTCGGAAATAAAGATGCTGATGGGGCTCGGGAAGGCTGCCGGAGGTTGCGGCCTTTTTGATCGCCTCCCAGGCGATGTTGTTTGAGGCCATGTCCACCGGCGTGTAGCTGCGATCCGGGAGAGCATTGTAGATGAAGTGATAATTCTTTGTCGTGATAGAGCGCGATAAATCAAAGCCGTCAGTTCGCGTGATTGGTCCCCAGTGCCAGCCGCGTTCCGCGTAGACCCCGATGCGTTCTTCCATGGGTTGACCGAGCAGCAGCGGTTGGAAGCTCACTCCGGTCATGCCGGGGGCGGGGGAGAGCCCGGCGGCGTCGAGAATGGTGGGAGCCAGGTCAACTCCACTGATGAGTGACTCGGAGACAACACCGGCCTCGATTTTTTCAGGCCAGCGAATCAGCAAGGGAACGTTGATGCCGCGCTGGTAGAGGGTGCCCTTTCCACGGAGCAGGGCCTCCCCGTTGTCTCCCATGAAAATAACGAGGGTGTTTTGGCTGAGGCCACGGTCGTCGAGAACCTGCATGAGGTGACCGAAGCCGGTGTCGAGATCGCGCACTTCAGCGAGATAGCGGGCGTAGTCGAGACGGACTTCGGGGAGGTCCGGCCAGTCGGGCGGCAGCTGAAGTTTGGCGGGATCGATGCCTTCGTGGTCGTCTCCCCATTTCCGATGGGGCTGACTGAAGCCGAAGTAAAGGAAGAAAGACTGGGCCTCTGGGACTTTGTCGAGAATGCCGGAAAAGATATCGGGAATGTCCTGGATCGCTTCCGCCTTGGTTCCGATGCCCTGGACGAAGTGGTCGAATCTGGACTCAAAAGTTTCGCCGCGCATGTCTTCCTGCACGAGCATCTCGGAGATGTGGTCCGCATCCTTCTTCTTACCGTCGAGATGCTGATGGCGTCCATCCAAGCCGGTCCAGTAGCCGGCGTCGCGAAGCAGGTCGGTAAAGAAGGGGGTGTCTGCGGAAGCGGGCTGGGCAAAGCGGGTCGCGCGCAGGCCGATGGGGGAGCGTCCCGCGAACATCGATGTGCGTGAAGGTGCGCACTGCGGAGCGGCGGTGTAGGCGCGGTTGAAGCGCATGCCTTCCTTGGCAAAGCGATCCAGGTTGGGAGTGAGCGAAAGCTCCTCGCAATTGGTGCAACCGTAGGCGCCAACGTGAGGGAGGCTGTGGTCGTCGGAAAGAACGAGGAGAATGTTAGGTTTCTCAGATGCCAGGAGGAAGCCGGTGAGCCCAATGGCCATCCATGCGAGGAGCCCCATCAGTCGATGTGGCTGCTTTCTCATCAGTTTCGTGTTCTCTCCCATCTTTGCTTCCTGAGTCTACTTCTTGTATTCAGTTCCGGTGCAGGTTTTCCACCAGTCGTTCCAGGCCTCGTCGAGTTCTGAAACCAGTTCCGGCATCTCACTCGCCAGATCGTTCAGTTCGGTGCGATCTTTGGCGAGATTATAAAGTTCCCAATCGCCGTTGTTGTGACGCACCAGCTTCATGTCACCGCGGCGAATGGCATTTCCGCTACCCCATTCCCAATACAGGGGCTCCTTGCGATCCAATGGGTCATTGCGAAGAGCTTTGGTGATATCGATGCCCTGGCCGTTGGCGGGATTCTTCGCGTTCGCCAAGGCGGCCACGGTTGGAGGGATGTCGACCAGGTGAACCGGTTCACGACAGATGCGACCGGGTGATTCAATGCCCTTGGGCCAATGGGCGATCATCGAGGTGGCGATGCCGCCTTCGTGGCTCTTGGTTTTGAAGTTGCGTAGCGGTGTGTTGCTGACGTTGGCCCAACCCTGGTGGTAGGCCTCGTAACTGTCGACACCGCCGATCGGTACATCGTCCCGATAGTTGTCGACGCGGTGCGCCGCATCGGTGGTGCAGGCGCCGTTGTCGCTCAGGAAGAAAATGAGGGTGTTGTCGAGCCGACCTTGTTCCTCCAGCAGTTCAATGACCCGACCAATGTTGTCATCCATTCGCTCCACCATTGCGGCGTAGACTTCCATCTGGGTGATACGTCGCTGCTTCAGTTCAGGGGAAAGCGACTCCCAGGGCTGATCGTAGTCAACGGGCGAGAGTGGGGCGATTTCCGGATCAAACAATCCTGATTCGATTTGGCGTTGATACCGTCCCTCCCGAATCGCATCGTAACCGGCATCATAGCGCCCCCGTACTTTGGCGACGCTATCCTCGGGGGCATGCAGGGGCCAATGAGGCGCGTTGTAGGCGAGATAGAGAAAGAAGGGCTGGTCGTC
>SPKZ01013685.1_pt1 | contig 10596 bp, 8 predicted proteins | sample 2456571 | NCBI WGS metagenome assembly SPKZ01 (sample SAMN11192286, study PRJNA482655) | marine metagenome | biome: ENVO:00000447; feature: ENVO:00000244|ENVO:00000211|ENVO:00000569|ENVO:00002023; material: ENVO:00002151; isolation source: ocean water from marine abyssalpelagic zone ...
CCCACCCCGCGACAATGAGCACAAAACTGCCAGCCGTTTTCCGACCACCGGCGAATATCTTGTTCGCCGGATGCCTTGGCGGGCTCGGTCTGCTCGCCTGCTCTCGCACGGCGCCCCCCGGCGACGAGCAACCCGCACCGGGAGTTTCTGCCGCGATGGGCCAGCCGGGTTCAGCCAAGCTGCCCGAGGGTCTCACTTCCACTGATGGCGGAGCAATCGACGCGGCAGTGGACGCGCCGCCCCCTCCGCCCTGGCCCGGTCCGTACTTCATCGCTACACGGAGTTCGGCAGGAGTGTATTCAGAAGCCGGCAAAAGCAAAAAAACCAAAGTCGGCTACATGCGCAGCGGCGGCAAGGTGCCGGTCAAGGCCGAGACAGTGGAAGGCAAGGGTTGCTCTAAGGGATGGTTCGAGATCGTGGGCGGCGGCTTCGTCTGCAGCAACTACGGCACCACCAAACTCGATAGCGCCAAGGCACGGTTCACCGTCAAGCAACCGAACTGGGACGAGACGCTACCCTACAAGTACGCGCGCAATTCAAAGAACGGAACGCCTCTCTACAAGTCAGTGCCCACCCCGGCACAGATGAAACACTACGAATCCGACCCGAAGAAAGAGGCCGAAAAGAAGAAGGCCGAGAGCGACAAGAAAAAGAAGGCCGAGAGCGACAAGACGCAGCCTAGCAAGAGCGCAGGTGCCGACGACAAGAAGGCCGCAGCACGGAGCGCGACCGCCCGCGAGGGCTCGTCGAAGGACAAAGCCCCCGTGGGCTCCCCAGAAAAGAGCGAAAACACTGCCGAGCCCGCGGCTGCCAGTGACACTCCAACGCCCTTGCCCGCGGGCAGCACCGCCCCCGACGCGCCTGACGCGGGCACTGTGAAATGGTGGAACGATCCCGACGCCGAAATCAACATGCTCACGATGAGGGATCTGGCCGCAGGTGCGGATGACGTGCTCGCCAAACGCATGGTCAAGGGTTTCTACATTGCCATCGACAAGACGTTTAATTGGAACAAGCGCACGTGGTACAAGTCCACCAAGGGTTTAGTGGCCCCGTCGAACCGATTCTGGGTCACCAACGCCTCCGAATTTCATGGCGTCGTTCTCAGCGAGCAGACCCAACTGCCGCTAGCCTGGGTTTACGGTTGGAAGAAACACCGCCCCACCTACGACATCGACGAAGAGACGAAACAGATCAAGCCCCTCGGCAAACTCGCTCACTTTGATTCGGTTCCGCTGACGGGCAAGACCATCGAGATTGGTAAGAAAAAATACGTCGAGACCACCGAAGGCGGCTGGGTTCGCTCCCTGCATCTTCGGGTGACCGGCCCCGGTCCCGTTCCGGCGGATCTGCTGCCCGGCGAACGCTGGATCGACGTCAATCTCTCCACCCAAACCATCGTCGCCTTCGTGGGCACGAAACCAGTTTGGGCCAGTCTGATCTCCAGCGGTAAAGAGTCGAAAATCAAAGAAAAGGACCATCGTACGCCGCGAGGCGAGTGGCGCGTGCGTACCAAACACGTCACCACCACCATGGACGGCAACGGCAGCCTCGCCGGTGACATGCCCTACAGCATAGAGGACGTGCCCTACGTCCAGTATTTCTATCGCGCCTACGCGCTGCACGCGGCCTTCTGGCACCGAAACTACGGCGTCCGAATGAGTCACGGATGTATCAACTTATCGCCGTTGGACGCCAAATATCTGTTCCGCTTTACGGGTCCTCACGTCCCGGACGGTTGGCACGGCTCCTGGTCGAAGGAAGAGCGTCCCGGCAGTCGCATCGTCGTTCACGATTGAGCCAAACCCGCAAGGGTATTCTCGTCGGCACCCGACGCCGTCATCTCCCTATGGAGCTGCCGATAACGCCCTAAGATGCTAGGCTGAAGCCGGGATGCTTGCTTCGCCCGAGCGAGCGAGGCATCACCGTAGCCGCCTATGGATCAGTTTTCTGCACACCTCGATCGCGGTTGGGATCTCGTTCAGAAGGGCGACACCCGAGGCGCGGAAGGATCCGCACGAAGCGCTCTGCAAATCGACGAAGAATCCCCTGAAGCCTACAATCTGCTCGGTTATGCTGCGGCTCTCGAAGGCGACTTCGAGGAAGCCCTGGAGCACTACGAGCAAGCGCTTCATCTAGACGACGGCTACTTGGAAGCCATGCTCAACGCAGCCGAGATCTGCATTCATCCCCTGGCTCACTACGACCAGGCCGAATCGCTCTGTGACCAAGCCTTGGAGCTCGCGGAAAACAGCGAGGAGCGAGTCGACGCCTTGTTGCTCAAGTTTGACGCGCTACTCGGCGGCAACGACATCGACGCCGCCAGGGCCGTGTGCCGAGCGTTTCCCGATGGACCCTTCGAGAACGAAGGCCATACATTTTTGGTTGGCCGGGCACTCTACGAAGCCGGGATGGTGGAGGACGCCTATCCGCTCATCGAGAGGTCCATCAAAGCCCACCCCGATAACCCCGAAGCTCAATACTACATGGGCTTGTTATTGGACGAACGTGGGGACTCCGCTGGCGCCACCCAGGCATTTTTGCGATCCAGAGATCTGGATCTCGGCGTGCCGGCGCCACCATGGTCCCTTACGCGAGAAACATTCCAGTCGACGATCCAAAACATCGTCAGTCGTGTGCGCGAGGACCTGCAGTCTTTCATCTCCCCCTCCGAGGTATTCATCGCGGACTTGCCCGGCGTTGAAGTCATCAGTGATGGCGTCGATCCTCGCTCGTTATTGCTGTTGGACGCCATCGCAGAAACGGAGGGCAAACCCTCGAAGGCGCGGCTGTTTGTCTACCAACGAAATGTGGAACGCTTAGCCGGTGCCCTCGAATTGCTCACAGGTGAATTCAAAGACGCCCTCGAGCGCGAACTAGCCGCTGGCTTTCTCGACGCGGGCAACGAATCCGAGGAAACCGCTCGCAGCACCCGCAATCGGCGCGTTCTCAACTAAGAGCAGATTCAAACAACCCGCGGCAGCTACGCTGTGAGTCCGCGACGTCGGGATCAGCGGGTGCGGGCGGTGAGCTCGCGGGCGACCCCGGTCAGCAGATCCCGCGCGGGGGTCTGAGGCAGTTTCTGTAGCGCCGCTACGGCACGCTCGGTCTGCTCGTTGGCCTTCTGACGGACGATCTCGCACGCGCCAGAATCCAGGACCAAGGCCTGTAGGCTATCGAGGTGGGTTTCATCCCCCTCGTGAATCGCCTGGATCCACTGCAATCCCTCGGGGCGATGTCGCAATGCCAACACTAAGGGCAAGGTCATCTTGCCCTCACGCAAGTCCGCGAACAGCGATTTTCCGGTATTTTCGCCAACGTAGTCGAGCACATCGTCCACCAGCTGGAACGATACGCCCACCGCTTCGCCAAACTCCTCCATCAGAGACTGCTCGTGCTCGCTTGCGCCAGCCAACATGGAGCCTACGCGGGTCGCAAAGCGAAACAACGAGGCGGTCTTTTGCTCCAGGATATGATCGTAAGTGGCCTCAGAGACATCCAGCTCAGATCGCCCCCGGAGCTGCACAATCTCTCCGTTGACGAGTTGCTCCAGGGTGGAGATGAGTTGACTCTGGGCTGCGGGCGCGTGCGTCTGAGTGATGCTCAGAGCGCGCACGAGCAGTAAGTCTCCGGCCAGAATGCTGACCGCGTTTCCCCACAGGCGACGTGATGTCGGGACGCCGCGTCGTTCCATGCCGTCGTCGATAACGTCGTCGTGCAGCAACGTGGCCGAATGCACCAGCTCCAGTGCCGTAGCCACATGCCGGGCAGAGTCCGGGACGTCACCAAAACAGCGCGCTGAGAGCAGCACGGTCATCGGGCGCAAGCGTTTGCCGCCGCGTTCAATCAAATGCTGCGCGGCAGTGGTGCCGGGATGAGGGCCCTCGGCGCCTGCCTTCCGCAAGGAATCTTCCACCCACGCTAGGTCGTCCGCGAGCAGCGAATGAGCGTCACTCAAGCGGGATTCCAGGCGCGCATCCTGGGCCTCCTTTTTCGCCGTGCGGGCGAGGCTATCTACGGCAGCGTCGACTTGTAGCGTCATCTATTCAGGCACAGTTTCGGCCACGGGACCGTTCCCACGGGGGATTGGGGCCTGCCAAGTAGTGCGGGACGACCCGAGGGGCAAGGGTTTGACGCCCAGCCCTGTGCAGGGCTAGCTGCGGGCAACGGGGCGTCAACTCCCGTCCGAAGAGGTCCGTGACCAACGACGAACCGACAGAATCAGAAAAAAACGAAGAACTTCGACGCCGTGCCATGGGGAGACGCGGAGGAATCGCCGTGTATTCGCTGGTCGTCGTGGTTTTCACCGCTGTGGCGTCGATCCAGGTGATTTTGCAGGTTTGGCCTCCCATAGCATTCGATGTGCCGGCTGGCGCCAGTTGTCGGCCGGCCCTCAAGGGGCTGCTGACCGCCGTCAAGCGCGCGCGGGCCGCCGCCGCCGCCAGTAGCGACGGAGAACGAGCCGCCCTTCAGCAGTTTCGCAGCACGATCGCCCCGGAATGGGCCATCCGCGGTTCTTTGGAAGAGGTCTGCGCGGGTGATCCAGCCGCTCTGAAAGCACTGAAACTCGTGGATCGCCTCCGCTACGCCGAGGAGCACGCGGTTCGATACGAGGCCGGAGACGTGGCCTCTCTTCGGAGAACTGTAGATCAACTGGAACCCCTGGTAGCCACGAGCGTCGAGTCCCACTAGGCTCCGCGCAAATTCATGGCATCCAAAGCAAGCACAGACGATTCTGAAACCGGCTCCCCGGACGAACCTGAACGCACTTTCGACGATATTCCACTCCCCGCAGAGGTCCGAAAGGCAGTCGACGATCTCGGCTACACCACCCCCAGCCCGGTGCAGGTCGCCTGTTTCGGCCCGGCGATGGCCAAACGCGACGTCGTGGCGCAGGCCCGGACAGGCACCGGCAAGACCGCGGCCTTCGGCCTCCCTCTCATCAGCGGTTTGGTCAAGAAGGACGTGCCGAAGATCCAGGCCATCGTGCTCTGTCCGACTCGAGAGCTCGCTCTCCAGGTCTGTCGCGAACTGGACAATCTAAATAAATATGTCGGCCTCAAGACGGTCGCCGTCTACGGCGGCGCCCCCATCGGCAAACAGATCGACGCCCTCGAAGGCGGCGCGCAAATTCTCTGTGGAACCCCCGGCCGCGTGCTGGACCACATCGAACGCGGTAGCCTCAAGCTAGACGCGGTCACCGCCTTCGTGCTGGACGAATGCGACGAGATGCTGAGCATGGGCTTCCTGCCTCAGATCATCAAGGTCTGGGACGATTTGCCCAAGGGCCATCAGGTCATGTTGTTCAGCGCCACGGTTCCTCGGGACGTGATGCGCATCGCCGAGAGCCGTCTGACGGATCCAGAATTCGTAACTCTCAGCGGCGACCACGTCGGCGCGTTGGAGATCGATCACTTCATGTACATGAGCCAGGGTCACAAGACCCAAGAGCTCGTACAAATTGTCGAGGTGGAGAACCCCGAGAGTGCCATCGTCTTCTGCAATACCCGTGACGATACGAAAAAGGCCGCGGCAGCCCTGAAAAAGGCAGGCTTCGACGCCGACTGGCTGAACGCGGAGCTCTCCCAGAGCGAGCGCGAAAACCTCATGAAACGCACGCGGGAAGGGCGGTTGCGCTTCCTAGTTGCGACGGACGTCGCGGCCCGGGGCATCGACATTTCGCATCTGACTCACGTCTTCAACTATGACCTGCCCGAATCCGCCGATTATTACGTGCACCGCACAGGACGCACGGGACGCGCAGGCAAGACCGGTACCGCTATCTCCCTGGTGAGCCCGGGCTCTATCGGCGATCTTTATTACCTTCGCCTGCGCTACAAGATCAGCCCGGTCGAACGACATCTGCCGTCCCAGCGGGAACTCAAGACGCGCGCAGAACTCGACGTCATCGAGCTGATTCTTCGCAAGGCCGGCACCTTCGCCATCGGCACCCGCGCCCAAGAGCTGGCAGCTCGGGTACTCACCCACTATGACGCCGAAAAAATCGTGGCCGGTCTACTCAGCGAATATCTCGGTGAGGACACCGTGAAGAAGGCCGAGACCGAGAGGCGCCAACCCGCCCCCAAGGCGGCCCCCAAAGCGAAGACCTCCTCGAATCGGAACGCTCGGTCTTCTGAGGACCGCCCCCGGCGGGAACGCGAGGACCGCCCCCAGCGGGAACGCGAGGACCGCCCCCAGCGGGAACGCGAGGACCGCCCCCGAAGCCGCAACTCAGGTCGCGACTCACGACAGCACGAAGAAGACGGTATTCGTTACGAAGTCAGCGACGTTGACGAAGGCACGGATGCTTCTCGCGGCAAGAGCGAGCGCGCCACCGACCAAAATCGGCGTCGCGAAGAAGAGAGCGACGGCGTGCCGACGCCCCGTCTCGCCAATGAGAACTCCGAGGGGCGCGCGCCTCGCCGCCGCAAGGAGCACGGAGACGGAGAGCGTCCCGCCCGCCGGGAGCGTTCCCGCGGACGAAAAGAACGTCAGATCGACAGCGACATGGCCGAAGTCTTCGTCAGCGCTGGGAAGCGCGACGGCGCATCCGCCGAAGACTTCCTGGAGGTACTGTCCAACGCCGGCGTGCCCAAAGACAAGCTCGGGAACGTTCACGTTCGCCATGGGCACACTTTTGTTGCTGTCAACCCGAGTATTCTTGACGAGGCCGTCGCAGCGCTGAATGGCGCCGACATCGGCGGACGCGATGTCAAGGCCGAACCCGCAAGAAGCCAAGTTGCCGACAAAAGCAGCGACAACGAGGACGCGGGAGGCGCCGACAAGGACGAAGTTTCGGAGAACGCTTCTACATAGATTTGCACGGAGCATCTCGAAGAGCTAGTTCATACAGAACGCATGCCGAATGCCGGAGATGCCGAGAGGCTAGAAAATCAGGTTGCCAACGCGGTGGCTAGCCGGGTTAGCGCCCAGGAGCTGATCCCCGTGTTGGCTGAACTGCTGGATCAGGCCGCCCCCGGCTCTGAGCTAGCTGTCGATATGCATCTTCAGCTGGCCGAGCTTCGTGTCGAGACCGAGCCGTGGAAGGCCGCGCTACATGCCAAGTCCGTGCTCAAGGACCGCGACGACGAACATGCGTGGGCGGTACTGGGCTTGGCGCACTCCCTGCTCAAGAGCTACAAGTCCGCGCGCCGTGCCTACACGGAAGCGCTACGACTCGCTCCGGACTGCCCGAGCTACTCGCACAACCTCGGGCATCTGCTCGACGTCATGTTCGGTGAACCGGCCCTGGCCATCGAGCACCTCCGGCGAGCTCATCGTTTGGCCCCGGCCGAACCGGAGATAGCCGCCTCTCTGGCCCATGCCTTGCTTCGCTCCGGCTACCGTCCAGAAGCACTGAGCACCCTCGCTGCCGCTATCGACAACCCTGTCAGGGCAGAAAAGCTGCTGAATGAGTGGGAGGCTGCACCGGCCCGACCATCGGCAGCGGCGCCCCTGGCGCTGAACCCAGAGCAGAGCTAGATCGACATCACCCGAATACGCCGGAATCGCTGGCCCTCACCCGGTGAATGTCGATGACGCCCCTCCGCCTTCTCATCTACCCCGGCCTAGCGCTGGTCAGCTCTCACGCGCTCGCCCAAACGGCAGCGCCTCCCCCAGCCACACCCCATGGGCCCGCCGCCTCCCCTGCCGCGACCACGCCGCCTCCAACGACGTCAGCCACTCCCGGGACAGCCTCTAGCCCCCCTAGCGTGTCGGCTATCGAGGACGCGATGTTGATCCCGCTGCCGCCTCCCGAGCACGTCGTCACCTCTTGGCGCAGCGCTCTGAGCCAAGTTCGTTCGGGCTCCACATCGCGGAAAATGGCGTTGGCGCAAATCAAGAGTGCGCGGGGCGCCGCCCGCATGGCCCTGGCGGCGGCCCTACCCAGCTTGACCGGGACCGGTCGCATGACACAACACCTGATCACCGGCGAGGGGCAGATATTCACAGGCAACGGGCTGGAGGCAACCGGGGTGCCCAACCCCAACCCCGCCTATCGCGGAGCGCTCACTCTGCGCCAGCCGTTGTTAGCCCTTTCCACCTGGCATGCCCACGGGACGGCCAAACGGCGAACTGAATTGGCGGAGCTCAACGCGGAAGAAACAGAACGAGTCATCCTCGCTGGGGTTGCCGACGCGCTGGTGACAGCCGTGACCACCGAGCACCTGGCTGAGCTGAGCCGTGTCTCGCTCCGAGCCGCTCTCTCCACCCTGGATCTGACCCGACGTAGGGCGCGCCTGGGTGCCGCCACCGCCCTGGACATACTGCGCGCCGAACAGGAGGTCACCCTCTCACGAACCCAAGTGGTCGGAAGCGCCGAGAGCGTTCGACTCGCTCGCGAGGCCCTCGGGATCGCTCTCGGCAGCGACCACCCGTGGTCGGTCGATCCGAGCGTGAGCATGGATGAGCTCGCACGTGACGCTAAGGGTGTCTGCCGGTCGTTTCGCGGGATCGACGAACGGGGCGACATCCGCGCCGCAAAACTGAACGCGGATATTGCCCAGCGCAACACGGATGGCGTGAAATGGCGCTACGCTCCCACTCTCGATCTACAAAGCGATTTCACGCGCTCCAACTCGCGAGGCACCCTCAACAATCGCCCCTTCCAGTGGTCGATCTCCGCGCTCCTGACGGTGCCGTTTTTCGACGGCGGCAGCCGCTATGGCGAACACACCGCACGCAGCGCGGATGAGAGCGTAGCTCGGGAGCAGCTCACCGAGGCCCGGCGCCTGGCCCGAGCAGAGGTTCAACGTACTCAGCGGGGGATCCAGGTCGCGACCCTGCACCTGAAACTTAGCCGCGATAGGCGAACTTTCGCCCGGGAAAGCGCCAGACTGGCCCGACTCACCTTCGCCAGCGGCACGGGAACGAGCTTCGATCTTGTGGATGCTGCCCGCCGTGCCCGGGAGTCAGAGCTGGATTTGGCTCTCAAAGAATTCGATCTCGTTCGGGCGAAAATTACCGCCTTCCTGGCCCAGGCAAACTGCGCGACGTAGGACCACAGCGCTGCTAATACCGTGACAGGCCCCCCATCTGGGGCGACAGCCCCCCTCTATTTTCTCTCATGAGCAAGTCCACCGCTTTCTACGCACTCGTCAGCATCACGGCTCTGTCCCTCGTCGGACTGATTTGTTTCGTCGCCTTTGAAACGCCCACCGCGCAGATGGCAGCGGGCGGCTTGGCGCAAAAGATTTTCTATATCCACGTCCCGAGCGCCTACGCGATGTACCTCTGCGGCGCCGTGTGTTTCGCCGGCAGCGTGGCCCACCTCTCCGGCGAGAGCGACTCGCGCAACTCCGTCGCCCAGTCCGGCGCCGAGTGTGCGGTGGTGTTCGGATTGCTCATGCTCACCACGGGCCCTCTGTGGGCGAAGAAAGCCTGGGGCGTTTACTGGACGTGGGACCCCCGGCTCACCACCACCCTACTCAGCGTGCTCGTGTATGCCTCCATCGTGGTGTTCCGAAGCTTCGTGGGGGATGGCGCCGCAGAACGCCGAGCCGCCGCCGCTATCGGCGTTCTGGGTACAGTCAACCTGCCCATCATCCACTACGCCGTGCGACTTTGGGGCGGCAATCATCCGACCGTGATCACCAATACCGGCGGCGGCCTCAAAGATCCCGCCATGACCCAGGCCTTGTTCATCGGTTTTTTCTACTTCACCCTTTTGGCTATCTTGCTGCTCTGGCTGCGCACCCGCGCCGTGAGTCTGGCCACCCAGGCATCCCTGCTCGAAGAGCGAGCGATTGCCGAAGAACTCCTCGAAGACTGATCATCGTCAGAAGGCATTCCCGTGAGCGACCCCACCGAAGCTAAAACCCTTTCCCCCGCTGACCGTTCAGCTGAATTTGTTCCCGTCGAAGGGGGCAACGACGACACCAGCGCTGGAGCTTTGCTCGTCACGGCCTACCTCGTCGCCTGGGCAGTGCTGTTCGCCTTTGTGGTGAGCACCTGGCGCAAACAGCAATCGACTCTCGAGAAGCTCAGCCGCCTAGACCGTGCCATCAGCGAGGGCGTCCCTGACAAGGACTGAAACGACCGCCGGTGACCGTCGAGCATTTCTTATTTATTCCGGTAGTCATCCTGCTGGGCTTCACCTTCGGCTACGGTATGGGGGCTAAAGCCGTTCGAGCCGAAGTCCAGGCAGCGAAGAAGCGCGCCAAACGATAGGGCATTGCCCTCATCGGCGCTGACAGCTACCGTCCCGCCACCGTGTTCGGAATCTCGTTCACAGAACTGGTCCTCATCTCGCTGGTGGCATTGCTGGTAGTGGGGCCGCAAAAGCTACCTGGCATGCTGCGCTCCCTCGGGGAGTGGGTTTCCAAAGCCAGAAACCTGACGAACCAGGTCCGGGAGCAAACCGGCATCGACGAAATCCTCAGAGACGAGGGCCTGGGCGGCGGCATCAACGAGCTACGATCCATTCTCAGAGGCGATTTGAGCCAAGTGGGGCGCACGGTCACGACCACCGGGCGCGGTGTCGATCCCTATCAAGAAGACATCGAAATTGACCGTACCCGGGAGTATCCGCCGGAAGGTCCGGACGCCTATGACGCCCTGCCCGACGACTTGTTCGATCAGGCGATGGAAGATTCG
>SPKZ01006456.1_pt1 | contig 10595 bp, 15 predicted proteins | sample 2456571 | NCBI WGS metagenome assembly SPKZ01 (sample SAMN11192286, study PRJNA482655) | marine metagenome | biome: ENVO:00000447; feature: ENVO:00000244|ENVO:00000211|ENVO:00000569|ENVO:00002023; material: ENVO:00002151; isolation source: ocean water from marine abyssalpelagic zone ...
CAAGATACGCACATACGGCGAGAACAGCGATACAAGTGCAATACACGAAGCTCGACTCAGCGAGTGTGGGTCGGCGACCGCTTAGGGGTAGGACCGCCACGACCGCCGAAGCTATGCTGCACAGAAACCCTAGAAACAGGTGGCCCCAGATCGTCATTCGTCGATCCTCTCGACCTTCGCGTAAACTGCCTGTCCACACATTAACACACCGGACGAAGGCATGTCAAGGTTCTTGTTGAGTGGCTTTAGTTCGACGATCTTCTTCGGACCGTCCCACTTGATGCTCACGCTCATCGCGATCTTCATGAAACCCTCTGGATACAACACGGGCCAGTAGGTTCCGCCCTTCGTCCAGCCGGGCTTCACTTTCCATTCTGCTCTATACTTCATGATTCAAAACACCTCCAAAGTATCGCCGTTCATGTCTTCAAGCGAGGCCCTCAGTGTGACTGTGTATACGAAATCGAAATCACATTTCGGGCAATGAACCTCGACGCTATTCCCGTCGCCGGGCTCGGTTATATAAGTTACGTCTACCGAAGTCTCAAACCCTTGACCACACCGGGGGCAGTTAAATCCCGCGTGCTGCGTCGATTGGCCGCTGGAGCCTTCGATTTCGATCGGTTCGTCGTTACTCATCGTCCATGACCTCCAAGCGCAGCGCGAGAGCTTCGGCGATAGTGTCTCGGATCGAAGAAGGATCGATGTTGCCTCTCGCGAACTTTTGCATCGATATATTGACTTCTTGGAACGGACTTAGGTGATGTTCGGGTCGAGAGTAACTCGCTATATACGCTTCGGCTTCATCGAGAAGGTCGTCGAGCAGGTTAGCAACGTCTTTGCGGCTCGATTTGTAAGCAGTGACTTGCATCGCGTAGAGAAGGACGAGGTAGACGATTAGGTCATTGATACGGCCACTGACGTTCTCACGCTGCGATTTGTGGCCCTCATACCACGCGATAATGCCGTCCATGTGCTTCAGAGCGTATACAAGCAACACACGCTCCATTGAGATTCCCATGAGATCAGCGATTCGGCGGAAATTCCCGAAGGCGTCGTCGACTTTGTGAGCGTATTCTTTCTGGCCCGACTCGCGGAGAAAACTGAGTTCCTCGCGGATCTTGGTGAAAGCAGTTTCAATCATCGTATCTTTCCTTTTCGCAATGTTCGCAGATCGCAAGCGGCGTTGCGTCTTTCTTCGAAACTTCAATAGGCTCGCCGCAACCCACGCAGTAGATCACTCTTTGCATCGACGGTGCTCCTGTGGCTTCCCGGTAACGGCTCGGACGTAATCGAATCTGCGGAGGGAATTGGCTACGATCTTCGCGCGGGTCTCCACCGTGTATGCGGGGATAAAAAGTTCTTCCCGGGACGATAAGTCCCCAGAATGATCTATCTGGGCTCTTGTGAGATGCAAGGCCTCGCCTTCTCGTAGGTCGACCTCGAAGCCCTCACCATAGCTAAGGGTTATGCGCCAAACCCCGTCATAAGGTTTCGCTATCATCTGAGAGAACCGTTCGAATCCTCGGCAATGCGAACTTCCCGTCGCGTAGTAAATACTGAACTCAAGCGTCTTTGGCTCCGGCTTCCAGTAGTCCCGAAACGCATCGGAGGTGAAGTTGCACAGCATAACCCAGTCGCGTTGGTTGCACTCTGGATCGATTAGGAGCACGCGCACCCCGCCAAGCATCGGGCTTAAGCGCAGCGTCCACCCGTCCTTGAGCTTCTCAGTTACGGCCTTCAACGCCTCGAACTGCTCCGTCGTAACAATCGGCAATATATCGTTCGGTATGATCACAGTGAGCACTCCCCGGTCTTCTGGAACAGTTGGAATTCGATTTTATCGTCGGTCCAGTTGAAACGCTCGACGATGTCCAACTGGTCGAGTATCGAGAGCGCCGCATCTTTGACGCAGTCTCCGAGGTCGGTCAACTCGCCATCCGGCAAGAGTCGGACCCAGTAGCCCGCGCGCAGAGCCAACGGTTTGCACTCCTTAGCGTCGTCGCATACCGAAAAGAAGTCGATCTTGTGCTCGGTCTTCTTGAGAAACTCCATAGCCTCGGAAAGCAAGTGGAACGTATCCGAGCTGCATCTACCTTTGCGACACACCGTTACTGTGAAGTTGCGTGGAAAGGCGAAAGGGTAGTTGATCTGCAACTTCTTGAGACTGGGGACGTCGTCTAAGAGCCAAGCCTCGACGTGTTTCGCACCCTGCATCAGTGATACTCTGTAGCCTTCGCCCCGATGTATCCTAAACGAGTAGGACGTTCGGAGTTTCGCCGATATTTCGACGAGTCTAATCAGTTCGTCGCGATTCTCTAATGCCGCGCCGTAACAATCTGGTTCTACTATCATAGCGGGTTGTCACCTTTCGAAGCTTTGATAGGTATCTCCTCGTTCACGAGGCCTTTACCGTTCTTCCGCTTCGCCAGTTTAAACTTTACGTAGAGCCGAGAACCTTTGCGGTGTGACGAGACAAAGATCCCCTCGTCTGGACCGCACTCGACTCCGAGAACGTCGACCAAAGAAGACTCGCTCAGTTTCATTGAACTACCAAGCACCTGTCCTCGGTGATCTCTGTCACAAATGTTACCCCACGCGACAACGATGTCAAGATCCATTTGCGATAAATCGATAATTTTCTGCCGGTCCCGCTTAGATTCGAACTTGTGGGCGCATACGAGACGAAAGAATTCTCGGATATCGACGTCGTTGCTCTGAACTCCGTGATCATTTCGGGACGCTGCGTAGGTCTCGAATCCGAGCACTGAGGCGTCTTGTTCAAACGTCGCGTAGCTGCTCGCAACTCCGGGCGCGAAGAACATGTCGATCAACTCGGAGAGTAGTGAATCCGCGATATAGGCGTTACGCTCGTTCGATCTCCACTCCGAAATAGACCCAGTCCCGCACGTCAAAGTCCAGTCCTTGTCCGCCGGGACCGAGCGATTCAGAGCGACGTGGACAGCGCGACGTCCGAACTGTTTGTGCTCCGTAACTTCAGCGCCGTAGGCGTTGTTTGCTATTACGATCGCAGAATTCACAGGGACCGAAATGACACCTACGTAGAGTTCGCGATACGAGAACCTCTCGTTGATCGGTAGAAACTTGTCGAACTCGCTGGAACGCTTAGCCGGAGTCCACTGGGGATTCTTCGCATACTCGTCACAGAGAACGAAGCCGCCTTTTAGGAAGCTTTGGCCCATGCCGATCTCGAATTTCGCGTCTTTCGGCAGTTCCGCAACAGTTTCGCCGATAATGTGCGCTGCGAGTTCAAGCGTCTGGGTCTTACCGCAGCCGGTCGGCCCAGTAGCTACGATAATCGGCGGGCGACCCTTTCCATACTCAGCGTGACCACGAGCCACGATAAGTAGGCGCAGGTAGTCGACGTTGATTAGCGGGAAGCACCGGCGCAACTCTCTATCGATCTCGGCACTTGGCGCGCGTTGAGTCTCACTAAGGTATCGCGGTTTGAATCGAGGCTCGGCGAGCGCACGCACTTCGTCACGGTTCGCATATTCACGGTGTTTACCCCAGATACGGAAGCCTCTGACAGCCTTCACGCCCGGCCAATTTGGCAGCTTTTGAACCACGCAGAACTTATCGATCTCGCACTGATCCGCAAGTTTCTGCCATGCGCCGTCTTCGTCTAGCCACGCCGATGTGCAAGCAGGGTGTCGTTGGAATCGCCCTTGCTTCGGTGCCGGTAGAATCTGATTGAGCGTGAGTGGGTCGAGCCACGTGTTCTGCGCCGAGCGAACGAGGCCGAACGGGCGAAACACGGTCTTGAGCCGAGGGTCGTCGTGATCGTGTAAGAGTTTCAAGAGGGCGCTGTAAGCTTTTCGTAAGATTCGCTCTCCGAGACCCATCGAACCGTAGTCCTCAAGCATCACGAGTTTCGCGTGCTCCCAATGAATCCAGTTCTTAGCGCAGTCAACGATTCGGGGCGTGGTGCGCCCAGTGAGCAATCGATCCCACGTTATGTAGCCGTTCGTCGGGTGTCCTTGCCCGGCGCATTTGAAGCACTTGATGCCGTCTGGAGTCACTAGAACCGGTGGAGCCCCAGTCTGCATCTCGCTGTTATCGAATGGACACTTATCGTGATCGTGACGCCCGAACGTCATGCCACGCTCGGTGAGCCACTCGTCGATCTGGTCGGCTGTCGCAGTCCCAGTAGATTCTCCGGTCCACAAGCCTCTCAGCCCGTCGATGTCTTGCTCGGCGTAGTTCACAGGTGAGCAACGTTGCTCGGTCCCGTTCTTGGTGCGCACGGAGAGTGGGTGTCTGGACGTGTCTAGGATCTCCGCCTTGCAGCGCGGGTCCAGTTGTTTCATGAAGATAGCGGCGCACGCTGCGACCTCCTCGGCGTCGTGTGTGGCTGTGGCTTCGTAAACCGCTCTTATTCCGTTGCCGTGGGTGACCCAGATAGCGACTGGCCGAGGTTGGAGCATGGCGCAGAGTCGGAGGCATTCGGGCCTTGTGGGCGGCGTGGTGTGGTGGTAGTCGACGTCCAAGGCGGCGATAGATCGAACTGGTCCGAACTTAAAAACGGATTCGACAGACGCCTTATGAGTTGAGAGTTTAGCCAGCAGCCCGCGAACGCTGTCTGACGTAACTGAGATTGCTTCAGAGTCTTTATCTTCGATAGCTCGGACGCGGCCCCAGAGTTTCGTGGGTCCATCAGACGCACCTTTCTGTTCTTGTAGGATTCGCTGGCCTTCTTTGACCATTTCGTGCGCGTCGAGTTTGTGCTTAGAGGCAAAAGAAACGAGGCGAGACGATAACTTCGCCTGCCCCGTGTGATACACCTTGACGGTGTCGCCTTGAGTAGTCACCTCGACGGTCCAGCAACAACGATTCTTGCCGGTCGGTTCGACGGTGAAGTTCACTTGGCGTCACCCTCCACGGCTTTCGTAGCTCGCTTGCTATCGCGGAACTCGGCGGTCTCTTGGAACGCCTTGACGCAGTTCTTGAACGTTTCGTTCTCAGCGACTGCGCGGATAAGAGCGTTGAACTCGTCCTTGCTAGGGGCGAACTCCATACCCGCGTCGAGGGTTGCGTAGGTTCCGCGCGCGCCCTTCTTAGAACCGGTGATAAACTCGATTCCGACGAAGAAGGTCTCGCCGCCATTGGCAACGCGTCGTTTCGCTTCGGCGTTTGAGATACCCAGACGGGTCGCGTTAGCGATATAGTTCTTGTTGCCAATCTCGCCGCTGTAGTCGTTAAGACGCTGGAAGAGACCCGTTTTGCGAGAGCCCCAACCGCCGCCAAAGACTGCGTTGCATTCGGCCTTCTTCAAACCGACCATAACAGGCGCGATTCCGCCGGTGTCGCGATCGAGGATCAAAAGAACCGCGAGAACCTCTTCGTTGAATCCGGTTGTGTCGGCGGTAGAACCTTCGTTCGAGCGGCGAGGAACTTCGTCACGGTAGGCGATGATCTTCGCTTTTTCGTCCGAACCGGGCTCGACCCTCGTCTTGTTGACGGCGCCGCGCTTCATGAGATTAGCGACCATGAAGAACAGAGCGTTTTTTGGGACTGCGTGATACTCGTCACCGTCCTTAATGAACAGGTCGCCCGTGTTGCCTTCTGCGCCTTGCTTTACGAGAGCACGCATAGCTTCAGCGTTCATAGGGCCTTTGTCACCGAGGATAAACATGCGAGGGCACTGAGTCAGAGAGGTGTCGACCTCTGCCTCCTGCTTCTTCTCTGGACTAACGGACAAAAGCGATGCAGGGTCATAGACGGTAGCGATATCGTTACTCATCGTTGCTCCAATACTAGTGATACTTCAGAAACGTGAACCACGAGGAACAATACGCCCTTGTGGTTCGGGAATGATACAGGCGCTGCGATTTCAAGCTTTTCGTAGTCTGAGATCGTGCGCTTGAGCAGAACGTTTTCGCCGTCTTCTAACTCCGAGACGTCGTCACCAAGGGCGACAACAGTTCCGACGTTAGCGGCGCCCGAGGGGAGGTGAAGCCCCCCGAGTGAGCGGTTTGATTCTTTGTTGAACTGGACGAGAATGTTCTTGCCCAGAACGCGGAGGTTCAGGATCATACTAGAAACCCCTTCTTTTCGAGCCAGTAGGTGCATTTGTCGACGTGTTGGTAGACGCAGAATCGGCACGACCCCGCGTGAGGTCGAATCTCGGTCTTGCCTGCACGCACCATAGCAACCTTGAGGCGGATCGCGTCGAGGATTAGCTTGTAGTGCTTGACGGCGAATGAGCAGTGGTAGAACAGGCGAGCCTCTTCGATAGGATCTTTGACGTCGATAGTCTTGCGCATACCACGGATCTTCGGATCGTAGTCGGGATTCGGGACGCGTTTCTTCTCAGCGAGGTAGTCGCGGAGTCGAATGATTCCACCCCAAGCAACCTTCCGTTCCGGGTATTTCGCCTTATACGCCGAGGCGTAGACAACTTGTTGATAAGCGTATTCGGTGAGCATCTCCCAACCGGTAGGCTTACCGGCCTTAAGATCCCAGATTTCGAACGTTCCGTTAACAAAACGCACTTGGTCTAGGTGTCCCGTGAGATACACCGGCTTTCCGGTCGGGTCTAGCTCGTGTGGCGGGAGTTCAAGTTCGACAACCTCTTCGAGACTTTCGGGGAGCACAGCGGATCGAGGGTTGCGAGAGTCCAGAGTGTAGTTCCGAAACATTCGCCCGACCTCACCCCAATCCGCCTTCGGAAAAGGGCGTTCAGCCTCGTTCGACTCTTTTTTGACTTGGTCCATGATCGAATCGAAGTCGAGTTCGGTAGCGTGGTAGACTTCAATGGCCCGGCCTACCGCAGTCCCAGAGTGGGCGGCTTTACCACCAGTATCGTCGTGTTCTTCGATCATGTCGCCCACTTTTGAACCAGCGCAACGGAACAGAGCCGTCAATGCGCTGCCTCGTAAGGGGCAGTCTTTGGTCGCGAAATCTTCGGGGCGCATTGACGCTCCTATTGTATCAAAAGTGGGTGGACGAATCGTGGTTAGTCTTTGAGAGGTGCTTTAGCCACCACGAAACACACGATCGACAGGAACTTCCACAGACCGAACTTGACGATGACCCACATAAGCGCAAGGGTCGAAAGTTCAGGGGCTTTTAAGCACTCGATTGCGTTCACAAAAGCACCGACCCACGCCCACGCGGCTAGTAGCAGGGCTAGTATCATAAAGAACGCGAGCCAAAGTAGCGTAAGGAAAAATCGTTGTCCGGGATTCATTTTGTCTCCAAATCTCTGCGGTATTTACGCAGGCACAGGTTGTAACGAATTTTCGTGAGGACGATGGACGTGAGGACCGCGCCAGCTATGGCCATTGACACTCTAAGAATCAAGTCTTCGTTTCCGAGACTAATTTCGGAGCTGATAATGATCCCCAGAGTCACGAACAGGTAGAACATACCCGCTTGGATTAAGTTCCGAATTATATCGCGTTGGTGGTCCGTGTAGAGATCTTGCAACCTAGCGTAGTCAAGGATAGCCTTCTCGGGGTTGACGAAGATACCGGCAGACGCCCAGATTTTCAGCACGTAGAAGAAGAGGAAAGGTAGGCACAATAGCCCGGTTAGAGTCCACTGTAGATACTGGTGTATCAGCAGCATAGTCGGCGAAACCATGACGAGGAAGGCGACCGCAGTGGCGGCTTCAGGACTGCTAGGCTCGCTCGGCCTATAGTCCTTGAGTTTCGGGTTGGTGAATCTTACGTAGCCCGCGATTCGCGAGATTGAGGGGTTGCTCATGTTTCTAGTCCTTACTTGGGTGCAGTTTGCGGAACACGATCTGCTTCGGCAGCACTCCGTGGCAAATATAGACGGTTTTGAACGAAATACCCTTCTTCGGCTGGTTCTCGAATTGAGTGCGCCGGTCGGGGATCAACAGTTGCGGTTCAGCGTCGTTCGCCATGAACAGTTTCGGGATACCGTTGTCACCGAAGCTATTGAACGGTAGAAACAGCGCGAATGGTTTACCGTGCTGGAAAGCCCGCTCCACGTATTTCGCCTTGCCTTTGAACGGTGGGTTATCGACGATAACGTCAAAGTCGAAATCAGGTTCGTAGGTTAGGAAGTCGTCGCCTACGCCGGTTTTCGGGTCGAAGTGTGTGTTGTGGACCGTGTATCCAAGGGAGCGCAAGTAGTTAGCGAAGTGGTGCTCCGGGCGACTGAATGGTGCCCAGATAACCTTGTCCTTCGGGATATACGGAACGATCAAGTCGACGGCGTATTTCGGTGTGTAAGCTTCGATGTTGCTTGAGTCCATCTTCACGAAGCAAGAGGGTTGTTTCGTCACGTTAGGATCGAAGTAGCCCGCAGCAACGCCTGATTCGACGGTCTCTTCGGGCGACATACTCTGGATCTTCTCCATTGCTTCGTCGAACCAGTCGTCGACGTCTCTCATTGGTTCTCCAGAACTGCGTCGATTGCGTCACGGGTCTTGCGGAGTTCGTCTAGCATAGCGGCTTTGTCTCCCAGCTCCGCATGACCTGACGCTTCACCGAAGTGCTTTACGAAAGGGCGAGTTGCTTCCAAGAACAGTCTACGGATCGCCTCGTTCTTAATGTGCTCGGTTAACATCTCGTCCGACGCGGTCTGAGCTAGTCGATTGCGAACCTTCTGCAACCTGAAGATAACTCCCGACACTTCCCCGCAGACCTTCTCGTCTGAGTCTTTACCCAGCCCGTCCGCCGCCTTAACGAGCGAGGTCGCCGCCCGCAACAATTCGTCCCTATCGGCCATGTTAGCCACCTTTCTCCAAGTCGTTGACCATCGTAAACGCTTGGAACTTTTTAGAGTCCATTTTCTCGACCGGTTCTGAGAATCCGCGTCGAGTCGCCCCTCGGTTGTAGAACTTCAACTGGTTCACTGTCAGGGGCTTCTTCTTAACTGAGCTATAGCCTACCAGATCCGAAGGCATTTCGCAACGGGTCCACGAAGAATATTGCAACTTTTTTGCGCCCCACTCGTTCACTTGGTCCGTGAAGTGGCGTGTTTGCTTGGCTACAAGCGGACGATCGGCCCCCGGAAAAAACATGAAACCATACGTCGTGAACTGTCCGTTCTCGTTTCCAGAGTCTACAAAGTAGCACGTAGAGAATCCTCCGGAGAGTAGAGCAAGGTGGCACGGCTTGAACTTTCCGATCGCCTCGACACCCAAAGTCCGGGCGTAACTGCGGTTACACGGCGCTTCGAAAGCTTGCTGCTCAGCCACAATCGATTCGCGCGGGATAAGACCGTCGAACAGATACGCAAAGCGGGCCAAGTTGCGGTTCGTGACGATAACCTTGCTAGGTGCGCCGGGGCGGCACACGCGACCCACGGTTTGCATCCAACGAACTGGGCTCATCGTCGGCTGAGCGTCTATTAGCAGGCGCATCTTCGGCAAGTCGGCACCTCGCGTGAGAACGCCGATCTGAAGCAACACGCAACCGTGACTCTGGGCGAGTTCGTAGGCCTTGGCACGTTCAGCGCCGGTGGTGTTCGCCATAACGATGCGATACGGAATTCCTCTGGAACGTAGTTCGTTACCGATCGTCTGCATGAGGTTCGAACCAGAGACTGACATGATCGTAGGAGCCCAGCGCCAATTGTCTTCGATCGTGCGCCCGAGGATATCGATTTCGTTCGTATAGGCTTTGTGGATCGACGAGACTTGGAAATCGTTGCCTTTAATCTTCACGACGTCGTCGTTGCACACTGGAGCCACTTCGAACTTTGGGAGCGCCATGTAACCCCTATCGACTGCGTCCGGGATCGACAGAGCCACGATCGGTTCGCCATACAAGTCTCGGAGGTTCTTGGTGCTCTTCGGAGTAGCGCGATACGGAGTTGCTGTGAATCCGATCGAAACCACTGGGCCGAGCGTCCCCATGAGCAGGTCCGTGTTGATGTTGCCTAGAGCGTCTTCGTGCGCTTCGTCACGTAGGATCACTTGCGGCGGCTCTTCGAGTTTGCCGTTGAGCACGTCGTTCGCAAGCTTCTGGGGAGTGAACCAGCCCCGTTTGTGTCCGTATTTGGCAAGAGTCCCGTTCGATACGTGTGTGTTGACGCCCAGCTTCTCCAGCAGGCCCCGGATAATCTCGATACTAGGAGTTACGATGAACGTCTTGTAACCGAGTTCCGTGAGCGCCCGCTGGATCTCGATCATAGTCACGGATTTTCCCGTCCCGGTCGGGGCGGCGAGCATCTTGGTGAGCGGCATGGACGCGGGTCCGCTATAGTGCTTCTGCACCATCGCTATACAGACGCGCTTCATAAACTCTTGGTAATCTCTCAGCTTCATTTCGTAACCTTTCGAGGGCGATCTTGGCCCACCATGCATCGAGTTCAAATTCTAGTATCGTTAGGCCCCGCGATTCGTCGAGCAGCTTTTGGGCGAACTTTGGGGGCCGCTTACCCCGCGCAAGCGTCTGCAAGGTGCTGACGAGCACCGCGTAGCGGGACGAGTTGTGCTCTGAGTCCGCTGACGCGTGAAGCTGCCGTAGTTTTCGGATATTCGCGGGCAGCGGAGCGATAAGATCGCCCGGTAGGCGCGACGAAAAGACTGATATGACACGAGTTCGGTCCTCATTGTTGGATGGGTTTCTCGGGATCGCTTGGAGGAACGCGAG
>SPKZ01009989.1_pt1 | contig 10593 bp, 8 predicted proteins | sample 2456571 | NCBI WGS metagenome assembly SPKZ01 (sample SAMN11192286, study PRJNA482655) | marine metagenome | biome: ENVO:00000447; feature: ENVO:00000244|ENVO:00000211|ENVO:00000569|ENVO:00002023; material: ENVO:00002151; isolation source: ocean water from marine abyssalpelagic zone ...
ACTCGAAGCCGTTCGGCGACAGCGGGTTCGTCTTTCGGGTGAGGGCCAGGCCGAGCCCGCGCCGGATCGTCCGCTTCGAGATCCGCTTCTAACGCCTCACTTTCTCGATGTTCTATGCTGCGAAGCTTCGCATCGCAGGAGCTTCGACGTGTCCGCGCAGAACGAGCCGGTCCTTCTGGTCGAGAAACAAGACGGCGTCGCGATCTTCACGTTGAACCGCTCTCGCTCGATGAACGCGCTGTCGAGGGAGCTGCAGAACGCTCTGCTGGAGGCGTTCCAGGCAGTTGCTGGCGATGACAGCGTGAAGGTCGTGATTCTCACGGGTGCCGGGGATCGCGCCTTCTGCGCAGGCCTCGACCTGAAGGAACTGGGCGGCGACGGCGAGGATGTCTCGGATGGAGAGACGCGTCGGGTGGTTGCCGGAGGGGGTGACCTCGTCGCCGCCATCGAAGGGCTCGCCCAACCGATCATCGGCGCGATCAATGGCGTGGCGATCACCGGTGGCTTCGAACTGGCGCTCGCGTGCGACGTCTTGATCGCCTCGACCCACGCGCGCTTCGCAGACACCCACGCGCGCGTGGGCATCATGCCGGGCTGGGGGCTGAGCCAGAAGCTCCCCAGGCTGATCGGTGTGTATCGGGCCAAAGAACTCTCGCTCACCGGGAACTTCATCGATGCCGAGCAGGCGGAGCGGTGGGGACTCGTCAACCAGGTCGTCGCGCCCGAAGCGCTGTTGCCGACCTGCCGGTCACTGGCCGACGACATGATGTCCTGCGAGCCCGAAATGGTGCAGTCCTACAAGGCGGTGATCGATCGCGGCTTTGCAGAGAGCCTCGGCGACGGCCGGCGGATCGAGGTGGCCGCGAACCGGGAACACTCGCGGAGTGTCAGGCCGGAAGACATCGCCCGCCGGCGGCGGGCGGTGATGGATCGGGGGCGCTCTCAGAGTTCCTGATCCCGCTGGTCGGGGGCCCGGCAGCCGATTCTGTCCAGCCAGGGGATTTGCCGACCGTCCCGGAGACTCTCGAGGACCCGCGCGACGGGCTCGTGAGCTCAGGCCCGCCGACTTCAGCGGTGCCAGCTATCCTCGCGGCATGTCCGAGTTCGTTGCCGACCTGCTGAGCTTCATCGATCTCTCGCCGAGCCCGTACCACGCCGTCGCCGAGTCGATCCATCGGCTCGAGCAAAGCGGCTACCGACCGCTGTTGGAGAGCGACGTCTGGGAACTCGAGCCCGGGAGCCGCCACTACGTCGTCCGCAACGAGGGCAGCCTGGTCGCCTTCGAGGTGGGCATGGAGTCGCCCGCCAGCGGCGGCTTCCACGTCATCGGAGCGCATACGGACTCACCGAACCTGCGCCTCAAGCCCCTGGCAGACGTCACGGCCCACGGCTATCGGCAGCTGGCCGTCGAGCCCTACGGCGGCGTGTTGCTCCACACCTGGCTCGACCGGGATCTCTCGTTGGCGGGGCGCGTCACGGTGCAGAGTCGCGCTGGCATCCAGACGCTGCTCCTCGATTTCGGCCGGCCGTTGATCCGCATTCCCAGTCTCGCCATCCATCTCGATCGCGAAGCATCGAAGGAGGGCTTGAAGCTCAACGCCCAGAAACACTTGATGCCGGTGCTCGGTCTCGAAGATGCGCCCGAGTTGTTCGATATGGTGACCGTCGAGCTGCGGGCTCAGGGAATCACCGAGTTCCCGACCGAGAAGCTGCTGGCCTACGACCTGATGGCCTACGACACCCAGACCTCGGGGGTCTCGGGGGCGAGAGGGGAGTTCATCCATGCGCCCCGCATCGACAACCTGGCCTCGTGCCATGCGGCGCTGACCTCTCTCGTGGCGTCCGGCGAAGAGCGGCTCTCGAACTTCACCCGGGTGGTGGTGATGTATGACCACGAGGAGGTGGGCAGTCGAAGTGCCTACGGCGCCGGCGGGACGTTGCTGGCGGACGCACTCGATCGCGTCGTGACAGGCTTCAAGGGGGGCGAGCCGCAAGGACTCCAGCGTGCGCTCTCGGCCTCCATGCTGATCTCGGCCGACATGGCCCACGCCGTGCATCCCAACTACTCGGACCGACACGAGGGCGGACACACGCCCGTGATCGGGAAGGGCCCCGTCATCAAGGTCAACGCGAACCAGGCCTACGCGACGGATGCCAGCACCAGCGGCTTCTTCGCAGCCATCTGCGCGGAGAACGACATCGAGCCCCAATACTTCGTGAGCCGGAGCGATCTCGCCTGCGGCTCGACGATCGGGCCGATCACGTCGGCGAAGCTGGGCATTCGCACCGTCGATGTCGGCAGCCCGATGCTCTCGATGCACAGCTGTCGCGAGATGGCCGGCGCTGCAGACATCGCCCCGATGATCGTCGTACTGACGGCCTTCTTCGCCGCCGAGTAGAGCCGTCAGCCCAGAAGAGAGCCGTCAGCCCAGAAGAGAGCCGTCAGCCCAGAAGAGAGCCGTCAGCCCAGAAGAGAGCCGTCAGCCCAGAAGAGAACGCCCGATCACCTTCAGTTCGAGAATCGCCTTCACCCCCTCGAAGATTGGCAGCACCTGGGCGTCCACGACGTAGCGGCTGATCGGGTACTCCTCCGCGTATCCCCAGCCGCCGTGAAGCAATTGGCCCTGCTGGGTGACCTCGACGGCGACGTCGCAGGCGAGCAGCTTCGCCTGGGAGGCGATGGTGTTGGCGCGGCGCTCGTCCTCGTCGAACTCGTGAGCCGCCCTGTAGGTGATGGCCCGGGCGCCGGCCAGCTTCGTCGCCATGCGTCCGAGGGTGTATTGCGTGAGCTGGAACTCCGAGAGCGGCTGATCGAACTGCTTGCGATCGACGACGTACTTGGCCGTCTCTTCGAGAGCCGCCTGGGCAACGCCGCAGGCCCGCCCGCTCGTCTGTAGCCGGCCCGCGCCGAAGCCCGCCATTTGCAGGTAGAAGCCCCTTCCCTCGCCGGACTCGCCGCCGACGAGGTTTTCGGCGGGCACGAAGTAGTCCTCGAAATTCAGCGTGAACGAGTGCATGCCGCGGTAGCCGGGCGTGGCATCGGCCTTGCCGACCACGCGCCCGCCGCCGGGTTGCACGGTCTCGAAGCTGTGGCCCGTGTCGGGGTCCTTCGGGACGATCAGCAGCGACAGGCCCCGCGCGCCCGCGGCCGGATCCGGGTTCGTCCGCACCAGCACAGCCAGCACATCCGCGCGACCGGCGAAGGTGCACCACGCCTTGGGGCCGTTGATCACCCAGCCTTCCCGACCGCCGACGGTCGCCTTCTCGGCCCGGCACTTTACCGATGCGACGTCGCTCCCGATGTCCGGCTCGGTCACCGAAATTCCGACCATCACCTCGCCGGACGCGAGCTTCGGCAGCCAGTGACGCTTCTGCTCCTCGGTGCCGCCCCCCATCAGCGCCTTGGCGAGGATCTCCGGCCGCGTGATGAGCGAGCCGGCCGCCGCCAGCGACGCACGCGAGAGTTCCTCGGTGGTCAGGATCATCGCGAGGTTGCCCATCTCGACGCCGCCGTATTCCTCGGGCACCGACAGCCCAAAGAAGCCGAGCTCCGCCATCTTCTTGAGGAACTTCTCGGGGACGATGTCGTCGCTGCGGTGGATGCGCTCGGCTTCGGGCAACACCTCGTTGAGTGCAAAGTCGCGAACCTGATCTCGCACCTGCTCGTGCATCTCGTCGAGGGGCGTTTCGTTGCGCCCCCCGGTGTCAGCGACGTGCCGCCCGATCGCCCGAAAGACGGACTCGTCGGTGGCGGCCCGCAGAAGCTTGCGGAGGTCGGCGGGGAAGGCCTCGTCGAGGGCTTCCTCGCCGATTCCGAGCTCGTCTACGCCAGGCGCGATCCGATCGCGCGCGCTCGCCACCAGCTCGGCCGCCGACGTCGACCACAACCGCTCGAGGGCGTCGGAGCTTCGCCCCTCGGCGACGACCGCGTCCGCGTAGTCGAGTACCTCCTTGGCGGCGCGGATCTCGGTACCCGTGTAGGCGACCCGCTCGGTGAGCACCTGGTGGTCGTCGATCGCACCGCCGTTCTCGGTGATCTCCTTGGCGCGGGCGAGCGCCTTGTCGAAGAGCGCCTGTCCGGCGGCGACCAGGCTGCGGGCGCCCTGGAGGTTGGGCTGGGGGTTGGCGGCCATCGTTGGGACTTCCTTCGGTCGGATCGGATTCGGCGAGGCGGGGAGAGTAGCGCAGCGATCAGTCGAGAAAGTCTCAAAGCTGCGCGACGAGGGCCGGGCTTCCGAGGATCAACCCTTGCTTGCCGTTGTCTTGCCGATGGACGCGGCACTCGCCGCCGGCTTCGCGCACGAGCAACTCGCTGGCGGCGGCGTCCCACGGATTGAGGTCGAAATCGACCATCGCGTCGATCCCGCCCGAGAGCACTTGGGCGTGCCCGAAGGCATCGGTATATCCGCGCAGCTTCGGGATTGCTCGCGCCATCCGCTCGAAAGCGGGCCTCTGTCCGGCGTTGTCGAAGCAGAAGAGATCGCCGTGGGCGACGAGGGCCTGTTCGAGGTCCTTCTGCTGCGAAACCCGCACGGCGTCGCCGTTGCGCGTGCAGCCGCCTCCCTCGAAGCCCAGGTAGCGCTCGTCCAGAGCGGGCAGATCGATCAGCCCCACCACCGGAGAGTCGCCCGTCACCAGCGCGATCAGCGTGGAAAAGAGCGGGATGCCGCGGGAGTACGCGATGGTCCCGTCGATCGGGTCGATCACCCAGTACGGGCGATCGTCGGAGAGATGCTCGCTGCCGTACTCCTCGCCGAGGATTCCGAAGTCCGGGTACGACTCCTGGAGGACCTGTCGGATGGCGCGCTCTGCCGCGCGGTCGGCCTCGGTGACGGGAGAGCCATCCGACTTGATCTCGACGGCAACGGCGCGGAAGCGTGGCAGGGTTTCCGCCCGCGCGCGGTCGGCAGCAACGGCGGCGACTGCGAGGGCCTGTTCGAGTTCGTCCCGTGATAGCGAGCTAGGGGTCATCGGAGCGGCAGCATACCAACTTCAAGGGTGCTCCCTGACTCCCCCCGACTCTAGCGTCGCCACGCAAAGCGGGCTGCGAGGAAGTCGTCGAAGGCGCGATCCGAATCTCGCTGGCTACGGCCAATGGCCGCCTTGGCGGCGAGCTGGCGGGCGTCGTCGAGTCCGGCCATCCGCGAGAGGAAGAAGACCGCGCACAGGAACGCGCTCATTCCTCGGCCAGCTGTCTGAGGCGCCGGAACGGGTAGATGCCCGACGAGTGACCGTCGCTCCACTCGATCTGGATGGCATAGCGGCCGACCGGCTCGATTCGCAGGGGACGCACGTCCTCGGGAACCGATTCGGGGTCGAGACGGTTCTCCCCGGTCCACTCGTCGAGACAGGCTGCGCAGCCGCAGGCCAGCCGAAGCTCCCGCACGTCATACAGGCTCGAGACGCCGTCCAGCCACTCGATGGCGAGTTCGCGCGCCCCGTGTTGGGCGATCTTCGTCGGCGTCGTAGTAGGATCCGAGGTCACGCTGCCAGGATAGCCGTCGTGCTAGCGTGATCGGTATGACGCAGTACGAAGGCACCCTCGCGATCCTGGGCGGGACGGGGGATCAGGGCTTGGGTCTCGCCCTGCGGTTCGCTCAGGCGGGACGCCGGGTGGTGATTGGCTCCCGCAAGCCCGAGCGCGCCGTCAAGGCCGCCAAGGAGGTGCTCGCCCAGGTGCCGGGCGCGGAGGTCGACGGCCTCGGAAACGAGGAAGCCTGCCAGCAGGCGCCCATCGTCATTCTCTCCGTGCCGTTCGAGCACTGCGCCTCGACGCTGAAGGGCATCAAGGAGTGCCTGTCGGAGGGCCAGATCATCGTCTCCATGGCGGTGCCGCTTGCCGCCGCCGTCGGGGACGGCGCCACGCGCACCCTGGGCATCTGGCAGGGCTCGTGTGCCGAACTGCTGGCGAGTCTCGTTCCAAAGGGCGTGGAGGTCGTCTCGGCCTTTCAGAACGTGTCCGCTCATCGCCTCCAGCAGCTCGAGGATCCGGTCGAGTGCGACGTGATCGTCTCCGGTGCCAAGGCGGCACGCGAGCAGGTCATGGCCTTGTGCCCGCTCGTCCCCGGCCTGCGAGCGCTGAACGGCGGCGCTCTCTCGAACGCCCGGATCGTCGAGGGCATCACCGCGCTGCTGATCGGACTCAACGTCCGCTACAAGACGCCGGAAGGTCTCGGCATCCGACTGACTGGGTTGCCCTCGACCGACTGACCCAGTCACCCAATTTTCTCCTTACAATTCAACTGTTTATGAGGTCAACCCGCGAGCGGGTTGCGTTTCCGCTGGCTTGCCCGTGGTGGTCGAGTCGGCGATACTCAACCGCTTGTGGTCGATCAACGAGAGAGACCCCAGATTTTGTGTCAGAGGCCGAGTTTTCTGTTGACTCGTTTCGAGCGCGAGGGTAGAAACGGGCTTCGTACGGGGATGCGATGTCCCTCCTGTAGCCTGGGGGGGTCGCAACTAGGCGGTTGCGGGGAGGGACGCGAGGCAGAGTAAGGGTGGAGGACCTGAACCTGACTCGGGGGCGCCGGGAGACCGGCGCCTCTCTCATCTGCAGCCGGATTTACGAGGTTCGAGGGGCCAGTTCTTGGCGAGAGGCGAGGTCCTAGCGAGGAACAGAAGAGAAGCGAGACGAGAGGAAAGACGACGAAGCGACATCACCAACAGGATCTTCGACTGCAATCGCGAGAGCCCGCCTTGATCCGACGCACCGAGACAACGAGCCTGTCGTCCGGCCCCGCCCCGCGGATGGCCGGAGTCTCGGTTCCCAGAACAGAGTCTCGCAACGGTTTTCGCTCACACTCCCCGATCGATCTGCCAAAGCGCCACCTGGGTGCGAATAATCGAACGCCGGTTTTTCGCGTGCCTGCGATTTCCAATTTGGTGTGCGGTCGTTACGTTCGGCGCTCGGCTCCGACTCGTGCCGGCTGGAGCACGACCAATTCGAGACTCCTAGGGGAAAGCCAGTGATCAAGGTTGAACGGCCCCGCGCGACCAACGAGAAGAGACGTGGAAAGAGCAAGAGAGGTGCGGGGCTTCACATCCCCCGACATTTCACGCGCAAGGGCGAGGATCCCTTCGCCACTGTCGAGTGGGAGTTGCGCACTGCGCGCATCAGTAGCGAGAGCGGTGAGACGGTCTTCGAGCAGGCCGAGTGCGAGATCCCGAAGCCGTGGTCGCAACTTGCCACCAACGTCGTCGTCTCCAAGTACTTCCGCGGTCACCTGGGCACACCGGCGCGCGAGACGAGCGTGCGCCAGCTGATCGGTCGCGTCGTCGGTCGCATCACGGAGTGGGGGCAGGCCGCCGGTTACTTCGCGACGCCCGCGGACGTCGAAACCTTCTCGGACGAACTCAGCTACATGCTGGTTCACCAGAAGCTGGCGTTCAACAGCCCCGTCTGGTTCAACCTCGGTGTTCCGGTTACGCCCCAGCAGGCGAGCGCGTGCTTCATCAACTCCGTCGAGGACACGATGGACTCGATCATGTCGCTCGCGAAGACCGAGGCCATGCTCTTCAAGGGCGGCTCGGGAGCGGGCTCCAATCTGTCGCAGATCCGCTCCTCCCACGAGTTGCTCGCGGGTGGTGGCGTCGCATCGGGCCCCGTGTCCTTCATGAAGGGCTTCGACGCGTTCGCGGGCGTCATCAAATCGGGCGGCAAGACGCGGCGTGCTGCGAAGATGGTGATCCTCAACGTCGATCATCCGGACATCGGGGAGTTCGTGCGTTCGAAAGCGGACGAGGAGAAGAAGGCCTGGTCGCTGATTGATGCCGGTTACGACGGCGGCTTCAACGTTCCGGGTGGCGCCTATGACTCGATCCTCTTCCAGAATGCCAACCACTCGGTGCGCGTGACGGATGATTTCATGCACGCGGCCGAGTCGGACGGCAATTTCACCACGAAGGCCGTCACGACGGGCGAGCCCATCCAGACCCTGCCGGCCCGCCAGCTCCTACGGGATATGGCCGAAGCCGCGCACATTTGCGGTGATCCCGGCATCCAGTACGACACGACCATCAACCGCTGGAACCCCGTCAAGGAGTCGGGCCGCATCAACTCGAGCAACCCGTGCTCCGAGTACATGTTCCTGGACGATACGGCGTGCAATCTCGCGAGCCTGAACTTGATGGCCTTCGTGCGGGACGCGGACGCCGACGAACGAGAGGGCGGGGACTTCCTCGTCGAGGACTTCCGTCGTGCCGTGTCGCTGGCCATCCTGGCGCAGGAGATCATCGTCGATCCCGCCGACTATCCAACCCGCGAGATCGCGAAGAACAGCCACCTGTTCCGGCCTCTCGGTCTCGGCTACGCGAACCTCGGCGCCCTGCTGATGGCCTTCGGTGAGCCCTACGACGGGAATCGGGGCTGCAACGTCGCTGCCGCGATTACCTCGCTCATGTCCGGCGAGGCCTACCGGACGAGCGCCGAGATCGCCGAGGTGATGGGGCCGTTCCCGCGCTACCGGCGGAACCGCAAGCCCTTCCTCGAGGTGATCGGAATGCATGCAGACGCGGCGGCCGCCGTGCCTGCCGAGGGCGTGCCCGAAGAGCTGCTGAACGCTTCGCGCGCCTCCTGGGCCCAGGCCCTCGAGGCGGGCCGGAAGCACGGCTACAAGAACGCTCAGGTGACGGTGCTCGCGCCCACCGGAACGATCGCGTTCATGATGGACTGCGACACCACCGGCGTCGAGCCCGACATTGCCCTCGTCAAGTACAAGAAGCTCGTCGGCGGTGGCTTCCTCAAGATCGTGAACCGCACCGTGCCGATGGCACTCCGCCGGCTCGGCTATACGCCGGAGCAGATCGAGGGGATCATCGCTCACATCCAGGAGCGCGAGACGATCGAAGGCGCGCCGGGCCTCCTGGATGAGCACCTGCCGGTCTTCGATTGCGCGTTCCGGCCGCAGACCGGTACGCGTTCCATCGAGTGGATGGGCCACGTTCGGATGATGGGTGCGGTCCAGCCCTTCCTCTCGGGTGCTATCAGCAAGACGGTGAACCTGCCCGAGGATGCCTCCGCGGACGATATCCTGGAGGCCTACACGGTGGGCTGGGCGCTCGGGCTGAAGGCTCTCGCGGTCTACCGCGACGGAAGCAAGCGCACCCAGCCGCTCAACTCGGGAGCCGGCGGCGAGTCGCGCGACAACGTCGTCAACCTCCAGGAAGCGCGGCCGCTCCGGCGCAAGCTCCCGGACGAGCGCGCAGCGTTCACCCACAAGTTCTCGATCGCCGGTCACGAGGGCTACCTGACGGTCGGTCTCTACGAGGACGGCAAGCCGGGCGAGATCTTCCTCCGCATGGCGAAGGAGGGCAGCACGATCTCAGGCCTGATGGACACCATCGCGACGATGACGTCCGTCTCGCTCCAGTACGGGGTGCCCCTCAAGGCCCTGGTCGACAAGTTCAGCCACACGCGCTTCGAGCCTTCCGGCTTCACGAACAACCGGGAGATCCCGATCGCCAAGTCACTCGTCGATTACGTATTCCGATATCTCGGCAACCGCTATCTCGAGGTCGAAATGGCCGAAGAACTCGCGACGGACGCCGCTGTGGCCCAGCTCGGGCAGGTGGACGGGGCGCCGATTCCGCTCCGGGGCGCGGTCGCTGGGGGCGCCGTCGCGGGGACGGTCGCCCAGTCGAACAGCTTCGTGAACCAAGCCGACGCGCCGTCGTGCATGGATTGCGGCTCGATCATGATTCGAAACGGTGCTTGCTACAAGTGCCCGAACTGTGGCAGCACCAGTGGCTGTAGCTAGTCGGCACGCGCTTCCCCCGGGAGATGCCCGAAGCACGAGCGCGGGTAGCTGAGGCCAGCGGAGAAGGGTCACGGAGAACCAACCCGCTGGAGCGCCGCCTGGGAGCGCGGGAAATCGTTGGTCGTTGGGGGGCGACCGCGGGGTCCCGCGCTCCCGTTGCCAACTTCGCGATTCGCCGACGCCGAGTCGTTGGCCTTTCGTCGGTCGGCTAGAGTGTGTCGCCCTCGTGAGTTGGCATCGGTCGTTGGCTGTGCTGCCGACCGGGTAATGGCCGGGGCCATGTCCCAGAACGCTCCTCACTCCGACTTTGTCCGGCTGCTCGAGCCGGAGGTGCGTCGTGCCGCCCTGCTGGCGCGGACGCTCGAGGGAAGCGTGCAGAACGTGCCGAAGGCGAGCGAAGACAAGCCCGCGAAGCAGGCGCTGACCGAGGCGGACACGCGCACCCAGGAGATCCTGCTGGCTGCCGTTCATGACCACTTCCCGAACGTGGTCCTCGACGCGGAGGAGGACACCCCGGGTGTGGATCGATTTCCGACCGACTCCGACTGCCGTGTCGTGATCGATCCCATCGATGGCACCCTGCACTCCTATCTCGAGGGCCGGGGTCCGTACGCGGTGATGATCGGTCTCGTGGAGGGTGACGAATTCAAGTCGGGCCTGGTCGCGTTGCCGCGAGAGGGACTGCTGTTTGCGGCCTCCCGGGGCGAGGGGGCCCTCCGAGCGCATGGCAGTGGGCGCTTGCGGCCGGTTCGCGCCGAAGCCGACGGCAATCGCATCCTCGTCAGCCACGGAGCCCCGAGGGCCGTGCACCTCTACCTCGAGGAACGGGGCTTCGAGG
>SPKZ01004332.1_pt1 | contig 10592 bp, 8 predicted proteins | sample 2456571 | NCBI WGS metagenome assembly SPKZ01 (sample SAMN11192286, study PRJNA482655) | marine metagenome | biome: ENVO:00000447; feature: ENVO:00000244|ENVO:00000211|ENVO:00000569|ENVO:00002023; material: ENVO:00002151; isolation source: ocean water from marine abyssalpelagic zone ...
CCTTTTAAGCTACTCCGAAGGCGGGACCGCAAGGTCCCGCCTTTTTCATTTCTACACGAATGCCACAATCAGGCGGTGGATATTTCGGCTCTCTGAAGTAACCTTCTTTTCATGAAGCGTTTTGCCCTGCCCCTCGTCGCGCTTGTTTCCCTGCTCCTTCTATCTTTCACTTCGACGGCCCGGGCCTTTGAAATCCCCGCCAAAAGCAAGCAATGCCTCGTCGGCATCGCCTCGGGTTGGAACTCCTCTTATGTCACCCTGACGCTTTATGAGCGCGGTGTCGGAGGTGGCTGGAAGCAGAAAGGAGACTCCTGGAAGGGCCGACTCGGCCGCAATGGCCTCGTCTGGGGTAAGGGCCTTCACCCGGTTCCTTCCGGCGCCCGCACCAAGCGCGAAGGCGACGGGCGCGCTCCTGCCGGGGTTTTCTACACCGGTGGTGCCTGGGGCTACGCTCCCTCCATTAAGAAGTCCCCCAACCTCAACTACGTCCAGGTCACCCCGCGCGACCTCTGGTATGAGGACGTCAATTCTCCCTACTACAATCAATACCGCCGCATCGAACACGACCCGCGCACCACGGCCGAGAAAAAGGCCCAGATGAAACAGGGAGACTACGCTCACTCACTGAAGCTGTTCATCGCCCACAACGCCTACCCCAATATCACCCCCGGACACGGCTCTTCGATCTTCTTTCACATCTGGCGAAACGGCGGCAACTCTCCTACCGCCGGCTGCACCACCATGCCCGAAGGCAAACTCAAGGCCCTCATCGCCGCCCTCGAACCAACCAAGGTTCCCGTCTACGTGCTGCTGCCGCAGGCGGAGTACAACCAGTATCGGGAAGCCTGGAAGCTGCCTTAAGAGAAGGCGCATCCGGTCGCGCAGGAGCGCGCCCCTCCAAGCTCTCAGGCCTGGGACTGTCTTAGCACCCATGGAGGGTCACGCTCCCGCGTGACCGCGAACCCATTTTGGTGAAACTATCAGTGAAGGCGAACCAGCACCTTCAGCTGAAATAGGTCCTGATCCCCTCAAGCACATTGTTCACCGCGATGGAGGCGAGAATCAGCCCCATCACGCGACTCACGATGCTGGCTCCGCCATCACCGATTACCCTGGAGATCCATCCGGCGCCGCGCAGGGTTAGATCAATCACCCAACCCTGTTGAATCTTTCCCTGAACACCTGGACGCCTGAATCCCTCCACCGCGGGAAAACACTACTCACGTATCGCCGCGCAAGACATACATACCCTTTCGCAAAGCGAAACTGTTTCGTAGAGCGTACGAGTCTTCAGCGAGTAGGATAAAAAGATTGGGAAAAGGAAAAAGAGGTCGACTTGCGTCGGCGCTATCGCGGAGTAAGCTCCCCGCGCTATGACCTCACGTGTAATACGGCAGTCCTTTCTCGATTTTTTCGCTGAAAAGCAGCACACCATTGTGCCCTCGGCCAGCCTGATGCCGACCTCCCCGAACCTGTTGTTCACCAACGCGGGGATGAATCAGTTTATCCCGTATTTCCTGGGAACCGAAGCCGCCCCTTACGATCCGCCACGTGCCGCCGATACGCAGAAGTGCATTCGCGCCGGAGGCAAACACAACGACCTCGAGGATGTGGGTTACGACACCTACCACCACACGCTCTTCGAGATGCTGGGCAACTGGAGCTTTGGCGACTACTTCAAGAAAGAGGCCATCGAGTGGGCCTGGGAATTGATCACCAAACGCTGGGGCATTCCCGCCAACCGCCTCTACGCCACCGTCTACGCTCCGGCCGAGGGCGACCCGGCCGAATTTGACCAGGAAGCTTACGACTTCTGGGCGGCTATCTTCGAAGCCGACGGCCTCGATCCCAAGGTCCACATCGTTAACGGCAACAAGAAGGACAACTTCTGGATGATGGGCGAAACCGGTCCCTGCGGTCCGTGTTCCGAGCTTCACATCGACCTCACACCCGAGGGCGACACCAAGGGCAGCCTCGTCAACGCTGACGACTCCCGCTGCATCGAAATCTGGAACCTCGTCTTCATTCAGTTCAACGCGAACGAAGACGGCACCTTTCGACCGCTCCCGGCCTGCCACGTCGACACCGGCATGGGCTTCGAGCGCGTCGCCTCCATCATTCAGTGTACCAAGGGGCTGACCGACTTCTCGACGCTCGCCTCCAACTACGACACCGACGTCTTCTCTCCTATCTTTGACAAGCTCTCCGAGCTGACCGGGAAGAAATACACCTCCACCGTTCCCGAAGGCGGCGCCCGCGCCGGCCTCAGCGAGCAGGAGCAAATCGACATCGCTTTTCGCGTCATCGGCGATCATATCCGCACCACCAGCTTCGCCATCGCCGACGGTATTGAGCCCGGCAACGGCGGCCGCAACTATGTGATCCGCAATATCCTCCGCCGCGCCGTCCGTTTCGGACGCGTCCTCGGATTCGATGCCGAGAATCCCTTCCTCCACCAGCTCGTTCCCGTGTTGGTTCAGGAAATGGGCGACGTCTTTCCCGAGCTCGCCAGCCGCCGGGAGAAAATCGAAGCCACGCTCAAGGCCGAAGAAGAGCAGTTCAACCGCACCCTCGATCGTGGCTTGAAGCTTTTCGAAGATGCTGCTGCCAAGGTCGAAGCCGGCAACAACTTCCCTGCCGACACCGTCGTTAAGCTTTGGGAAACTTACGGCTTTCCTACAGACCTGACCCAGCTGCTGCTCGATGAACGCTCCCTGAGCGCTGACAAAGAGGAAGTTGAGCGACTTGTCGAAGCCCACAAGAATACGGGTTCCGTAGGTCAAAAGAACCAGGTCGTCGAAGCGGTCTCCATCGAAACCGATGTGGTCACCGAATACGTCGGATTTGATCTGGACGAAACCGACGCCAGAATTGTCGAGATCATCGAGAACGACAACGGAGTTTTCGCCATCGTCGACAAGAGCCCCTTCTACATTGAGAAAGGCGGCCAGGTCGGAGACACCGGCACACTCGTCGACAACGGCACCGAAATTGAGGTGCTCTCCGTGCTCGGCGTCGGTGAAGCCACTGTGCTGCAACTCGCCGAAAAACCGAACACCGATGCGGTTTACCTCAAGGTCGACGCCGACCGTCGCCGCGAGATTGAAAAGCATCACACCGCGACCCACCTTTTCCACTGGGCTCTCCATCAGATTGTCAGCCCCGATGCGACTCAGCAGGGTTCACTCGTGGCCGCCGACCGCCTGCGCTTCGACTTCAACTCCAAGGCGCTCGACTCCGACCAGATCAGTCGGATCGAAGCGGAAGTGAACAGCTGCATCGGATCCGACGATCCCGTCAGCATTTCCGAAGTGCCTCACGGCGAGATCAAGGATCACCCCGATATCATGCAGTTCTTCGGCGATAAGTACGGCGACCTTGTCCGTGTCGTTCAGATCGGCGGAAAAGACGGCGCCTTCGATGGCTACTCCATGGAGCTCTGCGGGGGCACCCACGTTCCATCCACCAAGTCGATCGGTTACTTCAAGGTGAAGAGCGAAGGAGCTGTCGCCGCCGGTATTCGCCGGGTCGAAGCCGTCTGTGGATCCGCTGCCGGAGAACTCATCGCAGACCAGGCCGCAGCTGTGGTTGCCGAACTGGAAGAACTCTCCGCCAAACTCAACGCCGCCAACGAAAAGCTCACTGCCCTGAAGCAGGACACGCTCAGTGTCGAAGCCGAGGATGATTTTGCCAGGAAGATCGAAAAGTCTCTCAGTGCCGGCGACCTCGCTGACGCTAACACTCTGCTAAAGAGTTTCGAATCCCACCGCGACGCTGTCAAAGCGGCCGCGGTCCAGGCAGAGAAAAACGTGAAGAAAGCTTCCGCCGGAGCCGCTGCTCAGATCGCGGCTCAGTGGTTCGACGAAACGCTGGCCAACTATGACGGCCAGACCTACGCCGGACTGCTTCCGGGTGACAACCCGGGCTTGCTCCAGGAAGCCATGAATGTCATCAAAGCCCGCCAGTTCAGTGGTGCGGTTGCTCTCGGCCTGCTCGCCGACGGCACCCTGCACTTCGGCGCGATCGTTTCCTCAGACTACACCGACAAGGTTAAGGCCGGCGATATCGTGCGCGAATCGCTCGCCGTAGCCGGCGGCAAAGGCGGCGGCAAGCCGGAGATGGCCCGCGGGGCCGCTCCTAATGCTGCCGATCAAGCTGACGCCGTGATCGCCAAGGCGGCAGAGCTGATGGGCTGATGGGCTGATGGGCTGATTGCCGCTCGAAAGAGCCGGCTATGCAGAGAAGTCAGGGCGCAACTGCGCCCCGGCCGGTTGATTTGCTGTGCCTAACCCGTCGGGGTGTTGCGTCTTATTCCCGCAACTCACTCCAACCTTATGAAAGCACACACCCCCCATCTCGCTATCGCTGCAGCCGCCATTGCTGTTACTGCTCTGGTGTCTGCTCCCGTTAACACCGAAGCTGCCCCTGACAAACGTCTCCTTTGCCTCGCCAACGATCTGGACGAGGTCACTTGCGAGTTAAAGAGTGCCTTCCGTACGAACTTTCTCCACACGCGCCTTTACCATCACCTCAATGCCGATACCGACCGCGTCCGCTCCAAGGTTGCGCACATCAAGAGACTTGCCCACAGCCCGCGAGCCTGCCCGAGTCACCTCAATGGAGATCTCGCCGAGCTTCACCTTATCTCGCTCAACATGCGCAAGCTCATTGGCCTGGCCGACACCGGTCGCTACGGACATGTCCACGGATGCACCAAGCATACCCGCGCCTTGGTAGAATCGCTCACAGGCACGATTCACTCCTTGGAAGCTCATATCGCCGGTTTGAGCCATCCGGCTCCGGGCCCGGGTTACAACTCGCATCACAGCGACTTCAGCTACGGCCCCTCCAACGGTCATGGACATAGCGCCCCTGTCCCGAATGCCGTTCACCACGGCCGCGGCTACAGCAACCACTCACCCGAGCCGGTTCGGAGTCATGGGCATAGCAACTACGAGCATCGTGGGCATAGCTACGATTCCAATCACCACGGACATCACAATCCCTACTCCCCCCACGCCCGACCGGCGCCTCCAGTTGCGGTCACTCATCCACCCGTGGTTCCGGAACCCAGCTGCAGCTCTCCCAAGGTCAATACCCGTCACTCCAACTGGATGAATGCCTGGACCTCCGGAAGGCTCATCTTCGGCAACGACAGATTCTCGGTTCGAATCCAATAAGGCCCCTCCCAAGCCTCCTCCCGACAACCCCAAAAAAGAAGGCTCCCAAACGGGAGCCTTCATTCTTTCTACGGGTTGCACTGAATCGAACAGACGTATCACGCGCTCCGCAGGCTCCGGAACTTGCGCTCAACACGCTCGAAAAGATAAGTCTGCACCGCTTCGCCTTTAAGGCGGGCAATGGATTCATTGAGGAACCCGAGGCTGATCATCTGGCGTGCTGCCTCGGCATCAATGCCCCGCGCCTGCAGGTAAAAGATTTCCTCGTCGCTGATCTGCCCCGAGGTTGAACCGTGGGAACATTTCACCTGGTCCGCATCGATTTCGAGACCAGGCATCGCATTGGCCTCTGCTTCGTTGCTGCCGAGCAGGTTTCGACAGGTCTGATAAGAATCCGTGTGGTGTGAGCCGGGCTTCACCTCGATCAGTCCGGCAAAAATAGTGCGAGACTGGTCATACAAGGCATTTTTAAAAAGAAGATCACTGGTGGTATGCTGGGCCTCGTGAGACTGGAGCGTCCGTTGGTCGTATTCCTGGACTCCGTTAGCGAGGTTGGCGCTGAAAATCTGGCAGTCAGAACCTTGTTCCATCATCCGGGCAATGGATTCCTGGCGGATCCACTCAGCTCCGAGATTAACGAAAGCCGACTTGATCCTAGCATCGCGACCGACACGTGAACTGTTGAGCTGCACGTGCTTCGGGCCGTGATCGCTCTCGTCCTGGAGCGCGACATACTGGAGATTTGCTCCGTTCGTGGCTACCAGGTCGACATTCGCAAAGAAGATGGTCTGCTCGTCATTAGTCGCCGTCTCGAAAGTATCGACCACGGAAACGTCAGCGTTGTCTTCCGCAATCACGAGAGTGTGAGGAAAGACGCAGTTGAAGTCACCTGAAGCGAAGTGATGCGTCAGGATGGGAAGCTCGCAGGTCGCGCCCTTCGGGAAATGAATGAAGAGACCGCTCAGAGTCGCCGCCGCATGGAGAGCAGAAAACTTGTCGCCACCAAGAGATCCCTCTTCCTGCATGAAGTGTTGCTTCACGAGATCACCGTGCTCAACGAGCGCCTCGTTAATCGGCAGGCAGACCGCGCCTTCGGGGAGCTCGTTGATCTCCGAATGAACAAGGCGGTTGTTGGCGAAAACAAAGTGAGCCGCGAAGTCATCAACGCGCTCGGTCTTGGCTCGCTGGATCAGCGCCTCAACGTTCTCGGCCGGACGAGCTGCCTGGAGCTCGGAAAAGCGGACTTTCTTGAGATCGGCAAATCGCCAGCTCTCGTCGGTGCGGGCTGGCTCTGGAGTGGTGAGGAACTTCTGCCAGGAAGACTCCTGCAACTGGCGATACCAGTCGGGCAGTTCCAATCCGAGGTCGAACACGGGCGGAGCCGCGAACCAGGAAACCGGGTTCTCTTGAGCCATAGATTTAGAGGTTGGCGTGAGTGTCGTAGACATCAAATTAATTGTTTGTTAGAACCGGGCAGGGGACTTAGCCGACACTGCCTTCCATTTCCATGTCGATGAGGCGCTTCAGCTCGACGCTGTATTCCATGGGGAACTCACGAACGAGATCGTTCACGAATCCGTTCACGCTCAGGCTCATCGCTTCACCCTCGGAGAGGCCACGCTGCTGCATGTAGAAGATTTGCTCTTCGCTGACCTGGCTGACGCTGGCCTCGTGCTGAGTCGCATGCTGGTTACCACGAACCGTAATCGCCGGGTAGGTGTCTGTGCGACTGTTAGAGTTAATCAGGAGCGCATCACATTCGGTGTTGTTCTTGCAGCCCTTAAGGTGCTTGGGAATGTGAACCTGGCCGCGATAGGTGGAGCGACCTTCGCCCACGGAAATCGACTTGGAGACCACGTTGGACGTGGTTTCGTCAGCGGCGTGAATCATCTTGGCACCGGTATCCTGGTGCTGACCGTCGTTAGCGAGGGCGATGGAGATCACCTCGCCACGAGCCTTGCGGCCTTTCATGATCACCCCGGGATACTTCATCGTGAGGCGGGAACCGATGTTGCAGTCAATCCAGCGAATCTCGGCGTTTTCATGAGCCATACCGCGCTTGGTCACGAGGTTGAAGACGTTGTTCGACCAGTTCTGCACTGTGATGTACTGGATCTTGGCGTCCTTCATCGCGACGAGTTCCACCACGGCGCTGTGAAGCGTTGCCGTCTCGAACTTCGGCGCGGTGCAGCCTTCCATGTAGGTCACTTCGGCACCTTCATCCACAATGATGAGGGTCCGCTCAAACTGACCGAAGTTTTCCGCGTTGATGCGGAAGTAGGCTTGGAGCGGGTGCGCCACCTTCACGCCGGGAGGCACGTAGATGAAACTGCCGCCGGAGAAAACTGCGCTGTTGAGAGCGGAAAACTTGTTGTCACCGGTCGGGATGACTTTGCCGAACCACTTCCTGAAAAGCTCCGGATGCTCGCGCAGACCTTCGGTGGAGTTCACGAAGATCACGCCCTGCTTCTCAAGCTCTTCCTTCACGTTGGAATAAGCGGCTTCGGAGTCGAACTGGGCCTCCACACCGGCAAGGAACTTGCGTTCCTTTTCCGGAATACCGAGACGCTCGAAAGTCTCCTTCACGTCGTCGGGAACTTCGTCCCAGCTGCGGGTCGGCTTCTGCCCCTTGGAGAGGTAGTAGCGAATGTTGTCGAAAACGATGTTCTCGAGATCCTTGCTCGCCCAGTGGGTCGGCATGGGCTTCTCATTGAAGACCTTGAGCGCCTTGTGCCGGAACTCGCGGATCCAGTCTGCCTCCTTCTTAATGTCGGAGATGTAATCGATTGTCTCTGATGTCAGGCCATAGCCTGCATCGTGCTCGTAGTCCTCCGGGTAAGTGAAGTTACCGGCGTCCTGATCGATATTGACCGCTTCGAGTGTTGCGCTGTCAGCCATGATCCGTCCTTTTCTCTAACAAGTTTACAATTATTATGCGGGAGCCAACTCCTGGGTGACCCAGTCGTAGCCCTTCTCTTCCAGTTCGAGTGCGAGTTCCTTGCCGCCGGTCTTAATGATCTGACCGTCGAACAGCACGTGCACCACGTCCGGCACGATGTAGTCGAGCAGGCGCTGGTAGTGGGTGATGACGAGGAACCCACGCTCTGGAGAGCGCATACGGTTCACGCCCTCGGCCACGATCTTGAGCGCATCGATATCGAGTCCGGAGTCGGTCTCATCGAGAATCGCGTAGCTAGGATCGAGCATCATCATCTGGAGAATTTCGTTTCGCTTCTTCTCACCACCGGAGAAACCATCGTTCACGGCGCGGCCGGTGAACTTCCGGTCCATGCTCAGCGAATCCATCTGCGCAAACATATCCTTGTAGAAGGCAACCGCATCAATCTCTTCGCCTTTTGGCAGGCGGGCCTGGAGAGCGGCGCGCAAGAAATTCGCGTTGGTCACGCCCGGAATCTCGTGAGGATACTGGAAAGCGAGAAAAAGACCGGCACGGGAGCGCTCGTCGATCTCGAGTTCGAGGAGGTCGACACCGTCCATGGTCACCGTGCCTTCGGACACCTCGTAGTCTTCGTGGCCGGCAAGCACCTTGGAGAGAGTGGACTTACCGGAACCATTCGGCCCCATGATGGCGTGCACTTCACCTTTCGGGACCTCAAGCGTGAGGCCCTTGAGGATTTCGTTTCCATCCACGGAAGCGTGGAGGTTCTGGATGTTGAGTGTTTGGCTCATGTTATTGAATTTCAATTAGTTGCGTCGCTCTTTTCGCGGCATTCGGGACAGATTCCGCGCATCGCGACGTTCATCTGCTCGATGAGGGATCCATTCGGGAGATTCCAGGGCTCCGCGGCATCCGCTCGCTCGCGAAGGTCGACATCGAAGACAGAATCGCACTGATCGCAGAAGAAATGGGCGTGCGGGTGCAAATTGGGACAAAAACGGGAAGCTTCCCGGTCAATATTGACCTGGGTGATGATTCCCGCCTCGGTCAGCGTCTCGAGGACATTGTAAACCGTGGCCAACGAAATCGACGGCATCAGCAGCTTGGCACGCTCATAAACCGTTGATGCTGTGGGATGTGTGGGAGCAAGCTCCTTCACCACATCGAAGACGAGACGACGCTGCTTCGTCATCCGCTGGCCGCCAAGCATCTCTGCCATGGCTGATTCTGTCAGCTGGTGTTCCATCTGTGTTCCCGTATTACGCCCACTGGTAGCTCAAGGGTTATTGAGATCAAGAATTATTCTAAAAAAGGATCCAAAACGCATTCACGGAGCAGTTTTCATTGCCCCAAACCCTTTTAAAACCGTAGATTCCGGGCATGTGGCGGAGGTTTCGTTCCCTGGTTTTGATGGCTGGCGTTAGCGGTATCCTGCTACTTGGCGTAGCTCAGGACAGCCGAAACAGCTATTCTCCGACCTATTTCGGGGTTCAGGACGGCCAGATGCCTGAAGACCCGCGGAACTGGCGGGGCGGGCGTTTCTACAACTTCCCAACCTGGGAGGTCAGCCAGGACCTGCCCAACGATGTCTTCACTTTCGCGAGGCTCCGCTATAATTCCGGCACCTGGATGGGCCAGCGGGCCAAATGGATGATCGATTACCCGGATTCGGAGCTCAATTTCTCGTATCGACTCAACGAACTCACCTCCCTGGAAGTGAATCCCAAGAGCGCCATTGTCGACATCGATGCCGAACAGATGCGCCACTACCCGTTCATTTACATGATCGAACCGGGCGATATCTGGATCACCGACGAAGAGGCCGCCATCATGCGCGACTATATGCTCAACGGGGGATTCATCATGGTCGACGACTTCTGGGGTGCCTATGAGTGGAAAAACTTCTACCGCGCTCTCAAGCAGATCTTCCCCGATCGCGACTACGTGGAGCTCGAGGTGGACCACCCCATCTTCCACCTTGTCTTTGATCTCGAAATCAAACCCCAGATCCCTGCTGTTGGAATGGCCCAGATGGGAAGGGAGCAGGGCATCACCTACGAATGGAACAAGCCGGGATCGGAGACGCCTCACTATCGGGCCGTTCACGATGACAACGGTCGCATCTGCATGATGATCTGCTTCAACACCGACCTCGGCGACGGCTGGGAAGAAGAGGGAACCGATCCGTGGTACTTCGAGAATTTCTCAGAACCCTACGCTTACCCCCTGGGCATCAATATTGTCTTCTATGCCCTGACACACTGAAGGGACGACAGCTGCCGTCCCTTCCTCGTTGGGATTTTCTCCCGAATTGAAGACGCCGGCCTCAGGGCTTCGGCGGAGGTTTCGGCAGCGGAACCGGCTTGGGTCCACCTTCGGCACCGGGTCGCTTGAGCGGAACCGGAGCAACGGGCTTCGCACCACCGGGAGCACCGGGGGCCGGGGGTTTGGGAGCAGCCGGACCACCGGCAGGAGTCGGAACCGCAGGTGCTGCCGGAACCGCAGGTGCTGCC
>SPKZ01012421.1_pt1 | contig 10589 bp, 12 predicted proteins | sample 2456571 | NCBI WGS metagenome assembly SPKZ01 (sample SAMN11192286, study PRJNA482655) | marine metagenome | biome: ENVO:00000447; feature: ENVO:00000244|ENVO:00000211|ENVO:00000569|ENVO:00002023; material: ENVO:00002151; isolation source: ocean water from marine abyssalpelagic zone ...
AGGACCAGTCCCAGGATGACGAGCAGGAACACCTTCATCGATTGCGGAACATCAGTCTCCGAAAAAGCCTCACGGCGTGCAAGACCAGACCTGGATTCCCCCCTGAAGTTTGGCAACTTCAGCCACTAACCTTCCTTACGACGAAAGATGGCAACGTGACGGTCCACTGACTTGCCTTCAGTCTGCAGTTCGCGTGTCTCCGGATTGAACTCGGTTCGGATCAACTCGCCGCCCAGACGCTGAATCGCTTCGAGGGCCAACTCGTGCTCCTTGTCGAAGTAACTCGTGATAATCAAACGCCCGTCATCACCGAGCTTGGCGAGGGCCTGGTCGTAAATCTCCTCCCAGGTCCTCGCGCCGTGCCAGTAGTTTTGATGTCGCATGAAGACGAGGTCAAAGTCCTCCCCCATCTCCGTATGTTGATCCAGCTTGCTGGCATCGCCGGTCATGAAGTCGCATTCGCGAGTCCCCGGACGATCTTTGAATTCCCGCTTTCCGCCATAGCGTCGCTGCGCATCCGCAATTTCCCGCGCACGCACATCGATACCGGTCAACTTGACCGCACCTTCGGAGGGACCTTTCAGCTCGGCGATGAAATCCGTCAGGATCTCAGCCTCCCGGCAGTCCCCGCAGGCAATGTCGAGCACCCGCGCCTCATCGCGCTTGGCGAGGCGGCGGCGCACCGTCTCGGCATCATCACCCGTGACCTTGCGGAGCATTTTCCGCAGGCGGGCGAGATCTTCCTCGGTTTCAGCCAGGTACTTCTGAGACATCAGGCGAACTATTCACCCTTATGCGATTTTTGGTAGTGCTCTTTGAGCACGTCACGACCGAAGTCACCGTCAAAGTCGCGCCAAACCGCGTGAACATGCTCGGCACCGTTCTGAGTATTGGCATACTCAAGAAGGAAGGTCGGCCCCTGGACACGATAGTAATGCCCCTCCTTGGGCTCGAGTCCACCGGCCCAGGCAAAGACGATTTTGTCGAGCCCGACTTTTTCGATGGCCGCCAGTTCTTCTTCAGCCACCTCTTCGCGCACGCGTTCGACGTAAACTCGAATCAGCTCCATCAGCTTGGCCTGCTGATCCTTGTTGAGATCGCCGTAGGCGATTCCCGCGTCACCGAGGTGTTCGACGACCGGCTCTGCCGTGGTCAGAATTTCCTTGGGAGACTTCTCCTCGAACACGGCCGTCTTGCGCTGCTTCCTGGAAAGCGACTTCACCAGTTCACGAGCGACATCTTCTTCGCCGGCCAAGACCTTGAGCCCCTTGCGGGGGCCTTCGTGAATGACGCCCGGATTCGACGCAAAAAAGTTCGGGGTCGCAGATGCCACCTTGCCATCGGCAATGGTGAAGTTCAGGGACATGTGGTGTCCTTCAAAGGCCCAGGCCCAGCTATCGGAAGTCGGATCTCCGAAGATGGCCACATAGTACATCTCGGTGTCGCGGTGATCGGCATTCTCCAGTTCCCAGAGCACGTATTCGAGGCTCATGATCTGGCTCGCGGTCAGCATGCCGCGATGGCTCAACCCAGTGCTGAGCAGGGCGTAGGCGAGGTGGCGCTGATCGGGGCGCATTGACTTGATGGTGACACCCTTGCGAGCCTTTTCCCCTTCGAACGGCTTGGGCACAAACGCCCAGTTCTCGCGTTTGGGGACGGTGAGCTCGAAAGTCGCCGTCTTTTTCTGCTCCTTGGTCAGAGAAGCCAGCCACACCTGAGCTGCGGTGGCCATGTCATCGGCAGCCTCGTGAGCGCTTGCTGACGGGCCGCCAAGCAGCGCGAGGGCGGGAAGAAGAATCAAAAATCGTTTCATGAATCGCTAGTTAGCCAAGATTTTCCCGCCCCGGCAACGGCGCAATCAGTTGACCTTCTTCGTTGGCAGAGCATCGAGGACAGTCATGTCGCGCTGAACTTGCGCTTCAACCGGGCCAAGATCGAGGCTACTCTCGAAACACTGGCAGGGGATATCCTGCCCGAGTTCCAATCGTAATCTTTAGAAAGGAATGAAAACCATCCTCATCACCGGAGCCACCGATGGCATTGGATTGGAGACCACAAAGAAGCTCGTTTCTCTCGGTCACCGGGTTCTTCTGCATGGGAGAAGCCGGGAGAAGCTCAGTGCCGTCACCGAAACGTTGCAGAACTCTCCCAACGCGGGTCCGGTCGAAAGCTATGTCGCCGACCTCTCCCGACTCATTGAGGTCGAATCTTTTGCCGCTGCCATCCTGGAGAAGCACGATCACCTCGACGTCATCATCAATAACGCCGGAGTTTACTCGGCTCCCTTCGCCACCACCCCGGACGGACTCGACCTTCGCTTCGCGGTCAACACCATCGCTCCCTACCTGCTCACGAAACGACTCCTGCCTCTTCTGAACCGGGAAGGTCGTGTCATCAACCTTTCCTCGGCCGCCCAGTCGCCGGTCGACCTGGAATCCCTGCGCGGCAATCGACCGATCAATGACGGCGAAGCCTACGCCCAGAGCAAGCTGGCCCTTACCATGTGGACGGGAGGTCTGGCGGCTTCCCTCGGTGACACCGGCCCCGCCATCATTGCTGTGAATCCCGGTTCTTTTCTCGGCAGCAAGATGGTGAAGGAAGCCTACGGCATGGCCGGAAAGGACCTCAGCATCGGCGCCAATATCCTGACCCGGGCCGCGCTCGATGACGAATTCGCCACGGCCTCCGGCAAGTATTTCGACAACGACGCGGAACAGTTTGGCTACCCGCATCCTGACGCCCTCAATGCGGCCAAGATGGCCAAAATCGTCGAGGAGGTCGAGGCCGTCCTGTCCGCCAAGCTTTCGGCATAGCGGTCACCTCAAAGCGCGTGTAACCATTCGGCTTCCCCTGCCGTCTTTTCTTACGCAAGCTGTCAGCAGGGCTTCATTGCTCAAAATGCTTATTTTAGATACAAAGCGGACTGTCTGCGTGGTGGAAACCGAAATACCAGAGTCCGAGTGGGTCGCTCGCGCCACGAATGGCGACGAGAACGCTTTCCTGCATCTGGCCAACACCTACCGTCCCCGCGTCTGGGGAACAGCATCGCGCTTCGCCCGGTCCCGCGCCGAGCTGGAGGACCTCACCCAGGATTTGTTCGTCAAGATCTGGAAAGGGCTCCCCACCTACCGCTCCGACGCGCCATTCGAGAACTGGCTCATGACCGTGACGGTGCGCGGCTGCTACGATTTCCTCCGCAAGAACCGGCGTCGTCGCGAGAGCGAGCAGCTCGTCGATCCGCAGGAAAGCCGCGATGCTCAGGATCCCCACGCCAAGCGCGAGTCCAGCCGCCGCGAAGCCTGGGAAACCGTCCAGTTGCTTCTGGAGCAACTCAATGCGAAAGACCGAACCGTCATCACCCTGCTCGACCTCGAGGAGCGGGGCGTTCGCGAAACGGCCGAACTGACCGGATGGAGCGAATCAAATGTCAAAGTGCGTGCCCACCGCGCCCGCAAAAAAATGCGACAGATTTACGACGAACTAGGATTGGAGAAATAGCGAACCATGAGCACCAGTGATCCCATCACCCGACTGTTCCAGGCCGCCCGCGGCTACCTGCCCTCTGGCCCGTTTGGCGAACCCCGCGACTACGGATTCGAGACACGCCTGCGGGCTGCGATCGCCGAAAGAGCTCCGTCCCTTGCCGAAGTAGTTTCCCGCTTCTCCTGGCGCTTTTCCTTCGCAGCCGTTCCACTACTTGTCATTGTCGCGGTCATCCTCACCTACCAGACCCAGGGCGCCCTTCCTGTCGGAATTGAGGGTTTCGTGGCTCAATGGTCTGAGCTCATTCCGGTCGGCTTCTGAATTCATGCCCGAAAAGAAAACCAAGCTTAAAGCCGGTTGCGGCATTGCCATGGTCTTTGGCTCAGGATTCCTCTGCGGAGGATTGGTGCTCGCCTGCCTGCTCTTCTGGTATGTGCCGCTCAGCGAAGGCTGGAAAAAGGATGAATCCAAGCAGTTCATCACCAATCACATTGCCAGTCGACTGGACCTCACCGAAGAACAACTGGAGCAAGCCCGCCCCATCATTCATGAGGCAATCGAAAAACGCTACCAGCGACTCGGCAACTTTGCCAACTTCGATTCCCAGGTGAGGACGGACGCGTTCGAAGAACTCAAACTGATTCTCAACGATGAGCAAATCGCCACGGGCGAAGAGATGCTCGAACGCTGGAACCGTAGCAACCAGCGCAGGATCGATAGGAATTCCCAGTAGCCGGAACCCCTTGTGCGTCCGGCCTTCCGCCCGCCTCATCCCAGAAATCCCTTGCGATTTGCCTCATTCGAGGCTTTTAGTCCCCGTCCCAAGTGACGGAGAATTCCCCCGGTCTTCGTTCTCCGCACCCGCCCAAATTGGGCTTTAACCTCCGGACTTTCCGGCATTCCAACCATTGACCTGCACGTACCGTGATCCAGCTCATCTATCGCAAATTCGGCAATCGTTCTCACACCAAGGATGATCTTCTCTCCGGTCTTACTGTGGCTCTCGCGCTGGTTCCTGAAGCCGTCGCCTTCGCCATCATCGCCGGTGTCCCGCCGCTCGTCGGTCTCTACGCCGCCTTCATGGTCTGCCTCATCACTGCAGTGGCTGGCGGTCGCCCGGGTATGATCTCCGGTGCGACTGGCGCGCTTGCCGTCATCATGGTGGGCCTAGTCAAAATCGGTAATGATCGTGGCGTCGAACTTGGCCTCGGGGACAACGCCGGTCTCCAATACCTCTTCGCCGCCGTCATCCTCATGGGCATTATCCAGATCGCCTGCGGCGCGCTCAAGCTGGGTCGCTTCGTCCGCCTTATTCCGCAGCCGGTCATGTTCGGTTTCGTCAACGGCCTCGCCATCGTCATTTTCATGGCGCAGTTCCCCATGTTCACCGAATCGCCAACCACGCCGGGTGCCCCCTGGCTCACGGGTGGCGCTCTATTCGTCATGGCCGCCCTCGTCCTGCTGACCATGTCGATCAGCTTTTTTCTACCCAAACTCACGAAGGCCGTTCCTGCCTCACTCGTCGGCATCATCGTGGTCAGCCTCATTGTTATCCTCGGCGGCGTCGACACCCTCACAGTCGGCAACATGGCCTCGATCAAAGGCGGCCTGCCGGAGTTCGTTCAGTTCACTATTCCGCTGAACATGGACACGCTCATGTTCATTGCTCCTTACTCGTTCATTCTAGCCGCGGTCGGCCTGATTGAATCGCTCATGACCCTGACATTGATCGACGAACTCACCGAAACTCGAGGCCAGAGTAACCGCGAATGTGTCGGCCAGGGCGTTGCCAACATCGTCACTGGCTTCTTCGGCGGCATGGGGGGCTGCGCCATGATCGGTCAGAGTATCATCAACATTCGCTCCGGGGGACGCGGTCGCCTTTCCGGCATTACCGCCGGGGTCCTCCTGCTTTGTTTCATTCTCTTTGCCAGCCCGCTGATTGAAAAGATCCCCCTGGCGGCCCTCACTGGTGTCATGTTCATGGTGGTGATCGGAACCTTCGAATGGTCTTCTATTCGAATTCTCGGAAAGATCCCCAAGGCCGATGCCTTCGTCATCATTCTCGTGTCTGTCACCACCGTGGTGACTCACAATCTTGCCCTCGCCGTGATCGCCGGGGTCATTGTTTCGGCCCTCGCCTTTGCCTGGAAGTCCGCCCAGCACATCCATCGCGAAACGGAAATTCGCGAGGACGGCGCCAAGGTTTACTACCTTCACGGACCGCTCTTCTTCGGATCCGTCACTGACTTCAGCACGGAGTTCACTCCCAACGATGACCCCAACGAAGTCATCGTCGACATGATGGATTCCCGCGTCTGGGACCACTCCGGAATCGAAGCTCTCCAGAAACTGGCAGAGCGCTATCGCACCGCCGGCAAAACGATTCACCTCCAGCACATCAGCGCCAACTGCCGCCAGTTACTGGAAAAGGCCGGCAGCATGATCGATATCATCGTGCTTGAAGACGACCCGACCTACATCGTGGCGAACCTCAAAAAGGCAGACCGGACTCCCTCAGCCCGCCCCGAGAACGCATAATTTCAAAAACGGCCCGTAAGCCGTCCCGCCCACACACACAACAGGGTTAGGTGACTCACCTAACCCTGTTTTGCGTTTACGAAAACCTCACTGCGTGTTCCCGCAAGGAACCCTCTACATCGAGGAGCGTTCGGTCTTCTAAATTGGTTACTCCGCCCGTCTCACGCTTGGATGCGGAAAATTCGCCGCGTCCACATCAGTCCGGTCGTCGTTCCCTAGCCATGAACAAGTTACCCGCTTTTAAGTTTTCACTGGGTTTGATCTTTGTGGTATCGAACGTTTCGGCCGACTGGAACCAGTGGCGAGGCCCTGATCGCGACGGTGTCGTGGTGGGGGGCGACATGGGATTTCCCGATTCACTGGGCGAAGGCAGCCTCACCAAGCTTTGGAGCGCTCCGCTCGCCGAAGGCTATTCAGCCCCAGTCACCGCCAGCGGGCAACTCTTCACCTTCGAAACCAAGTCGAAGGAAAACGAAATTGTAAGAGCCTTTTCGCTCGAAACCGGAGAGCCTGCCTGGGACGTTCCATGGGCCGGGTCCATGAAGGTTCCGTTTTTCGCAGCCAAAAACGGAAGCTGGGTCAGAAGTACTCCGACCATCAACAACGGCGCCATCTACGCCGGAGGCATGAAAGACGTGCTCGTCAAAATGGACGCCTCGACCGGCAAAGAACTCTGGCGCGTGGATTTCACTAAGCGCGATGAAACCGAAGCCCCTTCGTTCGGGCTGGTGTGTTCTCCGCTCTTCGATAACGGGCATCTCTACGTTCAGGCCGGGCTCGCCGTGGCCAAGCTTGATGCGGAAACCGGGGAAACTCTCTGGCGCTCCATGGAAGACGAGCGCGCCATGTTCGGCAGCGCTTTCTCCTCCCCCGTGATTGCCGACCTCGCAGGAAAACGCCAACTCATTGTGCAGGCCCGCCTCGCCATGGCCGGCCTCGATCTTGAAACCGGCGAAGTTCTCTGGACAACTCCGGTAAAAGCTTTCCGCGGCATGAATATTCTCACCCCGACCGCTGTGGGAGATGACCGCATCTTCACCGCCAGCTACGGAGGCGGCGCCTTCCTCTTTGAAATCTCGTCCACCGACGACGGCAAGTTTGCTATCGAGCAGGTCTGGAACAACGAGAAGCTGGAAGGTTACATGGGCAATCCCGCCTTCATTGACGGACACATCTACCTGCACGGTCGCGACAAGAAACTCCACTGTATTGACCTCACCAACGGCGAAGCCAAATGGTCCACCGACGAAGAGTTCGGAGAATACTGGTCCATGATCCAGAAAGGTAACCGCGTGCTCGCTCTCGACCAGAAGGGAGAACTGGTTCTCTTTGAAGCGACGCCCGAAGCCTTCAAGCCCCTCGACCGTCGCGAGATTTCCCCGAAAGATCCCACCTGGGCCCACATCGGGCTGGACGGAAACCGCGTCCTCATCCGCTCGCTCAAGGGCGTCTCTGTCTGGGAGTGGAAATGACGCGATTGTGGTCTGGCCATCCTGACATTCTTGCCGATTCCCCAAGATCACGAACCAGGCTCCAGTCAGGTCGCTTGTCTGTGATCCGAAATCCCGGATCCTGGTTCAGCTGACTACTCAGGCATAACAAAGCGCCAAAAAACAAGCGCTATCCCAATGATTCCCATGACCAATCCGACCACGAAAACCGGTCGTTCCCAGCGAAATAATCTTTCCGAATAAGGAAGAAAGAAGTGAGCAAAAAGTGCGATCCCTATTCCAAGATAGGCAACTCCCGCAAAAACCGCCTGTTGACCGGTCAACTCGATCACTCCACGACCAACCCTTTGTCCACCTTGGGGGAAATACGACTTTTGCGTAATCATCGAAAGCACACCACCTAGCGCAACCGCAACACTCAAGATGGTGCCGCCCCATTTCTTCACGAGAAATTCGCTTTCAGTTTCGAGCATGTGAAAAACTTACAGCCTGGTTTGGGAAGCACCTCCATCTCACCGGAAGCGTTTGCCTACTACATTGCTTTCAGCACCGCCTCGGCCACGACCAAATCACCCGGTACCGTGATCTTCAAATTTGGATCCGGATTCTCGACCAACTTCACTGGATGCCCGATCGCTTCGAGGGCGGACACTTCGTCAGTGACGAGATCGCCGCGTTCGATCACGGTTTCGTAGGCTTCGTGGAGCAACTCGAGCTTGAAGATCTGGGGCGTTTCCATGCCCCAGAGATTTTCGCGGGAGACAGCGCCGTCCACTTCTCCGCGATCGTTGCCGCGCTTCAAGGTGTCGGCGACGCGATGAGCCAGCGTAGCCGCGCCGGTTTCCGCAGCCACGGACGCGCATAGACTGATGGCCCGGGCGCTCACCAGTGGGCGGGCTCCGTCGTGCACCGCAACGAGATCCATTTCCCCGGCCACCCGTGACAGGCCGGCGTGGACAGAGAGGTGCCGTTCCGCTCCGCCTTCGATCGCTTCGACAAACTTGTCGAGACCAAGACGCCGCGCCGCCGCTGTGACCAGTTCGATCTTCTCGGGAGAAGTCACCACCCGAATTTCAACGACCTCCGGGCAGGACTGGAAAGCCATCATCGAGCGAGCCAGGACAGACTCGCCGTCGAGATCGGCTTCAAGCTTGTCGAAACCCATCCGGCGACTGCTTCCGGCAGCAACGATGATGACAGAGAGTTTCATGGCTCGTCAGAGCCTCTTGCTCTTGATCCTGCTCTTGCTCATGCTCTCCGGAAGAGCCAGATCAAGATTAAGATCAGGAGCAAGAGTCGTTAACCAAGCTTCGACATCACGGCCTGCGACAGCGTCTTACCGTCAGCTCGGCCTGCCGTCTTTTCCTGTACAATCTTCATAACCTGGCCCATCTCCTTGCGGGAAGTGGCGCCGACCTCGGCGATAGCAGCTTCGACGATGCTCGCGATCTCCTCTTCGCTGAGGGGCTCGGGCAGGTATCCGTTGAGAACCTCGATTTCCGCCTTCTCCTGGTCGGCCAGCTCGTCGCGGCCGGCAGCTTCGTACTGCTCGATGGAATCCTGGCGTTTCTTCACTTCCTTGCGAACGACAGCCATGACCTCGGTATCGGTCAATTCGGCATCGGCACCGCCTTTTTCAATGGCGGCGTTCTTAATAGCTGATTTGAGCATCCGAACGGTATTCAGCGCGACGGTGTTTTTTTCGCGCATCGCCGTTTTCATGTCTTCCGTAATCTGTTGGGATAATTCGCTCATGCGCTAAGCTAACCACGATCCAACAATTCGCGACGTGAAAAACGACTCTTCCTCCAACACCTCAAAACCTCCCATCAACCTGGCCGGCCGGATTTGGACCGCTGTCATGGGCCTCGGAATCGCCCTCGTCGGCTGGGTATTCGTGCAATACCTCTGGGGCTCATACGAGCGGGCCGCCGTCATGAACGACTGGGTCGAAACGCCGTGCCTGGTCGAAGCCACTCATATCGATGACACGGAGCTCAATCAGCGGGGTGTCCCCAAGTACATTCTGACAATCACCTATCGCTACACCTTCGACGGCGAGGAACGCACCAGCGACCGCTACAAGCGCCTCCCCACCGAGAGCAGCGATCCTCGCAAGGTAAAGGCCAAGGAGAAGAAGTATCCCGTCGGAGAAGAATCGGTTTGCTACGTCAATCCCGAGGATCCCGATTTCGCCGTGCTCAGGAAAGACAGCAAAGCCGGACTCTACTCTATCTGGTTCCCCTGCTTGTTCATCGTTGGCGGAGCCGGTATGATTCTTACGGCCATCTTCCGTCGCGCCTGATTCTCATGAAAACCGGACTCCTCATCGATCGCGATTTCTGTGACCACGATCCCGGGGCCGGACACCCGGAAGCCCCCGGGCGCATCGCGGCCATCATCAAAGAACTGGAAGAAGCCGACCTGATTGAAAACTGCCCTGCCATCCCCGAGCGCAAAGTCACCGACGACGAAGCCCTCCTCGCTCACACTGACGAATACCTGAAAGTCGTCCGCACGGAAATCGACGGCACCGGTTCCGGGATTCTCAGCACGGGTGACACCAATTTCGGTCCCGCCTCGCTCGAAGTGGCCCGCAACGCTGCCGGAGGATTGCTCAATGCCGTCGATGGAGTCATCGGGGGAGCCTATGACAACGCTTTCTGTGCGGTTCGCCCTCCCGGCCACCACGCCACCCGGAGCCGGGGAATGGGATTCTGCATTTTCAACAACGCCGCCATCGCCGCTCGCTACGCGCAAGAACAATACGGCCTCGAGCGCGTTGCCATCATTGACTGGGATGTGCATCACGGCAACGGCACCCAGGACATCTTCTACGAGGACGGAAGTGTCTTCTACTTCTCCACCCACCAACACCCCTGGTATCCGGGCACCGGATCGAAAGACGAAACCGGGATCGGCCACGGTGCCGGAACGACGCTCAATGTCCCCCTCCCTGCCGGTTGCGGCATGGATGAAATCGGGGCCGCCTTTCGCGGAGCCTTCACGAAGAAGATGAAGGATTTCAAACCTGATCTCGTCATCATCTCCGCAGGTTTCGACAGCCGCCTCGGTGATCCGTTAGGACAGCTTACTCTTTCTGACGAAGACTTC
>SPKZ01003171.1_pt1 | contig 10587 bp, 8 predicted proteins | sample 2456571 | NCBI WGS metagenome assembly SPKZ01 (sample SAMN11192286, study PRJNA482655) | marine metagenome | biome: ENVO:00000447; feature: ENVO:00000244|ENVO:00000211|ENVO:00000569|ENVO:00002023; material: ENVO:00002151; isolation source: ocean water from marine abyssalpelagic zone ...
GGTTGTTCACCACGAGGTGCACGGTTCCTCCCGTTCGATAACCAAGAAGCTGGGAAAGGTTGAGCGTCTCAGCGACACTTCCCTGTCCGGCGAATGCGGCATCACCGTGGATCAACACCGGCAGAACACTGTCCCGGTCGACAAAGGAATCGCGAAGGCTCTCATCACGGGCCCGCTGACGGGCACGTGCTTTTCCTTCGATCACTCCGTTCACGGCTTCGAGGTGACTGGGGTTGGCCCCGAGGTGGATCTTCACCGGATGACCGTCGACGTCGAACTCAGCGTCATAGCCGAGGTGATATTTCACATCACCGTCTCCTGCTACCAGGTTCGGGACATAGTTCTCCGAGAACTCATAGAGAATCACGGTGAGAGGCTTCTGAAGAAGATTGGCAAGGACGTTCAGTCGACCTCGGTGAGCCATTCCCATGACCATCTCATGCACTCCAAAATCCGGGAACTTCTGAACCAGGCCGTTCAGCGCCACCATCAGCGCATCACCGCCTTCGAGAGAAAACCGCTTCTGGCCAACATACTTGCGATGGAGAAAGCGTTCGAAAAGTTCCGCCTGGGCAAGCCAGCCGAGTGCTGACTTCTTCTTTTCGATCGAAGGCTCCGGCTGTTCAAGGCGCGCCTCGACACGATCACGAATCCAGTCACGCACGTCAGGCGTCTGCATGTGCATGTATTCGAAGCCGATCTTGCTGCAGTAGGTCTGATCGAGGCGCTCGATCATGTCACGCAGCTTCATGCGCCGCCCGCCTTCGTAAAACTGGGTCGCCACCTCCTCGTCGAGATGCTGTGGCAAAAAGCCAAGTTCCCCAAGACTCAGGAGCGGTTGGCTGGGCGCTTCCTCTTCGAGCGGATCAAGCCAGGCCGCCGTGTGCCCGAGTGATCGATACTGGTGCACCATCGACACGACGCGTGCCCGGGTTGCGAGGTCGAGACCGCCAACCTGCTCGGCACCGGGATCCGCCCCGGCACCTTTACTGCCGATCGGGGCCGGTTGGGTCAGGCCCAATTCAAATCCTTCAAAAAACATCGCCCAGGTGTCGTCTACCGACTTCGGGTCTTGCTTCCATTCGGCGTATTTCTGGTCGATCAAATCGACATTCGCACGGGCGGAAATGGCGTGGCTCATGGGCAGGCTGTTTTCACTGGATCTTAGCTTCGGTAAACTGGAGTCGAACCCCTCCACTGGCTAGGGAAAAATCGCTAGAGCAATGGATATTTCAGAGACATTCGGACTGCGCCACTTTTAATCTCTGCCAAAGAGTCCGCCATTCGATTCAACCTCCATTTAATGAAGGGTTTGCATCCCATCAAACAGGGTTGTTTCTATGAGCGAGCCCTGTCGACCTCCAAGTACTTTTCCGGCGACAAACCAGCCACCTCAAATTCCAGCCTTGAGGCGGCAGGCGCGAATCGTGTTCGCCATCAGCATCGCAATGGTCATCCGCCCTACACCGCCAGGTACTGGAGTGATCGCCTCGCATTTGTCCTTCACGACTTCGAAATCCACATCACCCACCAGCCGGGAACCCTTCGGAGCCGAGGCATCTTCAATGCGATTGATTCCCACATCGATAACCACGGCACCATCTTTAACATGCTCCGGTCCGATGAAATGGGGAATTCCGATGGCCGCGACGAGGATATCCGCCTCGCGAGTCACCGCCGCGAGATCTTTGGTGCGGGAATGAGCGACCGTTACTGTCGCGTTGCCTCCCTCTCCTTTACCCATCATCAGCAGGGCGAGACTCTTGCCAACGAGCAGGCTTCGTCCGACGATGACCACATTGGCACCACTGGTTTCGATTCCGCTCTCGATCAGCATGCGTTGGCAACCTGACGGAGTGCACGGGGCAAACCCGGTCGGATCGTCCATGGCAAGCTTGCCAAGGTTTACAGGGTGAAGACCATCCACGTCCTTGGCGGGGTCAATCCGGAGAATCACGGCATCTTCGTCGAGGTGTTTGGGCAGAGGGAGCTGAACGAGGATTCCATGGATCGCTTCATCCGCGTTGAGCTCGGCAATTACTTCATGGAGCTTATCCTGTGGGGTGTCCTCCGGCAGCTCAATCTTCACAGAGTGCATGCCGAGTTCCTGGCACTTCCGCTCCTTGGAACCGACATAGGCTCTCGAGGCCGGGTCGTCTCCGACGAGAACCACAGCAAGACCCGGCAAATGCCCGGCGGCTTTGAGTTCCTCAAACGAAGTGAGACACTCAGCATAGACAGCTTCTGCGATCGGTTTGCCTTCAATCAGTTTCATGCGCGGGATTCAGGATGGTTTCAATTCTCTGGCGCTCGGATTCAAAGTCATCTTCCGAGAGATCAAATGCCACTTCGACGAGCGGTTCCAGATAGATATCTACGGTGGTAAAGGGTTTCGGCAATCGGAATTGATCCCAGCTGCGAAATTTCCAGTAAGAGCCGTATTCGATGCGCATCGGGAGAATTTTTGCATCGGTAAGTTGGGCCAGTTTGACCACTCCGGGACCCAATCGATAGCGGGGGCCCCTTGGCCCGTCCGGAACGATCAGGATGTCGAATCCCCTCCTGATCCAGTCCCTCAGTTCGACCAGAGCCGCAGCGCCCCGCCGGGACGATGATCCACGCACTGCCGAGACTCCGAATTTGGCGACCGTCGCGGCAATGATCTCGCCATCCTTGCTCGGGCTGGTGAGGGTCGCTCCCTTCCTGCTGCTCAGATACCGGCGATAGGCGGCCGGGGCCACGAAGATCCTGTTATGCCAGACCGTCCAGATCATGGAATGCGCTGGCGGTGACTCGGAAATGCCATCGGGATCGTGCAGTCGCCAACGGTAGGTCACCGAGAGCAGCCTCATCAGGCTCGCAACCGCCCAACCAATGCGACAGGCCTTCGGAGTGAGGGCCGCCGGAGCATTCTTAGGTTGGCCGGAGTCAGCCATTAAAGCATTCCGGCATCTTTGAGCACTCCGGTTAGCTCAACCTGTCGGTCCAGCTTTTCGCGGTAGACTCCGGCGGCTTCCGCCTCGGGTTCGCATCGAGTTGACTCGTCCAGCGCGACCAGTCGCCCACAAAGCTCCTCGTAGCTGCCCTGGCCATCAGCATGAGCGGCCTGAATGGCGCCACCAAGACCAGCGCCCTCGGCCGTGGCCAGCCCGACGACGGGAACTCCGAACACATCGGCGGAAATCTGGCGCCAAATGCCGCTCTTGGACCCTCCGCCCGTGAGTCGAATCTCTCCGGGAGTGAGCCCCAGTTCATCAAAGCGGCGCAAACCGTAAGCGAGTCCCAGGGTAGCGCCCTCCATGGCAGCGCGTGCCATGTGCGCAGGAGAACCGGTCGTGCCTCCGAGCCCGTGAATCACTCCGGTGCCGTTAGGGAGGTTCGGTGTGCGTTCGCCATTCAGATAGGGCAGAAAACTGACTCCCTCCGAACCGGCGGGAACTGATGAAACCTGCTTTTCCAGTTCCTCGTGATCCCAGCCGAACCAACCGCGAACCTGCTCGGTGACGACAGTCACGTTCATGGTGCAGACGAGAGGCAACCAGCGATCCGTGCTGTCACAAAACGCTGCGATCTCCCCGTTAGGATCAATGATCGGTTTTTCGGCGCAGCCATAGAGCGTGCCCGAGGTTCCAAAGCTCGCCGTGATCGTTCCATCTGCGATATTCCCCGTTCCAATCGCCCCCATCATGTTGTCACCGCCTCCGGCACTGACAATCACTTCAGGACTGAGTCCCCATTCGCTGGCCAACTCAGGAAGCAACGTTCCGTGAGGCACATTGGAAGACCCCAGCTCAGGGAGCATCTCCTGCACGCGAGGATCTACGAAATTGATGAGGTCACTTTCCCATTCCTTGGTGCGAATGTTAAGAATCCCCATGCCGGATGCGTCACCATATTCCATCCGCTTCACTCCGGTCAGGGCGAAGTTAATATAGTCGTGAGGCAACAGGATGGCGGCCACCCTGGCAAAATTATCAGGCTCGTTCTGCTTCAACCAGAGCAGCTTGGGAATGGTGTAACCCGGCAGCATCGCATTGCCGGCTTTGGCAATCAGTCCGTCGACGCCACCGAACTCCGCCGCAAACTGATCACACTGGTCCACAGTCGAAGTATCGCACCAGAGCTTGGCGGGACGGATCACTTCGTCATTTCCATCAAGAACAACCAGCCCGTGCTGTTGTCCGCTTACTCCGATACCACGAACTTCAGCGCGACGGTCGCCCAACTGATCAAGGCAGCTGGCCACCGTGTTCTTTACCGCATCGATCCAATCGGATGGTCGCTGTTCCAGGTGACCCGCCGGCAAACCACTGATCAAGTCGTAGGGCTGACTCGCCTGGGCGACGATTTCACCGGTTTCAAAATCCAACACCACTGACTTCGTGCTCTGGGTGCCACTGTCGATTCCAATGTAGAACATGCGCTATCGCTACCGGGGATTACGCTGAGGTTCAAGCTTGGAAACAGAAATGCCCGACCGGAACGACGGGCACCCGTGAGGAAATCAACCCTTAGCGCAACTTCACCCAGCCCACTTCAAACTGAGTCTCGCAGCCGAAGCTCACACTACCCTTTCGGGAGGAGGCCTTCCTTGAGCGCCTTGGCCACAGCACCCGTCATGGTGTTGACGTGCAGCTTGGAGTAGATGCCTCGAATGTGCTTGTCCACGGTGTGGAAACTGAGATCGAGCTGATCGGCAATCTCTTTCTTGGTGAGACCTTCCACCATTTGCTCGAGCACTTCCTTTTCCCGCTCGGTCAGGCCGTAGTCACGACTCTGGGGAGCCAGATCACTGAACATATCAAGGACACGACGAGCGATCAGAGCGTTAATCGGGGCACCGCCACCGAGAATCTCGCGGATCGCATCCGGGATCTCACCCATGCTGGACGTTTTCAGGAGATAACCGGAAGCACCGGCACAAATGGCGTTAAAGACCTTCTCGTTGTCGTCAAACACAGAGAAAACAAGGATTTCAATCTGCGGGAGAGCCGTCTTGATTCGGCGAATCCCCTCAATACCGCTCATACCGGGCAAGCCGATATCGAACAGCATCAGGTCAGGACGCTCCCCGGCGACGAGGGCCTCGATGGCCTCTTCACAACGCTCAAACTGATGGACACACTTCATGTCCTTCTGGCGATCCAACACCCGTGCCACGGTGCGTCGGAGCGTTTCGTTATCTTCCACGACCCACACTTTGGTAGGTGCCTTAGGGGCGTCTTCGGTCTCGGCTTCCTCGCTCATGATGACAATTGTAAACAGTAACTTGGTGGGTTTAACGCGTTTTGCATCTGAATTTTCGCCCTGATCAAGGCATAGGGACACTCAAATTAACTCGGGTCCCCTCATTTAAAGCGCTACGAACCTTGAGATTTGCCCCAATTGCCTGCGCTCTCATACGAATGTTACGCAATCCGTTCCCTTCGCGGAACTCCTGATCCAGGTTATTGAATCCCTTCCCGTCGTCCTCAATCGACATTTCGAGGCGGTTTCTACGGCAATCGATCAGGATAGCAACGTTCTCCGCTTCGGCGTGGCGAACGATGTTGTTGAGCACCTCTTTGTAGATCAGGAAAAGGTCCCGCTTGAACTCCAGGGGCAAACGCATGTCGGTGCTCTCACCACGCACTTCGAGTGAATACTCATGCGCCCGCAACAGCTTCGATGCGGTTTCGCGAAAACGGGTCAACATCTGCTGCCAGGTTTCTTCCCCGGGACGAATCAGCCAGACAATGTCACGCATCGATTCAATGGTCTTGTCTGCCGTGGATTTGATCTCCGTGAGTTCCTCAATCACCAACTCTGGCTCGTCGGTTTCGGTTTTCCCCAGCTCGGCCAGCAGTGCGATACTACTCAGGTTACTGCCAATATCATCGTGCAGATCACTTGCGATTCGCTGCCGCAGGTCTTCGAGGTCCTTGCGCCGTTTCACCCGGCCGCGGGAAAGAGCAATCAGCACGAATCCAAAGATCCCTGCCACGCCACTCGCAACAACAGTGACACCCCGCGTCACCGTGCGATCCACGAGATCAAGCCGCCGTGATTCCAGATCCAACCAACGGCGCACCAGGCTCGAACGCTTGCTGATGTTGGAAAGCCATTCCTCGTTTGAAATCAGGTTACTGCGGCTGCTAAATCCGTCGACGAGGAACTCGGCAGCCCATTTCTCCGATTTCTCCTCATGCAGCGCACTCACCGGTTTGCCCAGAGCAACATTCTCCGTCCCGGAAAATACAATCAGCTCAGATAGATCGAACTTGATCTCCGAGGCTTTCTCCGGCCCCTGCACGGTCACCCTGACATACCGCCCGTAGGCATCCCGCGAAGTCAGGATTAAAGGATTTTCACCAATCCTGCTGATCTGTGAGGGATTGAATCGGCCGATGGTCTCGGCCGCTTTCATGTCCGGCGACTCTGATACCTGGACCTGCATCGGATAGGGAAACCGCACGGTCGGATCCGGGATCGCTGCCATCGAATCCGCAAGAATGATCTGAATTTCATCTACCTTGAGGCTCTCGCCCAGGTCCACCTGCACCCAGCTCGATTTGGCGGGCTTTTTCGAACGCGCCCGAAAACCAAAAGTCGGGCTCTCTTCCAACCCGCGCGGTATACCTAACGTGGTAATGCCGTCGCAAACAAACCTTCGTGCCCATTGATCGGGACGGGAATCAAATTCATCCAGAGCCTTTACCGTCTTTCCCACGGCAAGATTTCGCCCCCCTTTCATCACCATTACCTCACTGAGAGCAAAAACTTCCCGCTCATTTCCGGGTGCCCGCCACAGCCCCGTAGCAGAAATCCTGATGTAACGGCCGGTAAACCCGCCCACTTCTCGGAAGAACGGCCATCTCTGCACGGCACCAGGATCCTCAGATCGGCTCGCCACCATGGTTTCGTAGTTGCGAAATTCCTCTTCGTTGGAGATATCAACGCGGAAGCTTCGCGGGAAGCCGTAGCCAAACACACGCTCATCTTCAAACTCACCCGTCACCGGAAACAATGCGATCGCATCAGGGGAGACCGCCTCTTCCATGTCTATCTGGATCCACTTCGGACGCTTCTTTAAATCACCCGAGTGATAACCAAACGCTGTTACCCTCTGAGTTTCCCGGGTGGCGGACGGCAACCGCTCAAGCTGCTCGATGATTCCGCTTTGTGCCTCCTCCAGATCCCGCAGATCCCGATTAAAGAGACGGGCCATCCGGTCGGCACTGGTCTGGCGAGGATTCACTACCGGATCAGCCAAGTCAGAAGGCAGGATCTCAGGCAGATCACGGGAAGAACCGCTTTGCCCGTCCACTTCGGGAAACGGCGAAAACTGAGCCCAAGCTACAGAGCTTCCGAGGATCGAAATCACCAGCAGCAGGCCGGCCTTTCGGAACAGTCGAAAAATGATAGACTCTCGCTTCACCATAGAAAGCTCCACGGTATCACAGGAATTCCTGATCCACCAATGATCCTGAAACGCAAAAACGCCCTGAGGCATTTATCCCCAAGGCGTTCTTAAAAATGGTTGATCGATACTAGGCAGCAACACCTTCAGCGGCTGCAGGTCCCTTGTACTGGGCACTACCGAAACCGAGGATCGGGTAGAAGATCGGGGAGAGGAAAATCAGACCGAGGCCAAAGCCGGCACCCTTTCCGAAACTCTTCGCAAGATCAAACGCTGTGATGAAGCCGATCACTACATTCACCAGCGGAATGAACATGAGAACGATCCACCAAACCGGACGCCCAATGATCTCAAGCAAAACGATAATATTATAGATAGGAACGATGGAGGCCCAACCAGGCTTGCCAGCCTTGGTGAAGATCTTCCACATCCCGATGATGATGACGACGATGACGGCCAGGTAGAGGAGCGACATGATTCCACCGGCAGCGGCGGCAGCGGCAGCTTCGCCTCCCGACAGTTCAGGGTACTCATTTTGAGCAAGAAAGAAGTTATACATAGCGGTTAAGTGTTGAGTTTAGCTCTTTGGATAGTGAGAGCTGATGAAAGCTTTATAGCATTCTGCCTTCCGGCAATGGAAGAACGAAATCAACTTCGTCACACAACACTACAAAACCGCCTTTGCCGACTCTACATCCCTCGCAATCTGCCCCTTGAGGGCATCCACCCCGTCAAACTTCTGCTCGGGGCGTATAAACTGGACGAACTCGACTTCCAGTTCCTCTCCGTAGATTTCGTGCTCCAGTCCAAACAGGTGCACTTCGAGAATACGTTTCACCAACCCTCCCGCCACAGTAGGCCGATAACCGAGGTTGGCGACACCGTCCCAGGAATCTCCTGCCCCGGTCGCCCTGACCGCATAGACCCCGGTAGGAGGCAACTGCTCCTGGTGAACTGTCAGGTTCGCCGTGGGAAAACCAATCGTCCGCCCCAGCTTCTGCCCCTCAATGACCGTTCCGAAAACCGTATAGCGCCGGCCTAGAAGCGAATTCGCGACATCAAAGTCGCCGGCCCCAATCGCCTCACGAATGCGGGTGCTGCTCACACGCATCCCGCCTGCCTCAACGGTTCCGACACCGGTCACCCCAAATCCGTTTTCTTCTCCGAGTTTGCGAAGTAATTCAATATCGCCGGATCGCCCCTTACCAAACTGCCATTGCTCGCCAACGCAGATCCTGGCCACTCCATCGGGTGAGTTTTCAATCAAGGCCCTGACAAACTCCTCGCCAGTCTGCTCGGAGAAAGCGCGGTCGAAATTGACAATCAGTACCGAGTCGACCTTCAGCATGCGTTCCAACAGGAACAACTTGTGCACCGACGCTGTCAGCAGTCGAGGCGCGTTGCGAGGCGACAGAACCTGGACCGGGTGTGGATCAAAGGTGACCACCACTGCCGAGCCGCCTTCTTCTGCGGAGTCCAGCGCGGCGTCAATTACCGCCCGATGCCCCAGGTGAACCCCGTCAAACACCCCAATGGCGAAATGCAAGGGGCCCGGAAGACGCCTTAGATCGGCAATATCGTAAAGCACCTCCATGGGATTGATTTAGCCGTTCAACGGGCAAACCGTCAAGCTCCCCGCAGGCGGGAAACTTCAGGCAGAGAGAGCATCTTGGAAATGATGTCAGAACGCTCACCGTGTTTCAGTTCCTCGAAAGTCACAGTTCGCTCGAGGTCAAACTTTCCGGAACGGGTCCGGCGCAGAGCCTTGAGGAAAGCCCCGCAACCCAGATCCTGCCCGATATCATGGGCGTAGGTCCTCACATAGAAACCCTTGCTGCACTTGACCGTAAAGTCGACTGAAGGCAGCTCGATGCCGTCGATCCTGGATCCGAAGACATGAACAAAACGGGGATCGCGTTTCACCTCTTTCCCCTGGCGGGCCAGCTTATAGAGCGGCACCCCGTCCTTCTTGATGGCGGAGACCATCGGAGGCGTCTGGTAAAAGTCCCCCTTAAACTTGTCAAAGGCCTCCTTGATCTGCTCCTCCGAGAAATCAGGAACTTCCGCCTCTGTCTCCACTTCCCCTTCTGCGTCCTGGGTATTGGTCGTCTTTCCCAGTTCCAGGGTGCCCGTGTATTCCTTGTCCTCGGACATGAGAAGGTCCTGGATCTTGGTCGCCTTGCCAATCACGAGAATCAGCAATCCGGTCGCCATCGGGTCAAGCGTGCCACAATGCCCGATTTTCTTGGTATTGAGCGTTCTGCGCGCCACGGCAACCACGTCGTGGGAAGTCATGTCCTGCCCCTTGTCGACAAGGAGCACTCCGTCTATGGACTCAGAGTTCATAATCTCGTATACCGGCGGCAGTCAATCCGGCCGGAAGCGCGAAAAGTATCCCTGACCGGCCAAATTGAAACCGGAAATTTTCGATTCCCGATTCAGCGTAACTCAGGCTCAGCAGGAGCGCCACCCGAAGGGGAGGCCTCTTCCCCTCCAGACCCATTGCTACCACCTCCCGAGACATCGTAGCAGAACAAGCGTGAGCCCATCTCATTCTGATTCACAAAGAGGCGTCCGTTGCTGATTGCGGGAGGTGCCCACGTTTCCGGGGCATAAAACAAACGGGCCTTGGCCATAATCTGGAACCCGTAGGAATCAAGATTCATCCTCAGCAACGCTCCGTTTTCGCTGAGGCACAGGAAACTCCCGTCTACGTGAATCAAATGAGCGTGGCCAAGACTGATCGGGATATCGCGGTCGTTCCAGGGAATCGTGGTCTGATAGAAAGCTTCGTTCCAGAGCACGCGCCCGGTCGCCACGTCCATAGCCAGCATAAGTCCTCCGTTTCCACCAAATCCATAAACGACACCCTCGTGATAAATCGGGGTCTGGAACTGGCAACCAAACTCGGGAGAAGTCCAGAGGACCCGCGCTTTGAAATCGGAGCCGTATTGAAGCATCACTCCACCCATCCCGTAATCCTCGGTTAGAAAGATCCGGTTTGGCCCACATGGCACGGGCGTCGCGGCATTCACACTCGCAAAGTTGTTCGAGCGCCATGCAAAGGAATCGTAGACTTCTCCAGTCTCAGGATTCATGCAGAGCAGGCCGCCATGGGGCGGCTTCACCATACCTCCTGCAAAAACAAAAAGGCAGTCCTGCCCGTTCACCTGACTGATGACGGGCGA
>SPKZ01015689.1_pt1 | contig 10585 bp, 8 predicted proteins | sample 2456571 | NCBI WGS metagenome assembly SPKZ01 (sample SAMN11192286, study PRJNA482655) | marine metagenome | biome: ENVO:00000447; feature: ENVO:00000244|ENVO:00000211|ENVO:00000569|ENVO:00002023; material: ENVO:00002151; isolation source: ocean water from marine abyssalpelagic zone ...
AAGTTGGAAAACATTTTTTAATCCGATAGTATTCTTATGTTCTTCAACTGCTTCATATTGGTACGAAAGGTCAGCCATCCAATGTTTAGCGATTTGAGACTTTACACCAATGCTACAATAACCTGCAGTTTCAGAAAAAGAGGGGCGTTCCTGCCTATCACCACGATAATTAACGACACCGCAAGAGACAGGTAGTGAAAATGTTGCTGAACGTGTAAACACATAACCAACGCCTGCTGATCTGGTGTCTATGTCAGAACTGAATCGAGTCCTGAAATCAGCGTAACCTTCAATAAATATATTACCAACGATATTCGCACTTGCATCAAGATACAGCCCAGCTAAATCTTTACTTTCTGAGTTATGGTATTGCTTACCAAAATAAGGTGTCATTGCACCCGATGAATAATTAGTTGTTTTATAGCCAAAGCCAATATATGAAAAGTTATCAGCAATATCGGTATTTGCATAAACATTACTAGATAGTAATAATGTAAGCAGGATCTTCTTCATGTAACGTCCTAATTTATATTTAATATGAATTTAAATGTTCACCATATAATAAAATATTATTTTTTATGCTTCAATATTAATAATGTCATGTTTGTAAGTGAAAAGTTCGCTCTTTTCCTTATCTGGCTTGTCCGAAATTGAGTTATGTTGCATTTATTCTCGATGAGATTTTTAGTAATAAAGTGTTGTTGTCTTAGATGTGGTCAACAGATAGCTGTCTCAGATCAACGAAATGTTGGCTGTTAATCAACTTGATGCAAAATTAAGTTGAATTATTCAAAAAATGTTGAATAATAGGGGCACATTATAAGTGACCCAAGTCACAACAATAGTCTGAAACAGGAATCATATTCACATGTCTAACTCATTTGTACTCGTGATCAACTCTGGTAGCTCATCGTTAAAATTTGCGCTTATCGATTCAAACACTGGAGACGCAATTCTTAATGGATTAGGAGAGTGTTTTGGCCTTCCTGAAGCGGTTGTTAGCTGGAAATACGAAGGGCAGAAGTCTGAAGAAGCAATTACAGCTGAAGGTGATCATCATGAGCTGGCGATTAACCGCATTGTTGCCTTAATCGAAAGCTTAGGTTTAACGTCACAAATTGTGGCTGTTGGTCATCGTATTGTGCATGGTGGTGAGAAATTTACCAGTACAGTACAAATTGATGAGACTGTATTAAACGAAATTCGTAACCTGTCAGACCTTGCGCCATTGCATAACCCTGCTGGGGCTAAAGGCATTGAAGCTGCAATGCATGCTTTCCCATCACTACCACAGTTTGCAGTATTTGATACGGCATTCCACCAGACAATGCCTGCAAAAGCATTCACTGGCGCAATCTCTCAGAAGCTTTATAAAGACTACGGTATTCGTCGTTATGGTTTCCATGGTACAAGCCATTACTACGTTAGCCGTGAAGCCGCTAAAATGATTAATAAGCCGGTTGATGAAAGCAGCTTTATTTCTGTTCATTTAGGTAATGGCGCGTCTGTATGTGCTATTCGTGATGGTAAAAGTGTTGATACAAGCATGGGCTTTACACCTTTAGCAGGCCTTATGATGGGCACGCGTTGTGGTGATTTAGATCCTGGCATCATTGAGTTCTTACTTAAAAAGGGCTGGTCACAAGATGAAGTTTATAAAGAATTAAATACCAACTCAGGCTTTATGGGGGTATCTGGTTTAACAAGTGACTGCCGTGGTATCGTTGAAGCAATGGAAGAGGGCCATAAAGGCGCGACATTAGCATTCCAAGTATTTACTTACCGCGTAGCGAAATATATCGCGTCGTACATGGTATCGCTTGAATCACTTGACGGTATCATCTTTACTGGTGGTATTGGTGAAAACTCATTACAGATCCGTCGTGAAGTTCTCAGTTACCTTAAAATCTTTGGTTATCAAGAAGATCAACAAGCGAATGAAGACGCTCGATTTGGTAATAGCGGTATTATTACTAAAGCGGATACAGCGGTTGTAATGGTTATCCCAACCAATGAAGAGTTTGTTATTGCGCAGCAGTCAGTAGAACTATTGTAATAAGTTATTTTTAATTTAAATGATGAAACCCGCTTTTATAGCGGGTTTTTTTTATGTTTTTTTTGCCCACTGATCATTAAATGAGCTACATAAGCATCAATAAGTTTGATGTTGTTAAATATAACAAATTAAAAACATGTAACATGTTATTAACCTTTTTGTTAACGCTTGGTTAACTTTAAATCCCGTATTTTCGCATTTTGCATTGCTAATATCTTGTGCGGTGAGCTATATCCGTGTCTAGTATAGTAAATGTGTGTTGATGGTATGTTCCTTTAATGTTGTACGTATTTACCATTTTCTTGTTTGTATTTGACTCTTGTTATTGAAGTGTTAAGGATAAAAACATGAAGAAAAAACTATTAGTTGTAGCACTCGGCTTATCCAGTTCAATTTCGCTGATTGGTTGTAGTGATAATGATAATGATAATAATCATGGGGTGGCTGTAGTCCCAGTACCAGCGCCTGTTTTTTATGATGTGAAAATAATTGATGGTTATTTAAACGGTGCTCTCGCTTGGTTGGATATGGATGACGATCAACTGGCTGATCAAAATGAGCCTTCGGCGTTGTCTGGAGACGGAGGTGTTGCTAATTTAAATGTAGTTAATGTTGACAATCATGAGCAATATCCAGTGTTTGTTAACGTGATAAAGGGGCAGACGATTGATGAAGATCGAGGCCCTGTCGCAAGCAGTTTCATGATGTCGGCAGCGCCGGGGGAAACGGTCATTACACCGTTATCAACATTAGTGCATATTATGCTTAGACAACTCACTGATGGAACTGAAACCGCTGAAGAATTAGAATCAATAACACAAATGATACTGACTAAAATCGCGCAGCAGTTAGGTATTAGCAGAGATGATGTGCTTGGTGATTTTATTGCTGCGAATAACAAAGCAGTCTCTTACGTTGTCGAGAATATTGTCTTAGGGATGCTGCTACCGGCTAATGCCAGTGAGTTTCAATTAGCGATGTCAGAAAACCCGATAGACTCTGCTTTTAACCGCCGTCTTGCCGCTGTGAGCAGTTTGATTAAAAAAGTGGTGGATGTAACAGCTGAAAATGATTTTGATAGCCAAGAATTAGTCTTTAATAGTGGCGATGATTTCACGCTAGATAGCGATGCTGATGGTGTGCCCGATGTGTATGATTCGTTTCCGAATGACGCAAGTGAATGGGTAGATAATGATGATGATGGTGTCGGTGATAATGCCGATACAGATGATGATAATGATGGTGTACTGAATGTTGATGATGCATTTCCGTTAGATAGTATTGAATCAGTTGATACCGATAATGATTTTATTGGTAATAATGCCGATACAGATGATGATAATGATGGTGTGCTTGATGTTGATGATGCATTTCCGTTGGATAATACTGAATCTGTTGATACTGATGGTGATGGTATAGGGAATAATGCCGACCCGGATGATGACAATGATGGTGTCATCGATGAACTGGATATGGATCCATTAGATCCAACCGTCGGGCTTTCTGACACAAACAAAGTTATTCAATTTTTAAACGATAGCGGTGATTTTTATTCATTTGTTAGTGACGGAAAAAATCCGCCAGAATTATATCTTGAAACATTTAATGTTAATGGCGCCTTCGCATCGATGCAATCGAAGCAGCGAATTAAAGTTGATAAATCATCCGTTACATTACCGAGTTATGCTGTGGCTGGAATGCCATTGACAGTCTCTGGCTGGCAACCCACCTCTATAGATTACGACATTGATTTTGCAAATGACTTAATGATTGTTTTCCCTGAAATGTCGTTCAACATATCCCCTGTACTTACCGATCTTAATGGTTTAAATATTGCAGGCAATGGACTGGGCTGGACGTTATTTGAAGATGAATCAGCATTATACCCAGAAGGCGCGATGGCCGCTGAATTTTACTTTAAACCAAATCAAGATAGTTACTATCTCCGAAATGAATCCCCGTGGGTATGGGCTGGTGATAACGGTGTGAGTGATGGGTATGCCATGACACTTAACGAACTGATCACGCCGACCAGTGCAGGTGATAACCCGAGTACCGGTGTTGTACACGCGGTGACTATCGGTGATGATATCGGGGTAGAGTTAGTCGAAGATAATACTGCAAACTTTTATACTTTTGATTTTGATTTAATCGCTCAAAAAATTGCCTCAACAACGTGGACGATGGAAACGTTAAATGGTGAATCGTTTATTCTGTTTACAGTACCACAAAGTACGATTGATACCTGGGGGGACCGATGGGAACCTGGTAGTCAACATATACTCTTTAGTGTGTATGAAGGTACTGTAAATATTGGTTCATTAAACAAAGTCAATGAATTGATTAGTTATGATAGCAGGACGTATGTGAATACAGTTACAAAAGATGCCTTCGTTAATGCTGCAGAGATTCCAGTTACCTCTTGTGGGTTTGGCGATATGGATTTAGGCGCTTCATTAGCGATCTTCAATCAATCAATTGTTGACTGTGGTGGTACTCAACAGCCGATCACGGCAGATATGTTAATTGATCAGAACTTTTATTGGGTCAACGGAGATGGTGAAAGTCGTAACCGTATCTTTAATGCCGATGGTACCGTTACCGTGTATAAGCAAGGGGTTGAATACTTTATCCAAAATTGGATTATTGATGGTGAATTTGTCATTCTAAGTAACTCGTGGGGTGAGAATAACGAAGAAAGTGATGAATTAATTTGGGCGTTAATAGACAATAATGGTTCTGAATGGTCAATGAAGTTCTTTAATACAGAAACTTATCGAGATACTGAACATCAACTTGTTACTAAGCGTAGTGTTTGGTCTAATATACTCGATGTAAGTAGCGCAGATGCAGAGCCTGATTGTGACATTAAATACGTTGGAGAAGACGCTTCAATCGCAGACTTTGATGCTCAGCTTGCTCTGTGTGGTATTTTACCTGAAATGAATATCTCAGGTAGTACGATTATGCGGACTACGGGTTCATATCAGACGCGAACTTATGTTTTTAATGAGGACTATACGGCAAATTATTATCGAAACGGTATCGAACGTGGCCGTCAGTGGACTATAAGTGATAATGGCAGTCTCGAATTGTATAGTTATGATGGTGCTGAACTTTATTATCTCATGCGTTTGATTGATGATAGTAACGGCAACTTGAAATATGCTGTTTACGATCATGATAATAAGTCTATTTGGAGCACGACTTATCAGGGCGTTGATTTATCTGTTGATATATTAGCTTGTGAAGATCTTGATTCTGGTTGGGATGATATGAGCGATGAACCGCTGATGTACCGTAGCTATGATGAATTCAAACAAGCCATTACTGCTTGTCAGCAAAGTAGTAATAGCATGGCTAAGCTCAGTGATAAGTTTATTGATCAAGGTATTACCTTAAGTAGCGGTGAGATCTTGAATCCAGGTGATGTATCTGAAACGTATCAATTAGATGCTGGCGGCACGGGTATTCTGAGTTACGAAGATATTGATGGTATTCTGGCGCTACCGATGACTTGGACTGTGTATGAAGAGGGGATCATTCAAGTTGTGATTGCTTACACTGATAGTGATGGTCTGAGCCACACTGCACATAATTTCCTCGCCATAGTCGACACTAATGGTATTGATTTTAGTGTTAAAACCTTTAGTCGCAGTACCGAGTGGGGAGGTTTAGAAGACAGTGCGCTTGGTTATTTATGGAGTAGTGTATTGAAAGTCCCTGATGCTGAATAACGAAAGCATTGTATTTTTAGTATAGATATTTGTTATGTAATGCCCGTCAGCCTAGCTGGCTGGCATGTATTTGATATGAATAATCTCGATAATAATGATCGCAATATCGATATTGATACGTTAAATGAAATCTATCTGGCAGTTATGAAAGATGTTCGTGAAATTTCTTACACCATAGGGAAAAGAAATGATTTCTACTCGGTCATGAACCAATGGGATGTAGGTGCTAAAAACATGACGTTAATTCAAAAACATCATTAACCTCTCGATAATGAAACAAGAAAGGCCTATTTTCATTTGTTGAGAATAGGCCTTTCTTATTTTACACATCAAGTAATTAAAGTTTTGGTACTTTTGTGGGATTCACTTTAGTACGTAGCTTGCCATTAATCATGTTGTACTAATGTACTACATACATAATTAAACGGATTTAATATGATGGCGAATAACAAATTTATATTCTCTGCAGTTGCGTTAGGCCTCCTTGGCTCTGTAAACACAATAGCGGCAGACAGAGTGAACTTACGTGATAATATTCAGCAGTTAACTGCGGCAGCATTGGCTGACCCCAGCATATTAGCAAGTGCACCTACGCAATTGCTTGGTTTGTCATGGAACGATGGCTTAAGTGTGATTAAAACGTATCGAAATAATAAGGGCGATACGATCACGCGTTATCAGCAAACCTATTTTGGGTTACCTGTTATCGGTGAACAAGCGATTATATCGCGGACGAGTAAGGGGTTATTTAAACGTGCCCACGGTGCAGTATTAAATAATATTGCAGATGATATTCTCGACATCACGCCATCGATAACAAACGTAAATGCCTTATCAAAAGCGAAACGTTTAAGTATGCCTGCGAGCCCGTTAGCAGTGAACAAATTGATTGTAACGGAAAATGAAATATCACGACTTTCAGTTTGGCAAGGAGATGATGGTGTCGCCAAGTTGGTATATGAAGTGAGCTTCTTTCAACGTGCAGACGAGCCTTCGCGTCCTTATTACATTATCGATGCGTTGTCTGGTGACGTATTGTTGCATTTTGATAACTTGCAAACAGCGGATGGAATAGGTCCTGGTGGTAATGAAAAAACGGGTGAGTATCGTTATGGTGGGGATTTTAAACCGCTAAATGTGAGTCAGTCTGGTGAAACCTGTACCATGAGTAATGAGCAGGTTAGAACGGTTAATTTAAATCATGGCACCGAAGGTTCAACAGCGTTTAGTTTTACTTGCCCAGAGAATACCGTTAAACAAATAAATGGTGCTTATGCCCCGCTTAATGACGCGCACTTTTTTGGTGGTGTCATTTTTGATATGTATAAAGATTGGCTAGATGTGTCTCCGTTAACATCACAGTTAGTGATGCGTGTTCATTATGATCGTAACTATGAGAATGCGTTTTGGAATGGTGAATCGATGACTTTTGGTGATGGCGCCAACACCTTTTATCCTTTGGTTAGTTTAGATGTATCGGCGCATGAAGTTAGCCATGGCTTTACAGAACAAAACTCTGGGCTTGTGTATTCAGGAAAATCGGGTGGTTTAAATGAATCGTTTTCAGATATGGCCGGTGAAGCCGCTGAGTTTTATATGCTTGGCAGTAACGATTGGTTGGTCGGTGGCCAAATACTAAAAGGTAATGGCGCGTTACGCTCAATGAGTAACCCGACCATGGATGGTAGTTCGATCGATAACCAAGCCGATTATCGCTTTAATATGGACGTACATCATAGTTCGGGTGTGTACAACAAAGCGTTTTATAATTTAGCGATAACGCCTGGTTGGGATACTCAAAAAGCATTCATATTATACGCAGCGGCTAATCAACATTACTGGACATCAAACAGTAACTGGAATGATGCGGGTAATGGGGTAATGGATGCGGCTTGTGACTTGGATTATAATGTTGATGATGTACAAGCTTCATTAACTGCGGTAGGCGTTGTTGCTGATGTGAGTGATGACAGTCACTGTAGTGTTACACAACCCCCGATCAGTGACATAGATAGAACGGAAGGCGATATATCGACAAGCTTTTTTAGACCCGCTAATTTTAAACAAGCATTAGGTGAAGGCTACACGAGTCTTACCGTGACATTGGCTGGTGGCTCGGGTAATGCCGATCTTTATGTAAAGCATGAGGATAAATCATTATTTTCTAAATCGGATTGTATTTCCAAAACACCGGATAATATTGAAACCTGCGTGATTGATAATCCAAAGGCGGGTATTTGGAAGATTGATGTTCGCAGTTATGGTTCTACGTCAGGGGTGACGCTTAACATTCAGGCTCAATAATGGTTTAAGCCTTTTATCTTAGTTATAAATAAGTGGTCACCTTAGCGTGTTGGTAAAGGTGATCATTCTACTCAATTTATTCACTATAAAACTTTCTCTTGTTAATCCACACCTTAATAGCGCATTATAATAATGTAAAAATAAACATTATTATCCTAAGGAAGGTTATTAAATGGATCATGAACAAGCATATGAGATTGGTACGCTAGGTCAAAAATGGACAGCTGAAGATAAAGCTGCGTGGTTGGCGAAACAAACGGTAGTACGAACTTACCAGCAAGAGGTGCTTGCTAAATTAGCACCGCTACAGCAAGATTTTGATGTTGAACAGTATGGTGCTCTGTCTTATGATCCGGCCCGTTTTCCGTTATTTGTGGTTAAAACTCGTAACTGGAATAATGCTAAACCGACAATATTAGTGACTGGTGGCGTGCATGGTTACGAAACCAGTGGTGTGCAAGGTGCTATTCGTTTTATCGAAACACAAGCCTTAAGTTATAGCTCGCAGTTTAATATTGTGGTGGCACCTTGTGTCAGTCCTTGGGGTTATGAAACCATTAATCGTTGGAATCCAAACGCCATTGATCCAAATCGTTCCTTTGTTGAAAATAGTCCAGCCGAAGAGTCTGCTGCATTAATGCAATGTATCGCGAAGCTTGATGTTCAGATCACTGCGCATATCGACTTACATGAAACGACCGATACTGATAACAGCGAGTTTAGACCTGCATTGGCTGCACGTGATGCCGTTGTTCATGATAACTGGAATATCCCCGACGGGTTTTATTTAGTGGGTGATACGCTTAACCCGAATACAGAATTCCAAACGTATATTATTAATGCCGTTAGCAAGGTTACTCATATCGCCCCTGCCGATGAGAGCGGTCGTATTATTGGTGAAAAGTTGGCTCAATTTGGCGTTATTAATTATGCAACCAAGGCGTTAGGTTTATGCTCTGGGTTTAGTGACTGTACTTATGGGACAACAACAGAAGTATACCCAGATAGCCCATTAGTCGATGATGAGAACTGCATCCAAGCACAAGTTATTGCGATTACCAGTGGTCTTGACTATTTACTTGAAAATAGCGTACTTAAAACGACTAAATAGATAAGTGAAGGTAAGTTTTTATACGTCTTGAGTCTGGACTAGCCGATATTATTAAGCGAGTAACAATTGCGGTAATTTTGTACACGATTCGATCTTTGCTGGTAAAACGATTACCATCAAAGCTTAATCAGTGTTTACGCACTGCCGCTGTATAATATTGTAATGATATGACGTGAATCAGGGTCGTCTGACCTTAACTCACGTTGTAAGGATAAGTTTTGGATTTATTGAATGATGAAAAGTTTATGCTTCGTGCATTAGCACTTTCTAAATTAGCGTTACCACATTGTCGACCGAATCCACCCGTAGGTTGTGTGTTAGTTAAAAATAACCGTATTGTTAGTGAAGGTTTTACTCAAGCGCCAGGCCACTATCATGCCGAAGCACAAGCAATCGCGAAGTATGACCACTCACTGGAAGGTGTAACGGCTTATGTCACTTTAGAACCTTGCTCGTTTGTAGGTCGTACACCATCGTGTGCGCATACGCTTGTTGGTCGTAATATAAAACGTGTGGTTGTGGCAATTGTTGATCCTGATCCGCGTAACAGTGGTAAGGGCCTTACCGTGTTAACGGATGTCGGAACCGAGGTTGAAATTGGCGTTTGCCAGCATGAAGTGAGTGAATTTATCACGCCTTATTTGCTCAAGTAGTGCGCTTACATTATGCTAATTAGCGGGATATACTCGACAGCTTAATTTAGTATTTAATTGACAGATGGATTTACCTTAATGAAAAAATTAGTTGTAACGATAACTGCATTAATATTTACACTCGGGTTGACTGCTTGCGCAGAACTAAAGACCGTTGGTCGCGATATCGGTCATGCGACAAGAGATGTTACTAAGTCGATTGGCCACGCATCTCGTGATATCGCTAAAGATGTAAGTAATGAAGTTAAAAACTAGATTAAAATAAAATGAATACAAAGTTCTAAAGAGACATAAAAAGTGCTCAGCCATCATAGATGAGCACTTTCAGATGTACATTGGCCTCGTTATTATATTATTAGCGAGCAGTGCGTTTTTTTGCTTTAGATCCTAAACGAATCCCATCTCTAATATTTAAGCCGATCATCGTTAGATTAGTCATCCCTGCTATTATTTCTAAAATTTGAACTGCCCAATATAATCCATCGAATTGCCCTAATGCAGACCACCTTGCTAATACTATCGCCGCGGGTAATAACACGATCACACCATTGATTGCCGCTATCTTCATTCGCGTTTCTTTGATCTTTAATGCGCCTTTCATTGCGCCTGGGTATAGTTTTTTTGCCGATATACCAGTGACCATCATGGCTAAAATAAGCCCCGGAATAAACATGAGTATGGTATTTTTAACGTGTGCTATTTGCTGTGGTGTTGCTAACAGATC
>SPKZ01000676.1_pt1 | contig 10582 bp, 14 predicted proteins | sample 2456571 | NCBI WGS metagenome assembly SPKZ01 (sample SAMN11192286, study PRJNA482655) | marine metagenome | biome: ENVO:00000447; feature: ENVO:00000244|ENVO:00000211|ENVO:00000569|ENVO:00002023; material: ENVO:00002151; isolation source: ocean water from marine abyssalpelagic zone ...
ATATTAGATGATATAACCTTTTGTCTTTCACTTCTAAAACTCAATTGTTCAAAAAGAAGTGCTTTTACAGGGCTAATTTCCATTATACCATCCTACCTAGTTTTTGTATTAAACTTCTGTTCATTTCATCAATAGTAGTAATGGCTTTTTGTGATTGCGCAAAACTTTTACTGGCATCTATTAATCCAATCATTGTATTTACCATATTAACATTCGATTTTTCAACTGCGCCTTGCATAAAAAATCCTTCATTTAATTCTTGTACTTCTACTTGATTTTCATCTTTAACGCGGTAATAATTATCTCCAAATTTATCTAAATTTGTAAACTCTGTTTTTACAACTGCAATTAAGCCAAGAAAATCATCTTCTGTTGATATTGCTTCATTGTCATTGTTTAAAACAAAATTTCCATTTCCATCAACCAATAAAGAGTTATTTAGTACTTTAAAAGAACCATCCCTTGTATACATAACTTCGCCATTTGCATTTTGCACTTTAAAAAATGTATTTTGATCTTTTAGTGCAAAGTCTAATTTATTACCGGTCATCTCAATGGGGCCCATAGCAGATGAAATATATTTTTGATCAATTTTTGGTATATTATTTATAGCTGCACTTTCATTCATAGTACTTGAATTTGATTCTCGTGCTTCTTTTAAATAATTGTTAAAGGTACCTTCACTTAAACCTTCTTCTTTAAAACCATTTGTATTGACATTGGCTAAATTATTCGATATTACATCCAAACGACTAATTTGATTAATCATTGCAGCTGCAAGTGGGTAAGTACCTTGGTTCATTATTTATCCTTTTGAATATTCTTCTATTAATGATTCTAAATCATCTGCACCTACAAGATCAGTTTGTGTATCCCCTGTAATATGTTTTGCCACCACAATTTCTTTATGAGAATTATCATCTTCAAATAAATTATTTAAATAAGTCGATAATTTTCTAATTACAGACATTACTCTTTCTATTTTTTGTCTGTTAATATCATTAAATTGCATTAATTCCATAGCACCATATATTTCCATGTTTTCATCATCACAGTTTTGTAAAACATTTTTACAATTGTTTTCTAAGGATTTAGCTTGTGTAAGATTATCTTTAAATTGTGCAATATTAGGAAATTTCTCATTTAATGTTTCCAATAAAGCAATCTGACTTATAACAAATTCGTCAAGAGGTTTAATTTCTTTAGTAACAAAATCGTTATTATCTAAAACAAGAGACAAAGTATCTAAAATTTTAGATGCTTTTTCTTCCGAATCACTTGCAACTTGGCTTAATTGATTAACAACCTGAGTATCTTTATCTACAGGAAAAGGAAAAACACCTTGATCAATTTTACTCTCAGCCCAACCTTTTCCTATCTCTTCATGATTAGAAGAAATCTGCTCAACTACAGGCTCAGGTAATATTTGATTCATATTTGTATCATTTATTGAATCAATTTCCATATTTTGCGCACTTGAATCTTCAGAAGCAATACTGTTAACCAATTCATCAATTGACAATTCTTCTTCACTTGATTCATTATTGTTTGAATTATTAACACTTTTATCTGGCCCAGTATCACCATCTTTAGACTGATTTACTTGGGTATTTTCATTCTCATGCATTATTTCAGATGTTTCATCCATATTAAATGCATCTGCAGAAGAAACTTCTGTTATTTCTGAATTAATTAGCTCAGATATCTCATCTATTTCGTTTTTTTCGTCTACTATTTCGATTTCTTTGCTATTTTCTTCAGGGTTAGGAGTATCTTCTACTTCAATTCCACTCATTAATGCTTCAATCTCTTCTTGACTCATACTCATTAGAAAACCTTTTAAATATTTTTAATAAATCTACTTTTTATTTTAATACACCATCTAATTTCTCTTTTAATATTGCAGCATTAAAAGGTTTTACTATATAATTATTTACCCCAGCTTTTAGAGCAGTAATAACTTCCATTTTACCACCTTCAGTAGTAATCATAATTATAGGAGTTTTTTGATGAGCCCCGCCACCACGGATATGTTTAACCAAATCTAAACCATTCATATTTGGCATATTCCAATCTGTTAGTACAATGTCATACTGACCTTTTTGAAGCATTGACCATGCTACAACTCCATCTTCTGCTTCATCAAAATCATCTTTTGAAAAACCCAATTGTTGAACCACATTCCCAATTATTCTTCTCATTGTTGAACTATCATCAACTATTAAAATTTTCATATTATACCTTTGTACTAATCATTATTTATCAATTATATAAAATTTGTATTGAATTTATACTTAATATAGCTAAAATAATTAGTGTAATTTATGAAAGTTTAAAAGTTCTTTAAATATAATAATCTTAATTACAAAAGGATTTCTAATGATTAGAGGATTATATACTGCTGCAACGGGTATGAATGCGCAACAACATCAAATAGATGTCACGTCAAATAATATTGCCAATGTTAATACTTCTGGTTTTAAAAAAGACAGAGCCGAATTTCAAGATTTAATGTATGAATCATTAAATTACACTGCAGGTCAAACATCTGCAACTACTACAAATCCTACAGGAATAGATGTGGGAATGGGTGTAAGGCTTTCAGGAGTACAAAAGAGTTTCCTTCCTGGAAATAATGCAACAACGGGGAATGAATTGGATATTGCAATAGAAGGTGATGGTTTTTTTGCATTAACTTTACCCGATGGTGAAATAGCATATACAAGAAATGGGTCTTTCAAATTTGATGCTGAGGGTGCTATTGTTAATGGAAGCGGTTATAAACTTGAACCAGAAATTGTAAAACCTGATAATGTAATTGATTTAACTATTGGAACAGATGGAACAGTGAGTGCAACAGATGCTACAACAGGAGATCTTGTAACGTTGGGGCAAATCACTATTGTAGATTTTATTAATCCGGCTGGTTTATCTCCTATTGGAGAAACAATGTTTATGTCTTCTGCCTCTTCAGGTGATCCAATTGAAGGAAATCCAGGAGTTGAACAATTTGGTTCCTTAAGACAAGGAATGCTAGAAGGTTCAAATGTATCTTTGGTTACGGAGATGGTTGATTTGATTACAGCACAAAGAGCTTATGAAGCCAATTCAAAATCTATTACAACAACAGATGAGATGTTAGATATTGTTAATAGATTGAAAAGTTAATAATTATTAATATGAAGCTTGAAGAATTAAAAAATGTTCGCAAAGAAAAACTTCTGGCACATAAGCGGAAAAAAAGAGAATATTATTTAAAAAATAAAAACAAAGAAAAAAAAGTCACCCATGATTATGAAAATGATTTAAGTGATTTAAACTTTGATTTTAAAATAAAAGAAATAATTAAACAACAAAAAAAACATGTGGATTCTAGAAAAGAAAAAATCATTAAGAAAATAACGCAATACAAAAAACAAAAACAAGAGTATTATTTTTTAAATAAAAATAAACGTTTAGAATATGATAAAGATTATAGAGAAAAAAGAAAAGAAGAACTAAAAGAGTATAGAAAAGAATATTATGAAAAAAACAAAAGAAAAATATTAGAGAAACAAAAAGAAAAACGAAATTCAAATAAAGATAAATAAATGGCAGAAAACAGCAATACAAATGATTTAGATGAGTTGATGAGCCTTGATAGTGATATCCCTCAAAATGGTAACGAGGATATGAATGAATTAATGGATTTAGATGCAGATGCAAATACTGAATCTTCTGACATGGATGAACTAATGAATTTAGACAATGATATTGATGATAATAATAACATGGATGAATTAATGAACCTAGATACAAATGAGATAAAAGAAGATGAGTCCAATATGGATGAATTAATGAATTTTGATGAAAACAATGAGGATAGTATTGTTTCTGATATGGATGAACTTATCCAAGATAACCCTTCTGATGCCTCTAATTTGGATGAACTTATGAATCTGGATGAAGAAGATAATAGCACTGAAGATCAAGAATTAGATGAACTTATGAATCTGGATGAAGAAGATAATAACACTGAAAAAGATTTAGCAGATGATGAATTAGAAAACCTTGATTTCATGTCAGAAGATAAAGAAGAAGAAAACCCCTTACCCCAAGATGATTTAAATGAACTTGGTTTGGCTTCTGTAATAGCAGGTACTGGCACACCTATAGAATCAATTGATAGTGAAAAAATGGAAGAAAACAAAGATATTCAAAAGAAAAAACCAAACTATATAAAATATTTATTAATTGTTCTGGCTGTACTTGCTTCTTTTTCTATTATTATAGTTATTTTATATTTTTTGGGATTTTTTGAAAAAGAAGTTGAAGAGAAAAATATTATTAAATCAAGCATGAGCAAAAAAACAGAAAAATATAACTTTAAAATAAAAGATATTAATGTTATAAGATTAAACAAAAAATTAAATTTATTGACAAAATACCAAATCATTGAAAGCGAAGATTTAGAATTAAAAGAGAAAAAGAAAAAAGAATATCAAACAAGTCTTGAAGATAAAAATGCACAATTATTGCAAATTAATAAAGACTTAGAACTTTTAGCCAAATACAAAGAAATACAATTATTAAAAGAGAATAATAATTTATTAAATAATAATAAGGTCTTAAAAGAAGAACTAAATACCACACAAGAAGAACTATTACTTGCACAAAATAAAGAAAATAATCTTGAAAAAGAAAATGAGAAGATAAAAGAAGAAGCACAAGAAGCCATAACTTTATTAGAAAAACAAAAAGAAGAAATTGAAAAAGAAATTGAAGTAGATACTGAAGCAGAAAAAAATACACAAATAGTTATTGAAGAAAGTACTTTACCAATACAAAACAGCCTAATAGCACAAATAATGGTTGAAGAACAAGATGAAATAATAGAGCAAAGTTCTTTTTTAGCTTTTATAAAAGTTGAAACAAATAATACCCTTTTATACAAATCATTTATTGATAAAATTGAAGCAGTTGATAATAATATACAATTGTGTAGAGATAATAACAATACTGTTGAAGTATTATTGGGTACGTATAGTGAAGAAAAAAGAGATGAAGTACTTAAAAAACTTCAAAAATCATTTAAGAATGAATCTTATAAAATTGATTTGACACAAGAAGAATTTGACAAAAGATGTAACTACTAAGAATTTTTTTCTTAGTAATTACGAATAAAATTCTTAGCTATTTTCTAAAATAATTAAAGAGTCTTTCACAATAATTTCTTTTTCATTAATATTTACACTAAGAATATATTCTTTATTGTAAGGTATTAAAAATGTTTTAGCCAAAGATTTATCCAATAAGTCTTTAGACGTTATAACTTCTAAATAATCACTCAAGGGATAACGGTGTATTTCACTAACAAGTCCTAGAACAATCTCATTTTCAATCACTTGACACTCTTTAATATCAAACCAAAAAAATTGGTCATCTTCTAGGGCACAAGAATCTTTTGTATCTTCAATTGTTGTATAAATCTCAGTATTTGTTAGTCGTTTAGCTGCATCAATGTCATTAATTCCAAAAAACTTAATCACAGCTCTTTTTTCATTAAAGGATTCAACTATTAATGTAATATTTTTATTGGTAGTAAAACTTGCGTTTTTTTGAATTGAGAAGGAAAGTCGGATTCCAGAAAAATTTTAATTTCTCCTTTTAATCCAACTGATTTTCCCAGTTTTGCTATATAAACATTTTCCATAAAACTAGTTTGCCAATACTTGTATCTTGTAAGATACACCGTCTTTAGCTTTACAACAATTTGCCATGGTTTTTAAAGCATTGATCATATTACCATTCTTGCCAATTAATTTACCAATATCATTTGAATTGGCTTTAATTGTAATTTCTGCAAAGGTTTCATCAATTTGTTCTTTTGAAACCTTAACTTCATCGGGACAAGAAACAATTAACTTTGCATAGTTTTCTATGAAATTTGTTATCATAGGAAAACCTATTTAGCTGAAGTAGCTAATTTATTAACTTTTTCACTAGGTTTAGCACCAACGCTTAACCAATAGTTATATCTTTCTAAATCAATTTTAAGAACCTTAGGCTCAACTACTGGGTTAAAATAACCAATTGATTCAATCCATCCTGAATCTCTTCTTTTTCTTGAATCTGTTACAACGATTCTATAAAATGGTTTTTTGTTTCGACCCATTCGTGTTAATCTAATTACTGTCATGTTTTTTTCCTTTTTATTTTCGATAGTATTGAATTCTAAACTCTTAGAGTTTACAGTTCAACACTATACATTTTTATTGTTTTATCTTCCTAATCCAGGAAGACTGCCCATAGCACCAGGTGCTTTCATTTGACCCATCATATTAGCCAAACCTTTCATTCCACCCTTAGATGAAAGTTTTTTTGCCATTTTTGATGCAGATTTAAATTGTTTTAAGATTTTGTTAATCTGAACTTCACTTAAGCCACATCCTTTGGCTATTCTTTTTTTTCTACTTGGATTAATTAAAGAGGGTGTTTCTCTCTCTTTTGGTGTCATAGAACCTATAAGGGCTTTAATTCTTTTAATCTCAACAGAATTATCAAAATCCATATCTTTAAGCCCTCCTGTCATTGCAGAAAGACCAGGAATCATACCAATGATTGATTTCATAGAACCTAGTTTGCTCATCATAGCTAATTGGTCTAAAAAGTCATTATAATTAAATTCACCTTTTTTAATCTTACGTGCTACTTGTTTTGCCGTTTTTTCATCAATTAATACAGATGTTTTTTCAGCTAAACCTTCAATATCACCAGCACCCATTAATCTAGAAACAATTCTTGAAGGAATGAATACTTCAAGATCAGGCATTTTTTCACCCGTTCCTAAGAATCGTAAAGGAACCCCTACTTGATGTGCTAAAGAAATGGCAACTCCACCTTTAACATCTCCATCGTATTTAGATAAAATAACACCATCTATACCAATTTGTTCTTTAAATGCACTGGCTGTTTTACTTGCATCATGACCTGTTAATGAATCTGCAACATAAAAAATTTCATCTGGGTTTAAAGAGTCTTTTATCTCTTTTAATTCTTTCATTAATTCTGTATCTATGGCTAAACGTCCAGCAGTATCAACTAAAAGAACATCATAATGTCCCTCAAGCGCTTTTTTCTTTGCAGCAAGTGCAATTTTTACAGGGTTTTTTTCATTCTCATCATAATAAATGTCAACTTCAATTTGTGCAGCAATTTGTTTTAATTGTTCTACAGCGGCAAGTCTTTGTAAATCACACGCAGCAACTAATACTTTCTTTTTTCTAAGTTTAAGATAATTTGCTAGTTTTCCTGTTGTCGTTGTTTTACCAGAACCTTGAAGTCCTGTCATAAGAATAGTAGTAGGAGGAGTAGATGAATAAACAAAACCTTGATTACCTGGCGTTGTTAATATTGTTTCTAAAGAAGTAGCTAAAGCTTTAAGAAAAGACTCTTGCCCAATTCCTAATCTTTTTGTTTCTGCTTCAACAAGTGTTACTAATTCTTTTGTTGTTTTATGAAAAACATCTGCTTTTAAAAGTGATTTTCTTAATTCAGTTGTGGCTTTACTTAAAGACGCTGCGTCATCTTTAAATCTGATTTTATTAACTGCATTTTTAATAGAACTACTTATAACATCAAACAAAATAATCTCTCCAAATTTTTAATTTTGTAATAATACAGATATTTTGCTTTGTTTAATATTAAAGTGAGTGTGTTTTAAGTTAAATTTAATATAAAATTGATAATTTTATATTAGCAGTAGCCATTACTAGGGCTAGTAGCAATTTATTAAACTTCATTTATACTTAAAATATACAAGATTATTCCAGTCCAAAAATTCTAAACTCTCTTGGTTCTTTTGCTTCAAAAGTATAATCGAATATTTTAGTACATTTAGAATGCAATAATACTCTTTGTACGTTTGGTGATGTTTTACCATAGGTTGCATCTCCAATAATAGGAAAACCAATTGAGTTTAAATGTACTCTTATCTGGTGTGTTCTTCCTGTGTCAATTACAATTTTAACTTTTGATTTATTTCCTTCTACATACATAGGATAAACAGTAGATTTAGCATGTTTACCTGCTTTTTTATCAATAGTAGATCTTGCTTTTCCAGAGTGTTTAATAGTTAAAATTGGTTTATCAATTTCTATATCATCAATAAATTTTCCCTCAACAACAGCAACATACTCTTTATAAACTCTGTTAGCTTTAAATTCACTTATTGCTTTGTTTTGAAAAGCTTTATTTTTGGCAAACAACATAACACCTGATGTTTCTTTATCTAATCTGTTTAACAAGATATAATCAGGGAATTTTCTGCTTATTTCATCCGCTGTTAAAAAAGCGGGTTTATCCACAGCCATAATATCATCATCTTGAAAAATAATTCTTAAATCATTTACATCTTTAATAGCAAAATTTGACCTGACATCTATTTCGCCCCTAGCAATTGTTACTTTTCTACCAGCAACTCTTACAAGTCCTTTATCAATTAATGTTTTAGCTTTTCCGTTAGAAATTCCTTCTTGTTGTGCTAATAATTTATATGCTTTTTCAGTTTCCATTTATTTCCTTTATAATAGGCTCAATTGAACCTTTTTGAACCAGTGATGAATTTTTTAAATTCTTAACATTTTTTAATGTATCTTTTAGTTCTTCATTTTTAACAATATAATAATCATTTACACACTCAAAAAGTGATTTTTGATTAAATATATGTTCTCCACTTATTATTTTACAATTAAAAAAAGCAGGCTCAATTGGATTATGTCCACCAATTTTTTCAAAAGCGCCACCTAATATAACTGCATCTGATATATTCATTATATCAATTAAAATTCCCATAACATCTACTAATGTAATATCAGCATTAAAATGGGCATTTTTAGAATATCTATTATATGTCAAATCTTCTTTTCTACAATACTCTTTAATTAATTTTTCAACTTTATCAAAACGTTCAGGATGACGTGGAACAATTATTAGTTTTCCTAAATCTTTGTTATACGCATCTAAAATAAGTGCTTCTTCTTTTTCATGTGTAGAAGCAGCACAGAGGACAAAACTTTTAGGTTTTATTAACTCTTGTTTTACTTTTGGTAAATTTGCAAGTTTTATATTCCCTATAACTTCTACATTTTTTGCACCTAATTGAAGAAGCCTTTTTTTGTCTTTTTCGCTTTGTGCAAAAACTTTATCTATATTTTTAAAAATTTTCTTATAAATCCATGCATATCGTAAATAAGACTTATAAGACTTATCAGAGATTCTTGCATTTATTAATAACGTTTTTGTATTTGTTTTTCTTGCACACAAAAATAACATATACCAAAGCTCAGCTTCCATAACCAATAAAACTTTTTGGGGTTTAATCCAAAAAGGTAAAAAAAGTTCATAAGGCAAATACCTAACACTGCTAGAAAACTTTTTAGCTTCTTCATATCCAGTATTGGTAATTACACTTATATTAACTTCTTCTTTTAATTCTTTAACTATTGTTTCAATAGCTTTAGTTTCTCCCATAGAACAACAATGAAACCATATGTCATTTTTATCAAAGAATTTATTATTTTTCAAAAAAAACTTTGAAGGAATTGCAATTTTATATTTTTCTTTTGAAGCTTTGTACAGTAAAAATGGAAGTGCTAGAAGATAGAGAAATAGACTAATTAAAAAGTATATTAGACTAAAGAGGCTCAATTAAGCCTCTTCAGATTCGTTTTCTTTATAAAGAATTCTTCCACAATGTGGACAGTTTACAATCTCATCAGATTTAATTACTTCTGAATATATTTTATCATTTATTTTCATGTAACAACCATAACACGCTTGTTTTCGTACAGGTACAACAGCTGCATCAGTAGCCCATCTTTTGATTTTTTGGTAAAATGTTAAGATTTTATTATCAAAATTTTCTAATAATTTTGATCTGTCTTCATATACTTCATTTCGCTCTTTAGAAATGCTTTCAATATTACCATCAACTAGAACTTTAAGTTCAGCAATTGAAGCTTCTTCTTCACTTAATTTTGATTGAAACTCTTTTAATTGTTCTTCTTTTGCAGTACTTAAAATGTCAAATCTGATAATTTCTTCATTAGCAAAAGTAATTTGTTCTTTAGAAATTTCTTCTTCTAGTTGTAATGCTTTTAATTCTCTGTCTGTTTTAACAGAAGAATGTTTTTTAGCAATATCTTCTAATTTAGATTTTAACTCACCTAAGTGAATGTTATTTTTAGTTGTTTTTGATTTTATATCATCAATTTCTGCATATAAAGTATTGATTTTACCTTTTATTTCTTCTGCTACATCAATAAATGCTGCCAACTTACTGTTTTCATCTTCAATTCTGGGTTCAAATGCTGAAATTTTTGTATCAAAACTTGATAACTTAACTAGGTCTTCTAAATATTTATTCAATCGGTTCTCCTTGTTTACAAAACACAAATGGGTTTTTTGAAGCTGTAATTATAGCTTTTAATTTATTATTTTCCAAATATTTTTCTAAAAGTCCCATAAGAAGGGTACTAAAGGCCTGTTCACTTTCATAGTGTCTGATGTCAATTAATGAGATTTTTCTACTTTTGGCTTCCAT
>SPKZ01004385.1_pt1 | contig 10581 bp, 12 predicted proteins | sample 2456571 | NCBI WGS metagenome assembly SPKZ01 (sample SAMN11192286, study PRJNA482655) | marine metagenome | biome: ENVO:00000447; feature: ENVO:00000244|ENVO:00000211|ENVO:00000569|ENVO:00002023; material: ENVO:00002151; isolation source: ocean water from marine abyssalpelagic zone ...
CGACCTCCACCTTCGCAACATCCTGGCAGTTCCGGAACCCGGGCAGGCGTCCGACAGGATCGTGATCGTCGACCTCGACCGGGCCGCGTTTCGCGGAGCCGGAGCTCTCGCGGCCGGGCGCCGTGCGCAAAACCTGGGGCGGCTCTGCCGCTCGGTCGTGAAGGCCGGCCTGTGGCGGAATCAGCTCGGGCGGCGCGAGTTCGCGAGCCTGCTCGCGGGCTACACCGCCGGGCGCCGCGCACTGCGGCGCGAGCTACGCGGCTGGGTTGCCCGGGAGCGTGTCATTCTCTGGCTGCACCGGCTGAGCTACGGACTCAGGCCTACGCGCGCGGGTCGGAGAGCGACGTCGCTTCCTCGACGAGCATGACCGGAATCCCGTCTTCGACCGGATAGGCGAGCGCACACGCCGCGCAGTCGAGCCAGGCCTCGGCCCCGTCGTCGCCGTGGCGCACCGCGAGTTCCCCCTTGCAGCGAGGACAGACCAGAATCCGCAGCAGTTCAGGATCGACGCGGGCCGTCACGCGTAGCCCCGCAGGCGCATCCAATCAGCGAGTCCCCGCAGTTCCAGCATGAGTCCCTCCAGCTCCTCCAGCGAAGGCCGGCCGTGACCCGCAGCCGCCCAACCGGGTCCGGTTTCGAAGGATACGGCAGCCGCGCCCGCCGCGATCGCGGCCCGCAGCAGGGGCACGAGCGACTCGCGAGCCCCGGGAAGCCGGGAGGCCGCGCGGCCTCCGCCCAGGCAGCGGCAGAGCGGCGCAACGTCGAACACCACGGGCCACCCGAGCGCCCGCAGTCTCGGGATCATGGTCATGTCTGCGAGCGTGTTTTCGTAGCCGAAGCAGACCCCGGCTTCGGTCAACAGCAGGCCGGAGCCGCCTCCCCGCGCAAGCTCGGCGACCGTGCGCGACAGGGCCTCGGGAGACAGAAAGCGCGCCCGCTGCACACTGACCGGCCGCCCGGTCGCGGTCGCCGCAGCCAGCAGGGAACTCTGTTCGCACAGGAAATCCGGAATCTGGATCACGTCGAGCAGCTGGCCTGCTGCCTCGAGGTCGTCGGCGCTCTCGACCTCTCCGAGTACGGGAAGTTCGAACCGGCTCCGAATCCACGCGAGCTTCTCGAATTCGAGTTCGCGCCGATTCTCCCGGCCCGGGTCGTCCAAGCTCTCGCGACCGCGACCGAGCTTGAAGACGAGCGGGACGCCGAGCTTCTCCGAGAGCTTCTTGAGCCTCTCGGCCGTCGGGGCCAGTTGGGACTCGTCCTGACTGTCGCCCGGACCCACGATCCAGACGAGCGGACGGCCCGAACCCAGACACACCTCACCGCCGATCTCTACGTCGCGCATGGATCTCAGCGATGGTCCCCCGACAGCACCGACAGTCTAGGGGATCTCTGTAGCGACGTCCGGTTTCAGGATCCGCTCACTCCCGAGCACGCGAAACTCCTCGTCGAGCCCGAGTTGCGCCCAGCTCGCGACCTTCCCGTCCGGCAGTTCCACCTCGAAGCCAGCATCGCGAATCATCCGGTAGGTGGCGAGCGCGTCATGGCCCAGGGTCGTCAGGTAGCCCCCGACGAAGAGTGAATTCGCGGGCCAGAGCGAGAGCGCCTCGAGCGAGCCGAGGTGGCCCTCGCGGCCCCCGGCCGCCCGCACCTCTGCGCCCGGATTCGCCAGCCGCAACATCGCGAGCGCTCGCAGGCAGCGCTCGGGGTTCAGGCTCCCGTCGGACTGGACCGGGTTGCCTTCGATCGGGATCAGGAAGTTGAGCGGAATCGAGGCCACACTGCGCTCGCGCAGGTCCAGCGCGACCTCGACGAGATCGGCGTTCGATTCGCCCATGCCCATGATCAGACCCGAGCACTGCTCGAGCCCGACCGCCCGGGCTGCGTCGAGCGTCGCGCAGCGGTCGGCGTGTGTGTGGGTCGTGCAGATCTTCGGGTAGAGCGCGGCCGTCGTGTTCAGATTGTGATTCAGGCGATCGACGCCCGCCTGCTTGAGTACCAGAGCCTTGTCCTCGTCGAGCAGCCCGACCGACACACAGACCTGAATCGGAAGCTCCCGCTTGATGCATCGAACGGTCTCTGCGAGAGCCGCGGTCTGCTTTCGGGTCGGCCCCCGCCCACTGGCCACGATGCAGTAGCGGTAGGCGCCCAAGTCGTACGCAGCGCGCGCATTCTCGAGCATCTCGGAGCGACGCTTCCACTCGTAGGGGTCGAGCGGCGCGTCGCTGATCGCGGACTGCGAGCAGTAGCCGCAGTCCTCGGGACAGCGCGCATTGCGCGCGTTGTCGAGCACGTGCACCTGCACGCGGCGGCCGAAGTAGTGCTCGCGCACCACGAACGCCTGGTGCAGCAGTTCGAGCAGCGGCAGCTCGTCGCCGAGCAGCGCTTCCAGTTCGCCGGAACTGAGCACCGGGCCGCGGAGACTTCGGTCCGCAAGACTCATCGGGCCGGGAGTCTATCAGATCGGCCTGCGGCGTCGGCCCCCGCGAGGCCTCCAGGTCCTGAGCGCGGTTCCGGGCCGGACACGCGATCAGTTCCGCGCGGGATACGGATTGTGATCGAGATCGGGGCTGTATCGAAAGCGCCGGTGCCCCCACATGTATTGCTCTGGGTAGCGGCGGATGATCGACTCGATCGCCGCGTTGCAGCCTGCGGTCAGGCTCTCGATGTCGCGCCTCCGATCCCCCGAGGGATCGAATTCGAGCGCCGGCTCGAAGCGCACCACGTGGCGATCGGGTGCCTCCCTCACACTGTAGACCGGAATCACCGGAGCGCCGGTTCGCAGTGCCAACAGGGCGACGCCGGTGGAAGTGGCGCAGCGGGCCCCGAACAAGGGAACGAATACGCGGCTCCCGCGACGCGAGTACTGGTCGTTCAGGAAGCCCACCAGCCTCCCGTCGCCGAGCGCTCGAAGTACACTACGGACCGCATTTTTGTTGTCGATCAGTTGGTGTCCAAAGCGCACCCGCTGCTCGGCGATGCGCGCGTAGATCCGGGCGTTCGACATCCGGCGCGCGACGATCGCGCCCCGAATCCCACTGAGCGCGGTCGCGGCCGAAATGAACTCGAAGTTTCCGAGGTGAAGCGAGAGGCCGATGATGCCGCGCTGCTCGCGGTTCCAGGGCTCGATGTGCTCGAGGCCCTCGAGACCCAGCCGGCTCGCGTAATCCTCCCGGGACCAGCGCTGCGCGCGCAACACGTCGATCAGATTCCAACCGAAGTGAACGAAGCTCTCGCGGCCGATCTCTCGCCGCTCGGCTTCGCTGGCTTCGGGAAACGCGATCCGCAGGTTCGCGAGGGCGATCTCTACGCTTCGACCTCCGTGGTCGAAGATCCGCCGCGCGATCCGGGCCGCGAGCGGCTGGACCCGCGAAAGCGGTACGCGATCCACGACCGAGGCAGCCGCGGCCAAGCCCCAGGCCTCCGACGCGTGGCGCAGATTCACCCCCGTAACCTCACCGATTCGAGTCGCTCGAGGAGCCAGTCGACCAGTTCGTCGCCGTCGTCGGCCCGGAGTTCCTCTTCGAGAACCCAGAGCCGCAGGTCGTCGAGCCACGCGTCCGGAATCTTGACGGCGTCCTTGGCCGTGGTCACCCAAGGAATCGAACGGTCCAGCCTGCGAATCTCGCGCGGCCGGTAGCGGTGGTGATCCCGAAAGCAGCGCCGCTTCACCACACGGGCACCCAACCGCTCGAGGTCCCGCAGCATGCGGTCGGGGCGCGCGATCGCCGTCAGCAGCCCGACCTCGGCCCCCTGCAGATCCTCCACCGGCCTCAGGCCGGGAGTTCCGGGTACGCGGAGCCCCACCGGGTCAATCCCGAGACGAAAGCACGGCACGCCGGCCGGAAGTTGCCCAGGGAGCCCGGGCGCGTCCTCGGAGGGTTCCGAAACCCGCGTCAGGACGATCGCGTCTGCGCGCCTCAGCGCCCGCCCGGATTCCCGGAGCGGTCCGCGCGGCAGTACATGGCCGTTTCCGAGCCCGAGACGGGCGTCGAGACACACCAGGTCGACGTCGCGTTCGAGCCGGTGGTGGTGGAAACCGTCGTCGAGAATCAACACCTCCGATCCGAACACCGCGAGCGCGCGAAGCCCCAGCGCCAGACGGTTGTGCCCGGCCAGCACCGGGATCCCGGACAGGCGCCGCGCCAGCCAGACCGGCTCGTCCCCGACCGTGCCCGGACCGAGCAGCACGCGCTCGCCATCCGAGACCACGTGGACGTCGGCACCGCCGCGCCCTCCGACCCCGCGCGAGAGGACGGCCGCCTTGTGCCCCCGGGCACGGAGACGCTTCGCAAGCCACGCGACGACGGGCGTCTTTCCCGAGCCCCCGACCGCCAGATTTCCGACCGAGACAACCCGGGCCTGCAGCCGCTTGCGCTCCGCGAGGCCGCTCCGGAACAGCCCCCGGTGCAGGAAGACCCCGCACCGGTAGAGCGCCTCGAACGGGAGCAGTGGCGCCAGAAGCGTCCGGCGGAGGCTCGACTCCTCCCGCTGCCAGAGCAGGTCAGGCACCGTTCGCCCCGAGGGCGCCCAGCCCACCCGCAGCCTGGAGTTCTCCGAGCATGAGCGCGAGGCTGCGCTCGACCGCGCCGCAGTGGGCAGCCAGGACCGTGCGGGCCCGCTCGGCGGGTCGGTTTCGGTCCGGGTCGGCCCAGAGCCCGCCCAACTCCAGCTCGAGGCCGCGCGCGTCCGCGACCTGGCGGAGCACGCCCAGGGACTCCAGCAGCGCCACTTGGTGGCGTTGATTCTCGGTATGCGGGCCGGCGACCACGACCCTGCCCGCGGCCGCCGGTTCGATCAGATTGTGACCCCCGACCGGTGCGAGTGTCCCGCCGACAAAGACGAGGTCGGCGCGCAAATACACCGCGGCGAGTTCTCCCAGGGTGTCCAACACCACGACGTCGGCGTCCCCGGGACCCTCGGATCTCAGACGAGCCGAGGCCTGCTTGCGGCGCGCGGCCGCCAGGACCTGCCCGGCTCGGTCGGGGTGACGCGGCGCGAGCACCAGACGCAGCTCCCGCGCTCCCTGCTCGCGCAGCGCCGCCCAGGCCGCAAGCAGGGCCTCTTCCTCGCCCGGGTGGGTACTTCCCCCGACCAGGAGTGGGCCCGGTCCGAGCGCTGCGTCGAGTTCTGCCGGGACCGCCTCCGGGAGCGGGCGGTCGAACTTCGGGTCTCCGACGATCGAAACCCGCTCGCGCGGGACCCCCAGCGCCCGGAAGCGATCTGCGTGCAGCTCGGTCTGGGCCCCGACCGCATTCAGGCAGCCGAGTACCGGGGCGAGCAGCGGACGCAGCAGTCGATAGCGCGGCAGGCTCCGGTCGGAGATCCGAGCCCCGACCACGACCACGCGCGCCCCTCCCCGGGCCGCGCCCGTGATCAGCGCCGGCCAGAGTTCGGTCTCGAGCAGCACCAGCAAGGCGATCCGGGCTCGCCGCACCGAGGCCGTCGCCAGCCCGGGAATTTCGAGCGGTGCCAGCCGGACCCTCAGGCCGGGAAAGTACTGGCGCATCCTCGCGCGCCCCGTCGTCGTCGCTGTGGTGGCCACCACCGGGATGCCGCGGTCGAGCAAGCCCTGAATCAACGGAACCCCGGCCTCGACCTCCCCCACGCTCGCCGCGTGGACCCACACACCGGACCCTGCGTGCTCGAGCGCCCGGCCGAGCGGCCGGAGCCGTTCACCGAGCCCCGCACGTCCGCGGGACGAAAGCGCCGCGATCGCCAGCAGGATCGGGCCGACGAGGACGACGACGACCCAGAGCAGCGCGCTGTACAGCCAAATCACGGCGCGCTCCCCCTAGCTCGCGAGCCCGATCGCAATCTCGGCCACGCGCTCGGCGGCCCCGGGCCCGCCCAGGCGGGCCGTCGCCGCGGACAGACGCGCGCGCATCTCGTCCCGCGCCCTCGGGTTCCGGAGCAAACGCCCGAGCAGGCTTGCGAGCGCGACCGGTCGTGCCTGCTGCTGGAGGCGTTCCGGAACCACGCCGGCTTCCGCAATCAGGTTGAGCATGCAACTCGAGGCGACCCGCGTGACACGCCGCGCGAACTCGAAGCTCAGGCGATTCAGCGTATGGGTCACGACGATCGGAGTCCGGAGCAGCGCTGCTTCGACCGTCACGGTTCCGGGCGCGGCGAGCAGACAGGTGGAGATCGCCATCGCCTCGTGCGTCCGGCCCCGGACCTCGCTCACGTGAGCCGGGAGCGCCGTTCCCCGGTCCCCGAGCGTTTCCGGGCCCACCAGGTTAGGCGCGCGCATCAGGATCACCTGCAGCTCCGGGAAGGCGCCCCGCAGCAGCTCCGCGGTTTCGAGCATCGGCGGCAGGTTCCGTTCGACCTCGTTGCGCCGGCTCCCCGGCAGGAGTCCCAGGATCGGCCGCTCGAGATCGAGTCCGAGCGAGCGGGCGACCCGTTCCGGCTCGAGCTTCTTGGAAAAGTCCTGAAAGCGGTCCACGAGCGGATGGCCCACGAAAGTGGCCGGGACCCGGGCCTTCCGCAGCAGCGGCTCCTCGAACGGAAAGATGACGCAGACGCGATCCACGCGCCGCCGCAGCTTCCGCACCCGACCGAAGCGCCACGCCCAGACCTGGGGCGCCACGTAGTAGAGCACCGGAATCCCCAGCCGCCGGGCCACCGACGCCAGCGGCAGGTTCAGGGCGGGCGAATCCACCAGGATTGCCAGGTCGGGTTGACGCTCCCGGAGGGCTCGCCGCAGCGTCCGGTAGGCGCGCAGGATCCGGGGCACGCTCCGCAGCACCTCGACCCCACCCGCAATCGCGAGTTCCGACTGGGGCACCAGCGGCGCGAGCCCGGCCGCCTGAAGGCCGGCGCCGCCCAGCCCGAACGCCTCGACGCTCGGGCGACGCTCCCGGAGCTTCGCCAGCACCGCCCCCGCGTGGAGGTCTCCGGAGGCATCGGCGGTCGAGATGAAGACCCTCACGAGCCCGACTCCTCGAAGGCCGTCAGGCTCTCCTGGATGCGCAACGCGAGTTCGAGCGCGCGGAGTCCGTCTCCGCCGCCGACCACGGGCGCCGCGCGGGTACGGACCGACGCTGCGAACGCCCGGTCCTGGGCCAGCAGCGCATCGGCCGGGTCGAGGTCCAGCGTTTGTCCTTCGATCTTGAGCGGGGTGTCCCCGCCGGGCGTTCCCTCGCGCCGCACCACCTGGATCCGGTTGGCCGCAAAGTCGATCGAGATGTAGGCGTCGGACTGGAACAGCCGCAGCTTGCGCAGCGGCTCGAGGGAAACGCGGCTCGCGGTCAAATTCGCGACGCAGCCACCCCGAAAGCGAATCCGGGCGTTTGCGATGTCCTCGGTCTCCGAGAGCACCGGGATCCCGACCGCGTCGATACTGTCGACCTCGACGCCGACCCAATCGGAGACGATCTCAAGGTCGTGAATCATCAGATCGAGAACCACACCGACGTCGGTGGCCCGGCCCGGGTAGGGCCCGATGCGGTGCGCCTCGATGAAGCGCGGCTCCGCCAGCATCGGCCGCACGGCCTCGAACGCGCGGCTGAAACGTTCGATGTGCCCGACCTGCACGATCCGGCCCCGGGCGGCCGCGACTTCCAGCAGCCGCTGCGCCTCGCTGCGTGTGGTCGCGATCGGCTTTTCGACGAGCACGTCGAGACCGGCATCGAGCAGCTGCGCCGCAACCGGCGCGTGCAGGGTCGTGGGTACCGCGATGCAGGCCGCGTCGGCCACCCGAGCCACGGCCTCGAGCCCGTCGAGCACGGGTGCCTCGAGACGCCGCGCGACCGCGCGACCGCGGTCCCGATCGAGGTCGTAGACCCCGGCGAAGTGGAGCGCGCCCTCTCGCTCCAGCGCCCGGAGCTTCTCGGCGTGCAGTGAGCCCATGTGACCCACACCCACAACGGCCAGAGCCGGGCGCTTCACGGCTCCCGAGACCGGAGCCCCACGATCGGAATCCCGGCTGCCTGGGCAAGCTCGCGAACTCGGTCGCGTTCGAGCACGAGCGTCCGCTCCGCCTCCAGTCCGATCCCGCAGATGCCGACTTCGGCCGCCAGTTCGAGGGTCTCGGGCCCGATGGCGGGAACGTCGAAGCGCAGATCCTGACCCGGCTTGGCGGCCTTGACCAGCGCGGCCCCGGGGCCCCCGAGCTCGGCCCCCCGGCGGATCGCGGCGTCCGTGCCCTCGGCCGCTTCCAGCGCCAACACGCTGCCTCGCTTGACGACCGCAGTCTGTCCCACGTCGTGAAGGCCCAGGCTTCGCGCGACGCGCAGCCCGAGTTCAAGATCCTCGAGCAGCGCCTCCGAGGGCGCCAGCGTCCCGAACACCCCCGGCCGTGTGAGGCGGTCGCCGAGGTAGCGCGTCGACGCGACCACCGAGAACCCCTCCGACTCGAGCTCCCGGGCGAGCGCCGACAGGATCGTATCGTCGCCCCGCTCCTGCAGCTTCGCGAGCAGCGCCAGCGCCCTCGCATCGGGGCGCAGCGCGGCGGGGTCGCGCAGCATCGCGCGCTTGGCGATCGCGCCGGCCAGGATCACGTCGTCGGCACCCGCCGCCCCGAGAAATGCGATCAGCTTCTCGAGTTCGCCCGCCGCGACCCAACCGAATCTTCCGGTGGCGAGCCGCTCGATTTCGGGGTCGGTATTGCCCTCGATCGCGACGATCGAGACCTCGCTGCCGGCCAGCGCCGCGGCCTCGGCCACCTCGAACGGGAGCCGGCCGCTTCCCGCAATCAAGCCGAGGCGACGGGACACCAGACCGTCTCTCGCTACCGCAGCATGCGGCAGAAACCGCGCTCCGACTTTTCGAGAAAGGCGACCATGTGCTCGACCTCCGGAGATTCGGGAAGCGCGCTTCGGACCTCCGCAAACGCTTCCCGCGGCAGCTTGCCCGAGCGGAAGATGATCCGAAACGCCTGCTCGATCGCGCCGATCCGCTGCGTGGAGAAGCCGCGCCGCTCCAGGTTGATCCGGTTCAGTCCCATCAGCTTCGCATAATTCCCGATGGCCGTAGTGTAGGGAGCCACGTCCTGCACCACCGCCGACATCCCGCCCAGCATCGCCGACTCGCCGATCCGCACGAACTGATGCACCCCCGCCATCCCCGCGAGGTAGGCGTAATCCTCGACCAGCACGTGACCCGCGAGCGCGCAGCCGTTCGAGATGATCACATGGCTGCCCACCTGGCAGTCGTGGCCGACGTGGCAGCCGATCATCAGCAGACAGTCGCTTCCGACCGTCGTCAGGCCACCGCCTTGGGCGGTTCCGGGACTCAGCGTCACGTGTTCCCGGATCTGGGTTCGCGCGCCGATCACGAGCCGCGTCGCCTCGCCCCGGTACTTCTGATCCTGCGGAATCTCGCCCACCGAAGCAAAAGAGTAGACGGCCGCCCCAGCGCCCAGCTCGGTCCGGCCGGTCACGAAGGCATGCGGCTTCAGGACCACATCGGCGCCGAGACAGACCTCGGGCCCCACCACCGCGTACGGGCCGATCTCGACCGACGAATCGAGCTGCGCGGAGGGATCGACCACGGCCGTGGGGTGGATGCGGCTCATGCGGGCTGCTCCCAGTCGACAAACGCCGCCATCAACTCCGCCTCCGCCGCAGTCGTCCCGCGCACCCGCGCGAAAGCCCGAATCCAGACCAGGTCGCCGCGCGTCCGCGACATGGTCGCATCGATCCGGAGCACGTCTCCGGGAACCACAGGCCGGCGGAAGCGCGCCTTTTCGATCCCCACGATCGCGACGCCGCGACCCCGCAGCTCGGGGCGTTCGTGAATGATCATCAGCCCGCCCGCCTGCGCCATCGCCTCGATGATCAAGACTCCGGGCATGATCGGGCGTCCGGGAAAGTGGCCCTCGAAGAATGGCTCGTTCACGGTCACGAGCTTCTCGGCCGTGATCGACTCAGGCCCGATCTCGATCACGCGATCCAGCATGAGCATCGGGTACCGGTGGGGCAGCAGGCCCTGGATCCGGTCGATGCCGAGCGGGGGGTCTGCCATGCGCCTAACCCTCGTTCAGCCGCTTCACGACCAGGTCGGTGATGTCGAGGCTGTCGCGATGGTAGACCACGCCCGGGGCCCCGCGGTCGAGGATCACCGAAAAGCCCTTCTCCTTGCCGATCTCCTGGATCGCCTGGATGACCTGCTTCTCCACTGGCTGCAGCAGCCGCACCTGCTCGAGTTCCAGGTCTTCCTCGGCCGAGCGCATGTCGCGTTCGAGGTCCCGCTGACGCTTCATCAGGTCGAGCCGCTTCTCGCTGAGCGCGCTCTCGGAGAGCACGTACTTCTGGCGTTCGAACTCCTCCCCCAGCCGCGTCAGCTCATCCCGGAGCGGGACCAGCGTGTCGCGCTTCGACTCCTGGAGTTCGGAAAACTGCTGCTGCGCGTTCCGGCCCTCCTTGGATGTGAACAGCGCCTTGCGGACGTCGACGAACGCGATGGTCTGCTCCTCCGCGAACGCTGCCGCAGGAGCCAGAGCCAGCGCGATCAGCGCTCCCAGGATCCAATGAAACGGGATCGCCGAACGGTCCAGGAGCCTCATACCTGTTCTCCTTCTGATTTCTCAGGGGCCGGATGGGAGTTTGGCGGCGACCGCAGCGCTTTGCCAGCCCGGGC
>SPKZ01016831.1_pt1 | contig 10579 bp, 10 predicted proteins | sample 2456571 | NCBI WGS metagenome assembly SPKZ01 (sample SAMN11192286, study PRJNA482655) | marine metagenome | biome: ENVO:00000447; feature: ENVO:00000244|ENVO:00000211|ENVO:00000569|ENVO:00002023; material: ENVO:00002151; isolation source: ocean water from marine abyssalpelagic zone ...
GCGGCGCTCCTCTTCCTGTGGACCGACTCGGAGAAACGCGCGTGGCTGCGGCGCCCGCACCCCTGGCTCGCAGCGGCGACGGCACTGGCCGCGGTCTCCCCGGTGCTCTTCTGGAATCACGCGAACGGCTGGCCGTCCGTGCACCAGGTGGTGGAACTCGGACGGCCACGGGACTCCCTCTTCGCACCCGGCTTCGCGGCAGAACTGCTTGGGACGCAGTTCGGTGTGATCTCGCCCATCCTGTTCGGCCTGGTCCTCTTCCGGTGCTGGGCGGTGGGGCGCCGATTCTCCGAAGCATCGCGGTGCGAGCGTTTCCTCTTCTGGTTCACCGTGACCTACGCGGGCCCATTCTTCGTTCTCGCCCTGCACTCCCGCGTCTACCCGAACTGGCCCGGGCTCGGCTGGCTGACGGGTATCCTGCTCGTCGCGGGCTGGGCGGTGGGCCGCTTTGGCGGGGCGGAGCGGAGCGCGACTCCGGCAGTCGTTCGGGGCCGTCTCTTCAAGGTCGGAGTCGGACTCGCCGCCGCGTCCACCACCCTCCTCTATCTCCACCTCGCGACCGGCGTCCTCCCGATCCCGGGCCACGTCGACCCGGCGAAGCGTTTTCTCGGATGGCCGGAGATGGGACGCTGGGTGCGGGATCTCCGGGATCGCACCGCGGGTGCCGGACCGCCGGTCGCCCTGTACGCGAAGTCCTATCAGGTGGCGGCGCTCCTCGCGTTCTACACCCCCGGCCAGCCCGAGGTCTTCGAGGTCAAGCACTGGGACCGGCCCAACCAGTACGACTACTGGCCGGATCTCCGCCGCGGATCCGACGCGCTGCTCGTGGTGCACCGGAAAGAGGAGGTTCCCGAGATCACGCGGAGGTCGTTCGCCGAGATCGTGCCCCTGCCCGACGACACACTCACGATCGAGCGACACGGCGGCACCGCGCAGCGCTTGCGTGCGTACTTCTGCCGATCCTACGCACCGGATTCAGCAACGAGTCACTGATCCGCCGACCGGCAATCTCACGACCGCCGCTACAGCCAGTCCTCCGGCCGATCCACCGTCGCCGCGACCACGTTCAGACACTCCTCCACCGTGCCCCACTTGAGGGAGTGCTCCTTGCCGCGCAGCGTGAAGAAGTAGAGGTCGTTCTCCTCGATGTAGCCGTGGCCGCCGTGGAGTTGTTGGGCGAGCATCGTGACCTCCGGCACGGCCTTCGACGCGGCAGCCTTGGCGATCGCCACCTGCTCGGCCGTGGCGGTGCCGCGCTCGAGAGAGTCGAGGGCCTCGTAGGCGAGAAAGCGCGCGCTCTCGACGAGGATCGCCATGTTGGCGGCGTGGTGCTGGGCGGCCTGGAAGGTGCCGATGGGACGGGAGAACTGCTCGCGCACCGAGGTGTAGATGACGCTCTCGTCGAGGGCCTTTTGCATGCACGACACGGCCTGCACCGAGCAGAACGCCCGGCCCAGGTTCACGAGGAAGGCGTGGCCATCGGCGCCGCAGAGCGGAGTGGCGGGAACGCCCGCGTAGCTGACCGTCGACTGTGGTGTGCGACCGATGTGGTGGAGCGCTTCGAGACTCGTACCCGCGGCGCCCGACTCGACGAGGTAGAGCCCGACTTCGCCCGCCGCCGACTTCGCGGCCACGAGGTGGTGAGTCGCGAACTCCGCGTAGTCGACGAAATCCTTCGTGCCGGTCAGGCGACCCTCGGAATCGACGCTGGCCGTGACGCTGTCGAAGTGATCGTCACCCTCGAGTACCGCGGGCACGAGAACCGCCGTTCCCGCGAGGACTTCAGCGGCGAGCTTTCGCGCGGTGTCGGCTTCGCTGAAGCGCTGCACCGTGAGGATCGACATCAGGACCTCGACCGTTGGAACGATCGCCGCCCGGCGCTCGATCTCCTCGACGATGAGGCCGGCTTCGACGAGCGTGCCATCGCCACCGCCGAAGTCGGCCGGAAGCGGCGTCGCGAGCCAGCCGTGCGCGCACAACTCCGCCCAGAGCTTCGCGTCCGCCTTGCCGCTCTTCTCGGATTCCCGCGCGCGGTCGAAGGGCACCTCGTTCTCGAGGTACTCGCGCACCGTGTCACGCAGCAGGATCTGGGTCTCGTCGAGATCGAGATTCATGACTTCGCCTCTCCCGCTACCGGGGCATGCCCAGGCCGCGCGTCGCGATGATGTCGCGCTGAATTTCGTTGCAGCCGCCACCAAAGCGCAGGATCGGCGACGAGCGATACGTCGACTCCATCCGACCCTCGAGCGGCGCGCGCCCGCCGGACTCCATCGTGAGCCCCCCGGAGCGACCGAGGAGATCCATCGCGAGGTTCGTGAGGCGGTAGCGCAGCTCACTGCCGTGGATCTTCGCCATCGACGCCTCACCGGGCTTGATGCCCGCTCGCGCAATCGTGAACGCATTGCGCGTCGCGACGGCCCGCTGGCAGTGAAGCTCCACCTTCGCCTCGGCAAGGCGAACGCGCACAACGGGATCCTCGAGCTTCTCCGGGCGCTCCTTCGCGAGGTAGTCGATCAGGTTGTCGAACAACCGGGCCAGGTTGCCTGTCGGCGAGAGGCCGACGCGCTCGTGGTTGAGTGCGTGCATGATGATCGTCCAGCCGCCGTTCAGCGGACCGACCAACGCGTCCGGTCCGACGCGGACGTTGTCGTAGAACGTCTCGTTCGTTCGACCGCCTGCGAGGGTCCACAGCGGGCGCACACTGACCCCCTCGGCATCGATGGGCACGATGAAGAGCGAGATCCCCTTGTGGCGCGGCAGGTCCGGGTCGGTGCGCGCCGCGAGCCACACGTGCGTGGCGCTCTCGGCGAGCGACGTCCAGATCTTCTGGCCCTGGATGATCCAGTCGTCGCCGGCTCGCTCCGCGCGGGTGCGCAGACTCGCGAGGTCGGTCCCAGCGTTCGGCTCGCTGTAGCCGATCGCGAACTTGAGCTTGCCCGCCCAGATCCCGGGCAGGTACTTCTGCTTCTGTTCCTCGGAGCCGTGGGCGAGGATCGCCGGGGCGATCGACGTGTACGTGAGATTGCCGTAGGGCATTCCGAAGTACTCCATCGTCTCGATGAAGACGAACTGGTACATCGGATCGCGTCCCTCGCCGCCGAGCGCCTCGGGCCAGCACATGCGCGACCAGCCGCGCTCGTTCAGCGCGGCCTGGAAGGCCTCGATCTTGTCGCCACCGCCGCCGTGGCTACTGCGGTACTCCTCGAGCAACTCGGGGGTGCGCCACTCGCGAATGAATTCGACGAGCTCGTCGCGAAAATCGAGGAACTCCCGTTCCCACGCGAAGTCCATGGTCGTCTCCTCGGCCCGCCTCCCGTGACGTGCGCGGCCCGACGTTACTCCCCGCGTCGAAACCGTGTCAATTTTGGGGCGGGCGCGACCTGCGCCGACGCGTCCCTACGGGTCGATGGTCGCCGACGCCGACCGGCTCAGCACCACGTCGCCGTGTTGGTTCCGGGTTTCGAGAGCCAGATCGACGACAGGCTCGCTGTTCTCCTCGCGGAACGCAGACACGGTCGCACGCGCCGTCAACGTGTCGCCGGGCCACACCTGCGCGCGAAACGACGACGAGAAGCGGAGCAGTCGATCGGGGCGCACCCAATTCGTGACGATCTTGCCCGTGAGCGCCATGGTGAGCATTCCGTGAGCGAAGACGCCGCGCTCCATGCCGAGGTGCTTCACGAACGGCTCATCGCTGTGGCACGGATGAAAATCGCCCGAGGCACCGGCGTACATGACGATCTGCGTTCTCGTCAGGTTCTCGACGACTACTTGTTCGCGAACGTCGCCCACGGCGGTGTTGGATGCGGTGAGCTCCTCGTGTCCTTTGGCCACGAGAGTCATCCCACCTGTCTTTGTGTCGAGACGCCGACGTCGCGCACGGTGATCACGAGTTCGCCTTCGGCGTCACGGTACTCGGTAATGGTTTCGCTGAACTGCAGGATGCCGCCGCGCCTGCCCTCTTTCTCCCAGCGGCGACCGGCGAGTTGGTCGCCGCTGAGGACGTCCCCCGGACGCATCGGGCGGTGGTACTCGTAGTGCTGCTCCGCGTGAAAACCGCCGCCGCCGCCGTCGAGACCCGGCGCAGGTGCGCCTTGCGGATCGGCCGCCGAGCCAAACCACGCCTCCCCGGGCCGCGGACGCCGGTCGTATTCCGGGTCGAAGTGGTCTGCGGCCTGGATGAACGTGGGTGGCGCGACGGTGCCGGGACCGCGCGCAACATCGAAGAGGGGGTTTTCGTCGCCGATGGCGCGCGCGAAGATCGCGATGTGCCCGGCTTCGACGGGGAAGCGCTTGGCTGTCATGGAGTCTCCTGAGTCCGCTCGGACGCGCTCTTTCGCGACGGCAGGTTCTGGTAGGATGGCGCCGCAACGACACCCCAATCAACCCGCAAGGTTCCTCGAGCATTGAAAACCACCAGGAGGCCCCCATGGCCGATGTGAAAGTCGTAGACGAGATCCCGGCAGGGGTCGATCAGGTGTGGGCGAAGATCGCCGATTTCGGCGGTCTGAAGAGCTGGGCGCCAAATCTCGAGAGCTGCGAGCTCGAAGGGACGGGAATCGGCTCAGTGCGCAAGATGGTGATGGGCGGAGCGAACATCCACGAGCGCCTCGAAAAGCTCGACGAGGCGGGACACAGCCTCTCCTACTCGATCGTCGAGGCTCCGATGCCCGTCGAGAACTACCTCGCCACCATCACCGTCAGCGAAGCTGGAGACGGCCGCTCGAAGATCGAATGGACGGCGACGTTCGACGTTCCCGGAATGTCCGATGAGCAGGCCCAGGGCATGGCCGCCGGAATGGAGGGCGCCTACAAGGGAATGGTCGGCGCCCTGCAGCAGCTCTTCTCCTGACGCCCTCTACCCGTCGGTCACACTGACGGGCGCGCCCGTCGACGCGAACGACCGAGAGCTGCAGAGGGTGCGCGTGCGCGCCCACAACGCGTGGCCCCCACGCACCCCGCCCTCCGAGGCACCCCCATCGGGAGGACCCGAATCGGGTACCGTCCCGGACGAGGGGGCGGGGGTTTTGGCAGACGTCGACCTGCCGGTCGCCGGATTCGCGATACCGGGTGAGCTCGTAGCTACCGCGCACTTCGGCAGCGGGCACATCCACGCCACCTTCGTCGCCGAGTTCAACGCGAACGCCGAGACGTCGCGCTACGTCTTCCAGCGCCTGAACGAGCGGGTCTTCCCCGATATCGCGGCCGTGATGGACAACCTCGTGCGCGTCCTCGCCCACCTCGATGCCAAGGAGCGGCCGGGCGCGCGGCGCCTCTCGCTCGTACCGACCACCGCGGGGTCTTCGTACCACCGCGACCCCGATGGCCACGCATGGCGGGCCTTTCCCTTTCTCGAGGGGACCGAGAGCCTCGACAGCATCGAGTCGCCTGGCGACGCATTCGAGGCTGCGCGCGCATTCGGCGCGTTCGCGAGCGACCTCGCCGACCTACCGGGCCCTCCGCTCTCGGTGCCCATTCCACACTTCCACGACCTCGCTCAACGCTTCGGCGACCTCCAACGCGCCGCGGCGAAGAACATCTCCCGCCGCGCCGAGCGCGTGAGCACCGAGATCGATCGGCTGCGGCGCTGGTTCGACACGGTCGACGCCGAGCTCCTCGCATGCGATCTCGACGGTCAACCGCGACGCATCGCCCACCACGACTGCAAGGTCAACAACGTGCTCTTCGATCGCGAGAGTCGCGACGCCGTCTGCGTGGTCGACCTCGATACGGTGATGGAGGGCACGCTCCTCTCCGACTTCGGCGAGCTCGTGCGAACCGCCGCCTGCCCGTCGCCCGAGGACGAGATCTACCGGGCCGGGATGCACCTCGACGTAGAGGTTCTGCGCGCGCTCAGCCACGGCTACCTGATGGGAGCCGCGCCACTCGTGACGGACGCCGAGCTGCAAGTGCTGCCCCTCGCGGGTCTCACCCTCGCGCTCATGAATGCCATCCGCTTTCTCACCGACGACCTCGAGGGCGACCGTTACTTTCACGTAGACCGCGAGGGCCACAATCTCGATCGCTGTCGCGCGCAGCTGCGCCTCGTCGAACTCCTCCACGAGCACCGGGAAGCGACCCGCGAGATCCTCCGCGAGGCCGCCGGCGAGCTCGGCCTGCCCCGCTAGACGGTGGGCTCACGAGTCGGCCTCCGCGCCGTTGGCCCCGGAGCCGAAGGCGCAGGGCAGAGGTCGGCTTCACGCTCGGACGCACCTGGGACGTCGAGGGGTTCGAAAAGGAGCTCGAATGACCGCGGGCGCGAGTCGTCCGTCTACTGCCCGCGATAGATCGGCGTGCGCTTCTCGATGAACGCCTTCGCGCCCTCTGCCGCATCTTCGCTCTGGAAGACCGGCGCGCCGATCGCCATGGCTCGCTCGAGGGCGGCCGCAAGGGGCATTCCGTCGGTCTCGCGCGCCGACTGCAGGATGGCGCGCACGGCGAGCGGTCCGTTCGCCGCGATTCGATCCGCGAGGTCGATCGCAGCGTCGAGAAGCTGATCACGCGGCACGACGGCGTTCAGTAGACCCAGCTGCATCGCTTCGTCCGCCTCGATGGCATCACCGGTGAGCATCAGCTCGAGGGCTCGCGTCGAGGGAATCAGACGGGCGAGCTTCACCGTACCGCCGCCGCCCGGGAACAGCGCGCGTTTCACCTCCGGCAGACCGAGTCGAACGCCGCCGGCGGCAATCCGCAGGTCGGCCGCCATGGCGAGTTCGAGGCCGCCCCCCATGGCGTGGCCATTGAGCGCGGCGATCACCGGCTTGCCGATGTCGTTCCCGAGCAGCGACGCTCGCACGGCGATCTCGCGATCACCGAGCACCGCCTCGTCCCACGCGTCCTCCGGCTCGCGCTGCCCCCCGATCAGCGGGATCAAGCGCGCGAGATCGGCGCCCGCGCAAAAGCTCTTGTCTCCGGCACCGGTCACGATGCCGACGCGCAGCTCGTCGTCTTCTCGCAGCTGCTGCCAGTGGCGATCGAGCCGGACAATCACTTCCGGGCTGAGCGCGTTGCGCGCCTCGGGGCGGTCGATGGTCAGAATACCCACGTAACCGCGGCGTTCGAACGTGACGGCGGGCATGGAATCTTCCCGTTGTGGTTTCAGGAGAGCCAGCGGCCGATCGGTGAGCCCCACAGCAGCTTCATCAGCTTCTGCATCCCCTCGATCTTCTTGAACGAGTACGGATAGCCGCTCGCGAGCTGCTTCCCGCCGAATCGGTCGATGATGATAGGCAGGGTGTGGCAGTAGCCGCGGACACCCATCTTGCCATTCACTTGTCCGATCCCGCTGTTCTTGCGGCCGCCGAACGGCGCCTCGGGTACGCCGTAGGTGAGCGCCATGTCATTGACGCAGACCGCGCCGGTTTCCATGCGCGCGGCGAGGCGCAGCGCCTTGTCTTTGTCCTGCGTCCAGACGTTGCCGTTCAGCCCGTAGCAGGACTCGTTCGCGAGGCGCAGCGCCTCCTCCTCGTCGGGGACCTTCATGATCGAGATCACCGGGCCGAACGTCTCTTCGGTCATCACATCCATGCTGTGATTCACGCCGGTGAGTACGGTGGGCTCGTAGAAGAGTCCCTTCAGGGCGGGATTGCGGCGCCCTCCGACGCGCACGGTCGCGCCCTTCGCGACGGCATCGTCGACGTGACGCTCGACGATCTCGAGCTGTCGATCCCAGAAGATCGCGCCGACGTCGAACTCTCCCGAATCGCCTTGGCGAAGCTTTGCGGCGCCGGCGACCACCTTCTCGACGAACTCGTCGCACACGGAATCGACCACGTAGATCCGTTCGGTGCCGCAGCAGTACTGCCCGGTGTTCATGCAGGAGCCGATCAGCGCGCCGTTTGCCGCTCGTTCGATGTCGGCGTCGGCGCAGACGATCATCGCGTCCTTGCCACCGAGTTCGAGCGAACACGGAATCAGCTGGCGGCCGCAGGCCTCGGCTACCTTGCGCCCCGTGACAACACTGCCCGTGAACGAAATCTTGTCGACCCCCGACTCGACGAGAGCCGCGCCGGTCGCGCCGTCGCCCATGAGGACCTGGAGCACGCCATCGGGAAGACCCGCCTCCTCGAAGAAGTCGCCGACGAGCTTCGTCGAGAACGGAGTCACCTCGGAGCCCTTCAGCACCACGGCGTTTCCCGCCATCAACGCCTGCACGGTCTGGTTCATCGCCAGGATGAACGGCCCATTCCACGGCGTAATGATGCCAATGACTCCGAGCGGCTTGTAGACGATGCGCAACTGCTTGGCGAAACCCATCAACCCGTGGAGGCGCTTCTTGTGGGGCCTCAGGAACTTCTTGGTGTTCTTCGCGTAGTAGCAGAGCGAATCGAGGGAGGAGAATACCTCCATCGACACGGCTTCCGCGCGCGCCTTTCCGGTCTCCTCGATGACTTTGTCGACCACCTCGTCGCAGCGGTCGAGAAGCAGCCGCGAGACTTTCTCCATGTATCGAGCGCGCTCGTCGAACGACAGTGCCTCCCAATCGACCTGCGCCTTGCGCGCCCGCTCGACGGCGCGTTCGACGTCCCGCGAATTCGCGCATTCGATCTCGCCGATCGGCTCGAGGTCGACGGGACTCCGCAGGCGAAGTCGACGCCTCGGGCCGTCGGATTCGAGGGGTTCGTAGATCGCCATGGGGGGGAACCTCCGACCGTGGACCCCGAAGAGGATAATCGAACGGCTGGGTTCCGAGGGGATTGCCAGCACATCGGGACCCTCCGCCAGAGACGCCCGCGCAACGGCCCCTTGCCTTCCGCCGGGCCTGGGCGGAAAGAAACGGTGTTTGGCAGATGCGCGAGTGCTGGGCCGCCTACCACTCCCCGACGTTGGGCATCGACAGCCACGGCTCCCGCTGAGGCAGCGCCGCGCCGTTCTGCAGGAGCTCGATCGAGATTTGATCGGGCGATCGCACGAAGGCCATGTGGCCGTCGCGCGGCGGACGGTTGAGGGTGACGCCGCCGTCCATGAGGCGCTGGCAGGTCTCGTAGATGTCGTCGACGCGGTAGGCGAGGTGGCCGAAGTTGCGACCCCCCTCGAGCTTTTCGGGGTCCCAGTTGTGAGTCAGCTCGACCTGCGCGATGTCGTCACCGGGGGCCGCGAGGAAGACGAGAGTAAAACGGCCCGCTTCGACATCGTGCCGCGCCAGCTCGACGAGGCCGAGCTTATTGCAGTAGAAGTCGAGGGAGGTGTCGAGATCGACCACGCGAACCATCGTGTGCAGGTACTTCACGAATTCCGGGCTCCCGTTGTTTCCGCCCGAGCATAGCCCGCCCGAGGATCGCCCATGAGGGTCTCGCGCAGCGGGCGCGTTCAGGCAGCGACGAAGTAACCGATCATCTTGTAGGCGATGCGCGCGGCCAGCAGCTCGCTGTGGTGGTTCACGCCGTCGGGCGCCAGCTCGACCACGTCGCAGCCCACCACCGTGCGCCGTTCGCCGACAGCGCGCAGAAGAGCGAGGAGCTGGTAGTACTCGAGGCCACCGGGCTCGGGGGTGCCGGTCGAGGGCATGATCTTCGGGTCGAGGCCGTCCACGTCGATCGTGACGAAAACGGGGTCGCCGAGTCGCTCGACGGCGGCGTCGACGAACGCCGTCGACCCGTAGATCTCGCGTCCCCGAAAGATCGCCACTCCCGCTTTCTGGGCGAATTCCCACTCCTCGCGATCGAAGGCGCGCGCGCCACAGCAGACGATGGAGCAGCCGAGCTCGCTGACACGCCGCATCACGGACGCGTGGCTGTGGCGCGCCCCCGCGTACTCGTCGCGGAGGTCGAGATGGGCGTCCACCTGCAGTACGCACAGGTTCGGATGCACCTCGCGGAGCGCCCGGATGACGCCGAGCGAGACCGTGTGCTCGCCACCCAGCCCGAGAATGAACTTCCCGTCGCGCGCCACGCGCCGGGCTGCGCGGTACACCCGCTCGACCTGGCTCTCGGGGGAATCCTTCGCGGGAGCGACGGGAGCCAGAGTCGCGATCCCCACCTCGTGGGTTTCGCGATCGAGCTCCTCGTCCCAGAGCTCGACCTGCTGAGACGCGGCGAGAATGGCGGCGGGCCCGCGCGCGGTACCGGCTCCGTAGGACACCGTGCCCTCGTAGGGGAGTGGCAACACCGCGACGCGAGCGCTCGCGTAGTCGGCCTCCCGGGGTGCGACCCCCATGAAGAGATAGGGATGAAGGCGATCGATCAACTTCGGACTCCCGCGGGGTGGCTGGCCACCGCCCGCGAGTCTACCGGCTCGCGCTCCTCGGGCGACCGCGATCTCCGTCGCACCGGACTCCCTGTGGGGAATCCATCCCGGCGCGCCCGCTTCACTCGGTCCGTTTCGCTGCCGATCTGGAAGCCCCTCGGAGTCAGCTGCCGCGGCCCCCCACCCGCCAACCCGGATCGCTCGTCGTTCCCCATCCACCGACATTGCCATCGGCGAGTGAGCGGGCCCAGCGGCGGGACGCGCGCGGACGCTCGATGCGGAGCTGCAGCGGCTGCTTCGGATGGCAATTCCCGGTGCGATTTCCTCTGCGCGCTGGAATCATCACCCATTCAGAGGGCGACCCGAACGAGTTGAATCATGGATGCTGGCCAGC
>SPKZ01008354.1_pt1 | contig 10571 bp, 8 predicted proteins | sample 2456571 | NCBI WGS metagenome assembly SPKZ01 (sample SAMN11192286, study PRJNA482655) | marine metagenome | biome: ENVO:00000447; feature: ENVO:00000244|ENVO:00000211|ENVO:00000569|ENVO:00002023; material: ENVO:00002151; isolation source: ocean water from marine abyssalpelagic zone ...
AGGGCTTCGATCTCCCCATGGAAGGCCTGGTGGTGGTTGGCGAGGACGCGATCTTCGGCCCTCGCGAGAAGCAGCGGCGGCGAACGCGCTGGCCGGAGGGCGCCGCAGTGGAGTCCCTGGGTCAGCTCTCGGCTGGCGATTTTCTGGTGCACGCGGACCACGGGATCGGGATCTACCGCGGCCTGGTGGAGTTGGAGACCCAAGGCATCTCCGGCGAGTTCCTCTCCATCGAGTACGCGGAGGTGACCCGCCTCTTCCTGCCCGTGCACCGCTTGAACCTCGTGCAGCGCTACGCGGGCTCCGACGGCCACGTACCACGCATCGACACGCTGGGCGGCAGCAGCTGGGAGAAGGCCAAGCGCCGCGTCCAGCGCGCGCTGCGCGACATGGCGGCATCGCTGCTGTCCGTACATGCCGCCCGGGAACTCGCCGAGGGTTTTCGCTTCTCGCCGCGCGACCGCCTGCTCGAGGGCTTCGAGGCCACCTTTCCCTTCGAGGAGACCTCGGACCAGCGCGCGGCCATCGAGGACACCCTGGCCGACATGCAGCACGGCAAGCCCATGGACCGCATCGTGTGTGGGGACGTGGGTTACGGGAAAACCGAGGTGGCATTGCGCGCCGCCTTCCGCGCAGCCCTGGACGGCAAGCAGGTCGCGGTGCTGGTCCCCACCACCGTGCTCTGCACCCAGCACGAGGAGACCTTCCGGCAGCGCTTCGAGGGCTACCCGGTACACATCGAGTCGCTGTCCCGCTTCCGCGGCCCCGCGCAGTCCCGCCAGACCCTCGCGGGCCTCGCTGACGGCAGCATCGACGTGGTGATCGGAACGCACCGGCTGCTGCAGCAGAACGTCCGCTTCCGCGACCTGGGCCTGTTGGTCGTCGACGAGGAGCACCGCTTCGGCGTCCGACACAAGGAGAGGATCAAGCGGCTGAAGAAGACCGTGGACGTGCTGACCCTCACCGCCACTCCCATCCCGAGGACCCTGCAGCTCGCCTTCACGGGCATGCGGGATCTCTCGGTCATCGAGACCCCCCCCGCGGACCGCATCGCGATTCGCACGCAGGTGTGTCGATTCTCCGAGGAGATCACGCGGGAGGCGATCCTGCGCGAGATGCGTCGCGGAGGACAGATCTTCTTCGTCCACAACCGCGTGCAGAGCATCGCCTCCATGGCCGAGACGCTGGGACGCATCGTGCCCGAGGCGACGGTGATCGTCGCACACGGCCAGCTCCCCGAGCGCGAACTGGAGTCCCGGATGCTGGCCTTCATGCGCGGCGAAGCCCACGTGCTGCTCTGCACTACCATCATCGAATCCGGCCTGGACATCCCGAACGCCAATACCATCCTGATCAACCGCGCGGAGAGCCTGGGACTCGCCCAGCTCTACCAACTGCGGGGTCGCGTGGGGCGCAGCAGCCAGCGCGCCTACGCGTACTTGATGGTGGGCAATCCCGAGCAGCTCTCCCCCGACGCCCGCAAGCGCATGGACGCCATCCAAGACCTGAGCGAGCTGGGCAGTGGCTTCCGACTCGCCAACATGGATCTCGAGATCCGCGGTGCCGGCGACCTGCTGGGGAGCGAGCAGTCGGGCCACCTGGCCGCGGTGGGTTACGAGACCTACATGGAGATGCTGGAGAAGACCATCGACGAGTTGCGCGGGATCGTCCACGAAAAGGAGGTGGACCCCGAAATCCGCCTGCCGGTGACCGCTCGGCTGCCCGAAGACTACGTGGACGACGTGAACGCGCGGCTGGTGCTCTACAAGCGGCTCGCCTCCTGTCGTGAGCCCGCGGAGATCGAGCAGATCGCGGAGGAAATCCTGGACCGCTTCGGGCCGCTTCCCGAAGCCGCGACGAATCTGCTGGAGGTGATCCAGCTCAAGGTACGCGCACGACGCTTGGGAGTGGCCTCGGTGGATCTCGCCGACGGCGAGTTGGTGCTGACCGCGGCACCGAGCAGCCGGGTGGACCCGGAGCGGCTGCTCTCCTTGCTCTCCCAGGCAGGCAGCGGCTTGCGGGTGGCGCCGGGCCACAAGATCTTCGCGACGCTCCCCGGGCAGGAAGCCGGCCAGCTCTTCGACGCGGCCCGCCGCCTCTTCGCGAACCTCGAGGCGAAGTGAGGCCTCGACGGCTGCGCGACACGTCCAGGGCTACCATCCTCTCGCCGTGCCCGCGTGGACGGCACGGCGACCCGCCGAGGAGAACCCGCTTGATCGATCTCGCCCGCTTCGCTGCCCGGCCGCTCTTCACATTGGCGCTGCTGCTGGCGGCAGCAGCCGCCCCGGCGCAGGAAGAGGAGATGGTGGACGGCATCGCGGCCCAGGTGGGCAGCCGCGTCGTGTTGGTCTCCGAAGTCATGCAGAGCGTCTCCCCCCAGGAGATCGCCTTGCGCGAGATGGGGGCCCCCGAGCAACGCATCGCCGCACTGCGCGCCGACGGTCTCGAGCGCATGATCGAAGCCCGCCTGATCGACGAGATGGTGAAGCGCACCGAGCTCTACGCCAGCGAGGAGGAAGTCGACGCGGCGATCGAGGGCATCGCGGCGGAGAACGGGATCACCACCGAGCAGCTCTACGCCAGCGTCGGCTTCCACGGCATCTCCAAGCAGGCCTACCGGAAGCAGATCAAGAGCGACTTCGAGCAGCGCAACGTGATCAACGCCGTCGTGGGCTCCCAGGTCAGCGTCGAAGAGGCCGAAGTGCGCGCCCTCTTCGAGGAGCGCTTCGCGGACCAACCCCAGAGCGGCGACGCGGTGCACGTCCGCCAACTGCTCATCACCTACGAGGGGCAGGAATCCCGCAGCCCCGAGGAGGTCTGCGCGACCGTGCAGACGGCGCGGGATCGGATCCGCGGCGGCGAGAACTTCACGACTGTTGCCGCGGAACTCTCCGACGTCGCGGCCATGGAGGGCGGCGACCTCGGCTGGATCCACATGGAATCCGTGGCCGCCTGGATGGGCGACGCCCTGGGTCCCATGCAGTCCGGGGAGCTCAGCGAAGTGCTGCGCCTCCCCTTCGGCTGCTCGATCCTCGAGTTGGTGGAACGGCGCGCGGTCGAGCCCATCCGCTTCGAACAGGCCGAGCGCCGCCTGCAGCAAGAGCTGTGGGAGCAGAAAATGGCCAGCGCCTACCGGGATTGGATCGAGACCCTGCGCGCCCAGACCTACATCGAGCGCCGGGGATACTTCGCGAACGCCGTGCGACTCGGCTTGCCGGGAGAATCCGCGGGAGCCACCTCGCCAGCACGCCAGCCGTGAGCGCGCCGCGCGATCCCACCGCCCAGGCCATCGAGATCCGCGGCGCCCGCGTCCACAACCTGGCGGACGTGGATCTGAGCATTCCCCGCGACCAGCTGGTGGTGATCACCGGCCTCTCCGGCTCCGGGAAGTCCTCGTTGGCCTTCGACACGCTCTACGCGGAGGGACAGCGCCGCTACGTGGAGTCGCTCTCCGCCTACGCGCGGCAGTTCCTGGCACGGCTCGCCAAGCCCGACGTGGACACGATCGAAGGTCTCTCTCCCGCCATTGCGATCGAGCAGAAGAGTGCCGGCCGCAACCCCCGCTCCACCCTGGGTACCATCACCGAGATCGCCGATTACCTGAGACTGCTCTTCGCACGCCTGGGCGCTCCCCACTGCTGGCAGTGCGGGAAGGCCATCGAGAGCCATACCGTCCAGCAGATGACCGATCGCGTGCTCGCGCTGCCAGAGGGCACGCGCCTGCAGCTGCTGGCGCCCGCCGTGCGCGATCGCGAGGGAGATTTCCGTGCGGAACTGGAAGCGTTTCGCCGCCAGGGTTTCGTGCGCGCACGCATCGATGGGGAGCCGGTCGACCTCGCCGAGGAGATCCGCCTCTCGAAGTCCGCCCGGCATCACATCGAGGTCGTGGTGGACCGCGTCGTGGTGGCCGCGGGGATTCGGGGTCGCGTCGCGGAGTCCATCGAGACCACCCTGCAGCTGGCAGACGGCCTGCTGAGGGTGGACGTGGGGCCGGGAGAGGTGGAGTGGTTGCTCTCGGAGCGCAATACCTGCCTCGACTGCGGGCTCTCCCTCCCTGAACTCGCCCCCCGTCTCTTCTCCTTCAACACCCCCCAAGGTGCCTGTCCGGCCTGCGACGGCCTGGGCAACCGGGAGGTCTTCGACCCGGCGCGGATCGTGCCGGACCCCGGGCGATCCCTGGCCGAGGGGGCCATCGCGCCCTGGTCGGGTCCGCGCAGTACCCGCTACTACAGCGCGCTACTCGATTCCCTGGTCGCCCACTTCGATCTCGACGCCCAGAAGCCCTGGCGCGCCCTCCCCGCCAAGGCCCGCAAGGCCCTCCTCGAGGGCTCGGGGCGCCAGCGCGTCCGCTTCGCGCCGCCCGGCAGCGAGGCCGACGAGCCCTACCAGCGCCGCTGGGACGGCGTGCTGGGAGAACTCCAACGCCGCTTCGAGGAGGCGGGGGATGCGGAGAAGGAGAGCCTCCGAGCCTTCCGCAGCGCCCGCCCCTGCCCGGACTGCGCGGGGAGCCGGCTGCGCGCGGAGGCCCGGGCGGTGCGCGTGGGCGGCCAGTCCATCGACGCCATCTCGCGCCTTTCCGCGAGCGAGGCCCTGGCCTTCTTCGAGACGCTCGCACTCGGCGAAACCGAGACCGCAGTGGCGCGGCCCATCCAGGCGGAAATCTGCCGACGACTTCGCTTCCTCGTGGAAGTGGGGGTGGGTTACCTGGGGCTCGACCGGGCCAGTCCCACGCTCTCGGGCGGCGAGGCCCAGCGCATCCGCTTGGCCACCCAGGTCGGCGCGGGCCTGGTGGGCGTCCTCTACATCCTCGACGAGCCCTCCATCGGCCTCCACTCACGGGACAACCAGCGCTTGCTGGACAGCCTGCTGAGACTGCGCGATCAGGGCAACTCCCTGGTGGTGGTGGAACACGACGCCAGCATGATCCGCGCCGCCGATCACGTGATCGACATGGGGCCGGGCGCCGGCATCCACGGCGGCCGGGTGGTGGCGACCGGCAGCCCTGCCGACATCCAGGCCGACCCGGACTCGCTGACCGGCGCCTACCTCTCGGGGCGCCGCCGCATCCCCCGGCCGCCGAGGCGGCGCCCGCCGGGCGCGCGCAGCATCGTGGTGACCGGCTGCTCGGAGAACAACCTGAAGGACGTCACGCTGTGCGTTCCGCTGGGGCTGTTCACGGTGGTGACGGGGGTATCGGGATCCGGCAAGTCCTCGCTCGTCACGGACACCCTCTACCGCATCCTGGCCGCGCGCCTCCACAAGGCCACGGCCACACCCGGACAGCACCAGCGCGTCCGCGGACTCGAGGAGCTCGACAAGGTCACCGGCATCGACCAGGCGCCGATCGGCCGCACGCCGCGCAGCAATCCCGCCACCTACACGGGGATCCTCGACGGCGTTCGAACCCTGTTCAGCCAGGTCCCCGAGGCGCGCGTGCGTGGCTATACGGCCGGTCGCTTCTCCGCAAACGTCAAGGGAGGTCGCTGCGAATCCTGCCAGGGGGAAGGCACGCTGCGTGTCGAGATGCACTTCCTGCCCGATGTCTTCGTCACCTGCGAGGTCTGCCGCGGGCGCCGCTACAATCGCGAAACCCTCGAGATCCTCTACAAGGGCCGCAGCATCGCCGACGTGCTGGAGATGACGGTGGAAGAGGCACTGGGCTTTCTCTCGAAGGTGGACAGCCTGAAGCGCCCCCTGCAGACACTCCACGACGTGGGCCTCGACTACATCCGCCTCGGGCAACCCGCCACTACCCTCTCCGGTGGCGAAGCCCAGCGCGTCAAACTGGCCCGCGAGCTTTCCCGCCGCAGCACCACCCGCACCCTCTACCTGCTCGACGAGCCCACCACGGGGTTGCACTTCGCGGACGTCGAACGCCTGCTCGCGCTGCTCGACCGACTGGTAGAAGCGGGCAACAGCGTGGTGGTCATCGAGCACGATCTCGACGTCATCCAAGCCGCGGACCACGTCATCGACCTCGGCCCGGAGGGCGGCGCCGAGGGGGGGCGGATCGTGGTGGAAGGAACCCCGGAACAGATCGCCGAGTGCCCGGTGAGTCACACCGGACGGGCCCTGGCCGAGTTTTTTCGCGCCAGAGACGCGCAGTCTTGAGAACGGGAAAGGGAGTGCGAGGATGACGGGGAGCGACGACGCGGCGATCCTGCAGACACTGCTCGCCGAGCGGGACATCCGCAACGTGGTGCTCCGCTACTGCCGGGGCGTGGACCGCCTGGACGAGGAACTCGTGCGCTCCTGCTACCACCCGGGTGCCCACGACGAGCACGGCAGCTTTTCGGGGGACGTGGAGGCCTACATCGACTGGAGTTTCCGCCTGCTGCGCGGCTACGACGCCACCATGCACTTCATCGGCAACCAGCTCGTGGAGGTGCAGGGGGACGTCGCGCGCGCGGAGTCCTACGGGGTCGCCTACCACCGCAAGCACGGCGGCGAGGCGCGCCAGAATCTCACCACCGGCTTTCGCTTCGTGGACCGCTTCGAACGCCGCGATGGGGAGTGGCGGATCGCTCGGCGCGTGGCCACCACCGAGTGGGTGCGCGCGGAGCGCCCCGAGGACCAATGGCCGGTTCCCGATCACCTGCGCGCTGGCAGCCGCGACCGCAGCGACCCCGTCTACGAGACCCAGGACTGAGCGGACGCGCCCACGCGGGCCCCACGCCGCGCGCGCCTCAGGGGCGCACCACGTAGAAGGCGTTCACCGGGTGGTCGAGTTCGAGCCGCTCGAAGGACGCGAAGCCCGCCTCGGCGGCCAGCTGCCGGGCCAGCTGTTCGTGGAGACCGAGCGTGCCCAGCCCCAATCCCCCGGGCTCGGAGAGCGCCGACGACAGACAGGTGAGCACCGAAGTGCCGTACATGAGCGCCGCCATCGGGTTGCGCTCCACGTTGGCCTCGTAACCGTCGTGGGCCTTGATGTCGCTGATCAGCCAGACGCCGTCCTCGGCGAGCGCGCCGCGAATCGCCTGGATGACGCTCACGGGGTCCGGCATGTCGTGCAGGCAGTCGAAGCTGGTCACGAAGCCGAAGCGCCCGTCCTCGGGGAGGGGCTCCTGGCGGACATCGTGGAAATGGACGTTCTCGAGGCCTGCCGCGCTTGCGTTGGCGCGGGCGCGATCGAGCGCGTGCTGAGAGGTCTCGTAACCGTGGTACTCGCTGGCGGGAAAGGCCGTCGCGATTTCCACCAGCGCGACCCCGCCCCCGCAGCCCACGTCCGCTACGCGAATGCCCCGGCCGAGGGCTTCCACCACCCCTTCGACCCGAGGCAAGGCCACCGGAACCAGCAGCGAGCGAAACCAGGCCCCGAAGCCGCGCTCGACGCCGCGCGCGCCCTCCGCGCCCAGCGCGTCGTAGTCGAGACCGATACCAGTGCGGAAGGCCTCGGGGAGTTCTTCGAGCACGCCCATGGTCTGGGGCAGGGAGGAGAACCAACCAGCGCCGAAGGCGGGGTGATCCTCGTTGGCGAGCACCGCCTCGGCCTCCGGGGACAGCGCGAAGCGCTCCTCGCCGCGGTGCTCGAGCACCCCCGCCGCGCCCTGCTGATGGAGCCACTCGCGCAGCCAGCGCTCCGAGAGCCCGGTCTGCTGCGCCAGCGCCTCGCTGCTCACGGCTTCCCCACCGGCCAGGGCCTGGTAGAGACCCAGGCGGTCTCCCAGGCAAATCATCGCCGAGGTCATGGCGCCCTGCAGGCTGTGGAAGACGCTGCCCGCAAACTCCTGGAGTCGCTCGGGGTCGGGCGTGCGCGGCATGCGCCCAGGCTGCCATCCGCGACCCGGGCGCGTCAAGTCACGGCGGCGCGCAGTACGGCCAGCTGCTGCCACAACTCGGCGTGGACTTCCCGCTGCGAGCGGCTGGCGTCGACGCGCTGGAAGTAGGGTCGCTCGATGGCGCGGAAGATCTCCGCCACCTCTTCGAGGTAGTCGGCGCGTTCGAAGGCCGGCTCCGCGACCCCGCCCCGGGCGCGCACCCGCGCCAGGCCCAGCTCCACCGGTACCTCCAGGTAGAGGGCCAGGTCGGGCGCTGGGAAACGCGCTTCGCTCTGGGAGAGCAGTTCCCGCCAGTCGAGGCCACGAGCCCCCTGGTAGGCGACGGTGGAGAGGAAGTACCGGTCCGTGATCACCAACCGCCCCTCGGCGAGGGCGGGTGCGATGCTCTGCGCTACGTGCTCCGCGCGATCCTCTACGAACCAGCGGAGTTCATCCGCAACGGGGGCCTGTTGCCCGCTTCGCGCCATCGCGCGAATGCGACGGCCATGCGCTCCATCGGTGGGCTCGCGGGTGAGGAGCGGCGCGAGACCCTCCGCGCGCAAGGCCTCTCCGAGCCCCACCAGCTGCGTGCTCTTCCCACAGCCGTCCAGGCCCTCGAGGGCCACGAGTAGCCCGCGTTTCACGGCGCAACCGTGGCGTTGCGTTCACAAGGGTCCGGCCGCCACGCCGGGCAGGCGGGGAACCGGCTTGTGGAACGGGGGCTTGCGGCGACCCGCCCTACGCGCGCTTGGTGGCACACCACTTGCTCGTCTAGCCGGCGTGCCGCATGGCACGCCCGCTCCACCCCTCAAAGGGACCGGGGGAAGGGCGGGTGCCGGGGCGCCGGGCGGGGGCAGGGTTTCGACGCGGGAATTTCAACGGGGTGAGACCCGCGCCGAGGCTCCCGCCCGGCGTCTCATCGGCAGTCGCCCCGCTCTCAGCCGATGTTCCCGTAGAGCAGGAAGGCGATCAGCAGGCCGTAGATCGCGATGGACTCGATGAGCACCATGCCCAGGATGAAGTTGGTGAACATGGCGCCGGCCGCTCCGGGGTTGCGGGCGATGCCCGCGGTGGTGTTGCCCGCAGTGAGGCCCTGGCCGATCCCGCAGCCCAGGCCCGCCAGACCTACCGCCAGGCCCGCGCCGATCGCGTAGCCCCAGGCGTGCTCTCCGCCGGCGTCGGCGGCCAGTGCCGCCACGGGGAACAGGATGAAGAACAGGCTCCAGGAGCTCAAGGTTGCAAGTCTGCGCATGGGTCGATCTCTCCTCGATGGTTTGGAATCCGTCTGGAATCCGTTTGCAATGACTAGGCGCCCGCGAGCTAGTGGGGATCGTCGAGCGCCAACCCGATGTAGATCATGGTAAGCAGGGCGAAGACGAAAGCCTGCAGGAAGGAAATCACCAAGCCCAGCCCCATGAAGATCGCCGGCACCCCGATCGGCGCCAAACTGAGCCACACCACGATCACGGTGTGGTCCGCGTACATGTTGGCGAGCAGGCGAACCGTCAGGGTCAGCATGCGCGCGAAGTCCAGCGGGATCTCCAGCACGATGAAGATCGGGGCCAAGAGCCGCATGTGCACCACGCGGCCGCCGATCTCGGCGTCGAAGAAGCTCGGCCCCAGGAACTTGACGAGGTAGCGGCTCCGGTGCTTGGTGATCCCGATCCAGGTATAGAGCCCCCAGGCGATGATCGCCCAGGCCGCCGTGGTGTTGACGTCGCTGGTCGCCCCGTCCAAGGTGGGCAGCAGCCCCAGCAGGTTGGAGATCAGGATGAAGAAGAACATCGTCCCGATGATCGGGAAGTAGCGCCGCCACTCCGGGCCCGTGCGCTCCTCCGCCATGCCGGCCAGCCACTCGACCAGCACCTCCATCACGTTCCGGACCGTCAAGCCCTCGTCGGGGAGGATCCCGCCGCCACTGGCTGACACGCTGCGCCGCACCAGCACGCCGAGCCCGAGCAGGATCAGCGCCGCCACGAAGGTGGCCTGCAGGACCCAATGAACCGCGATGTACTGCTCGAGTCCGCGGAAAATCATGTGTCGTCGACCTCATCGCGCTCGCGCGCGAGCCAGGGATCCCAGGCCTTCCAGGCCGGATCATCCGGGGCAAGGGCAGCTGCCTCCGGGTCTACGGGCGGCCGCGTGCGCCAGGCGTGCCATAGCACCGCGGGCATCACCAGGGACAGGCCCAGCAACAAGCCCAGCGGATGCGCGCCGATCCGTAGCAGTGCCGCGATGCCGACTGCGAGCAGCACCATGCGCAGGCCGTAGACGCCCACCCAGCTGCTGCCGCCCAGCGCGCCGCCATCGAAGAGACTCTGCGCCGAGCGTCGCAGGCCGTGGAAGTTGACGGCTTCCAGCACTGCACCACCCGCGACCCCCCAGCTAAACGCGGGGGAGGCGACCACCAGCGAGACCACTACGGCGCCCGCGGAAAACTTCAGGTTCATTCGTTCGATGGGGTCCATGGGAGCGGTCCGATTCTCATGACTGGCCGTCGGATTCCCCGTCCCCGGGGTCGTGGAGATTCCTGCCGAGCCTCACCAGGCGTAGCACGAAGGAGCCGAAACCGATTCCCACACCGATCATCAGGTAGCGTGGCTCCGTGTCGTAGTGGCGATCCGCCAGGAATCCGATCCCCGCTGCGACGAGGACCGCAAAGACCGCCTCGAAGGCCCCCTGGTAGGCACGGGCCTGGGTCCGAGACGAGCGATTCCGATCCGCCGATCGCTCACGGGTTTCCCCCTGCTGATCGGCCCCGTCCCTCATCTCGAAACCCCGCCGTACAAGACGAACGGTACTGCCCGGCGCGCGGAC
>SPKZ01019418.1_pt1 | contig 10571 bp, 8 predicted proteins | sample 2456571 | NCBI WGS metagenome assembly SPKZ01 (sample SAMN11192286, study PRJNA482655) | marine metagenome | biome: ENVO:00000447; feature: ENVO:00000244|ENVO:00000211|ENVO:00000569|ENVO:00002023; material: ENVO:00002151; isolation source: ocean water from marine abyssalpelagic zone ...
AAAAATAGATAAATCGTTAAAGTTTCCAAAAGCCGAAAATTGGCTAACCTGCCAAATTTACCAGAATTAATACTTAGGTCAATCTAAAAATGTATTCTGGGCTACTTATCACCTTTTCATGTAAATGGTCCATTTGTTTTGGTATTGGATAATAAACTAGCCAAAATACTGCTGATTATTTAAAAAATGGTTTTTTATTTTGACAATATGACATTGTGTAATTTTTTACCGCTGTTTTCACCCCTGTGCATGTTGTTACGGAGTCCTTACCGCTCAGCTTAAACGTAATACACTGATTTATTTGATTTATGCTGGCTGGTACTAAAGTATTAAAAACAAAATTGGACGATAGTGGTAGTTTTAATTATAACTGCTTTACAGGGTTCTAGTTTTGGTGTTCTATGGTTTATCAGTGTGAGATGGATCTTAGGTAAAATATGGATATCAATTATCAATTTTTGATGACTGTCGTATTTAGTTGGTGGCAGGATATAACCGGACTTTCAACAAATACAACGATCGGTATGACGTTTTGGTTGGTTGTCACTGCTTTATTGATAAGTTTCCTTGTTATTTTAACACTATTAAGAAAACTCACGACTTGCCAATCATTATTAACCTTTTCGGCCACTCCGACACTTGTTCTTGATATTAAAAAAGGCACGATACTTTATTCTAATTCGGCTATTACCGCTCTCTTTGATCAAGATAATAATACCAGTCATATTATCGCGCAGTGTTGCTTCGAACGATTATCTCATCGAGTGGATGAACACGCTGTCACGAATGATGTTTTTCATATTAAGCAGCTAAAAAAAACGTTACGCTTTAGCGCGGTACAAATTAAATATCAACGTCGCCGGGCTTGGTTGTGTCAAATTGATCATGTTGGTACGAACTCTTCTGCTATTTCGCCTTGGGATATGGATGGGCAAATCATTAATAGTTTGTTCCTTTCCAATTCGGCTTTTATTCATATTAAAACCTTAGATGGATTAATTCTCAATTGTTCACCATCATGGGCCACTCAATTTAACCAATCTGTCACGCAAGTGAATGGTCATTTTGAACACGATTTTTACAGCACCTCTAAACTGAAACAAATTCACACTTATGAAAAAAAGGTTCTCACGGGGGAAATTCAAGAATATGAAGAATGGAGCACTGCCGATGATAATAATATGTTATTAAAAACCATTAAATATCCCTTGTATGACGAACACAAAAAAGTGGTCGCTATCTTAACGGTATCTCATGATCTCACCGAAGTGATGGAACTGAATGAGCGATTACTTAATGAGAATGGCGAACACTTACGTATAGAAGAAGAGCTTAGCCGTAATAATAGTTTATTAAACTCAGTCATTAATGCGACACCAGATCCCGTTGCTTTTATGAATGGTAATGGCAAATTTGTAGGTGCGAACGAAGGGTATTGTGAAGTTGTTGGTGTTAAACATGCCGATTTAATTGGCATGGATAGGCAGAATCTGGTTAGTATCGATAAAAAATCCTGGCTATTAGAACAAGAAAACCAATTATTACTGGATGGTAAATCCGTTCGTTATGAAGAGTTACTGCACCTTTCAGACCAAGACCCGCGTTGGTATGAAGTATGTAAGCAGCGCTATGTAAATAATATTAATGGTGAAAGTGGTATTTTAATTATTTACCGGGATTTAACCGAACGTAAACGTATTGAGCATGAGCTTGAGCAAGCCATTGAGAAATTTGATGAACTGAGTTCAACGGATGCACTGACTCAAGTGGCTAATCGACGCACCTTTGATAATAAATTACAGCATTATTGGTCAACTCATCATCGTGAAGTGAAACCGATGTCTTTATTATTCTGCGATGTCGATTGTTTCAAGTTATATAATGATAATTACGGTCATCCAATGGGCGATATTGTATTGGCTAAAATAGCCCAAGCGATGAATGAGCAAGTTCATCGTGGCGCTGATTTAGTTGCGCGTTATGGTGGCGAAGAGTTTGCTGTTATTTTGCCGAATACCGATGAAGAAGGGGCTATTCGCCTAGCGAGTAAGATCATTATTGCTGTTGAAGGTTTAGCCATTGAGCATGCTTATTCTAAAGCGGTAAAACATGTCACACTGAGTATTGGTATTGCAACGATGAGCCCAGAATCAGGAATTGCGGAAGCACAACTACTTGAAAATGCGGATAAGGCATTATATATAGCGAAGGAGAATGGACGAAATCAGTATTCGGTGTATCAAGCGTCAAATCATGAGCATGACATACTGGAATTAGATTTTGATTTATTAAAACCTTAATTTTCCTGTGGTTTGCGTATAACCTATCGTATATTATGGAAGATCTAGATAATTTTATATGGATAGACCATGATGAAAATCAGAGCTTGGGCTCAATACTATGTTGATATGCTCACTAAGTTAGGCGTTATTCGGTTTAGTATTTTTTCTGCCGCCACGGTTATTTTCTTTTCTATTACGATCCAAGCTAGTATTAACTACATCCTACGTGGAGAAGTTAAACTTGACGATTTATATGCCGCAATTTTATTTGCGAGTGTCGTGACGCCTTGGGTTGTATTCTTCCTTTCGATTGTCGTGCAACAACTCGAGGATTCGCGAAAACGCCTGAGTAAAATGGTGTACAAACTGCAAGAAGTACGGGCGCGAGACTTGCAGCTTCAGCAAGAATTACAAGTTAATCTCATTGAACTTAATGATGAATTTGAAGAACGTAAAAAAGCAGAAGCAGATAGAAACCAAGCCTTCAAAGACTTAGAGAATGAAGTCTTTCAGCGTGAACAAGCACAATTAGTTGTCGAGGAACGCTCGGCATTAGTGCGGTCATTCATTGATAGCTCACCCGATCTGGTTTATTACAGTAATGAGCGTGGGCAGTTTTCTGGCTGTAATTTATCGATGGAAGCGTTAACCGGTAAAGTTGAAAAAGAGCTTATTGGTTTGACGACGTTTGATGCTTTTGATACTGAAATTGCGGCTAAGTTCGCAGCAACAGATAAAGCGGTATTGAGCACTCAATTACCCGAAACCTATGAACAATGGTTAACGTATCCTGATGGCCACAAGGCCTGCTTTGAATTGCGGAAAGTGCCCTTTTTTGGGCAACGAAATGAATATATTGGCGTACTTGGTTATGGCCGTGACATTACCGAACGTAAGAAATATCAAGATGCGCTTGAGAAAGCCAGTCGCGACAAAACCACGTTTATTTCGACCATTAGCCATGAATTACGTACCCCTTTAAACGGTGTTGTCGGTTTAAGTCGGATCTTACTTGATGGCTCGCTTAACGACGAGCAGCGTCAGCATTTAAATACGATCTATGTTAGCGCCCAAACAATGGGTAATATCTTTAATGATATTATTGATTTGGACAAATTTGATCGCCGTAAGTTTGAAATCGTAAATCAACCGATTGAATTTAGAAGTTTTCTGAATGACATAAAAACCCTAGCCCTGCTTCAAGCCGAGCAAAAAGGCTTGGTTTTAGAGTTTGATGTATTTGGTGATATTCCAGACTTTATTAATGCGGATGGCACTCGATTACGTCAAGTATTGTGGAATTTGGTGTCTAATGCGGTGAAATTTACCGATTCAGGCGAAGTAAGCATTCGAGTGTTTACCAGTGAAGAAGCAGATAATAAAATTGGTTTGACCTTTGAAGTTGAGGATACCGGTATTGGTATTTCTTCAGAGGGGCAAGATAAAATATTTGCGATGTATTATCAGGAACAAGGCAGTAAACGCGCGACTGGTACTGGTATTGGTCTGTCTGTTGCAAAGAGTCTCATGACGGCGATGGGTGGTGATATCTGGGTCAGCAGTGAATTAGGTGAAGGTTCATGCTTCACCATTGAGTTTGATGTCGATGGGGTGGAAAGTTTACAAAATAGCGCTGTTGCTGAAAGTGATCAAATTAAACTGTCGATATTATTGGTCGAAGATATCGAGCTGAATGTCACCGTGTGTACGGCTATATTAAATAAATTAGGCCATACTGTTGAAGTTGCTGTTGATGGTCGCAGTGCGATCAAAATGGCGGAAGAAAACGCCTATGATCTAATTTTCCTCGATATTAATTTACCTGATATTTCTGGGTTTGAAATTATTAAAATATTACGGGAAAATCCCGCGCTGGAGTTACCACCAGTTGTCGCGCTCACTGCAAATGTGATCAATAATCGTCAAGAATACATTGAAAAAGGAATGGACGATGCGATAAGTAAACCCTTGTCTATTAATGCGGTAACAGGTGTTATCACGCGTTTGTTGCACAGTGTTGAGCAAGGTAAAAAACCTAAAGTAAATTACACGGCTGCCACCCTTACTGATGAGCAAGAGATGCTCGACGAATATCTTGATATTGACTTGTTACAGCAATATCTTGATACCTTAGGTAAGGAGCTATTATTACAAAGTGTCTGTTTATTCGAAAAAACAATGCCTAGTTACTTAGCGATATTGAACACGAATTTAACCGCTAGAGATCAAGATGCCATTGTTGATGAAGCGCATAAAATCAAAGGGGCTGCAGGTTCGATTGGATTAGTGCGTATACAGCAGGTATCACAACTAGCACAATCACCAGAGCAACCAACATGGTGGGAAAATATCGATGACTGGGTTGAGCAAATCAATACCGAATACCTGCATGATGTGAAACGCTTGAAAAACTGGATTGAAAATCAACATGTATAATTGGGATTCGTTCACTAATTTTATTACTTTATTGTTGGTTTTTCTGCATGCAGTAATCATTATATTAGTGTCATTTCGGGTTATTACTAAGCGACGTTCTGCGAGTATTTCGTTAGCTTGGCTCGCGGTTATTTACACGTTGCCGTTTGCTGGCGTTATTGTGTATGTTATTTTTGGTGAGTTATATTTAGGTAAAAAAAGAGTGCAAAGAGCGGAGGCGATGTTAGGGCCTTTTACGCAACGTATTAACCAGTGTGCAGCGCCATATCGAGTTAAAAGCGACAGTCATAGCAGCGCCTTGGTTACGCCGTTGCGTGAACTGATTTATAGTCGTTTTCAAATGCCGAGTGTAACAGGTAACCAGTTAACGTTATTAACCAGTCCCCACTGTATTCTTGAACAGATAACCGCAGACATAAACAGTGCCACTAACGTGGTGTATTTAGAGTTTTATATCTGGGCGGTTGGTGGCAAAGCAGACTTAGTGGCGCGAGCATTGATTAACGCCGCAAAACGAGGTGTTGATTGTCGGGTCATGCTCGACTCTGTTGGTAGCTCACCCTTCTTTAAAAGCCCGTGGCCTAAACGCTTTAAACAAGCAGGGATCCACCTTGTTGAAGTGTTACCTGTAGGGCCAATGCGGATATTCTTCCATCGTCAAGATTTACGTATGCACCGTAAGCTCATTGCGATTGATAGTCATGTTGGTTATACCGGCAGTATGAACTTGATCGACCCGCAAGTATTTAAGCAAAGTGCTGGTGTGGGCGAGTGGGTTGATATTATGATCCGCATGCAAGGACCGATTATTCCTATTACTGGTTCATTACTGGAATGGGACTGGGAAATGGAAACCGGAGAAAGTTTAGTTAACACCACTATTTCTAAGTGCAAGGAAAGTGCGGTCTTTGAAGAGAATAGCCAAGTACAAGTGATTCCATCAGGACCTTATTTTGATGATGATAATATTCATCAAGTGTTGGTTTCGGCAATTTATTTAGCACAAAAATCATTAATTCTTACCACGCCTTACTTTGTGCCTGATGAAGCGCTACAAGCGGCGCTAAAAACGGCCAGTGCGCGTGGTGTTAAGGTACAAATTATTCTGCCTGCGAAAAATGATTCACGTATGGTGGATTATGCATGCAAAGGTTTTTTTGATGAATTGTTAGCTTGCGGCGTCGAAATATATCAATATCAGGATGGTTTACTGCATACCAAAAGTATTCTTGTGGATAACAAATTATGTTTGGTGGGAACGGTTAACTTGGATAAACGCAGCTTTTGGCTTAACTTTGAAGTCACATTACTGATAGACAAATCGCCTTTTATTGCCGAGCTGTATCAATTACAACTATCCTATATAGCACACTCACATAAAGTTTGTTTAACCGAATGGCGACAACGAGGCCGAGTTCAACGATTTTTGGAAAGTCTATTTTATTTATTTAACCCACTCTTGTAGGTCAAAATTGTAGAACGAAATGAGCAGCAATTATAACAATAAACGATTTAGCAGGTATTAAGATGAAAAAAACGATTTTATTAGCGTTAACGGTATTTGGTTTAGCAGCGTGTAGTAACACTGAAACCACGGCTGAAACAGCAAAACCATTACCGATATTACCAAGTTACAGCAATAGCTGCCCAGATGAACGACCACAGATGTGTACGATGGATTACCGTCCGGTATGCGGCACTATGACGTCGGGTGAATTGAAAACATTCGGTAACGCGTGTGGTGCATGTGCAGATACCAGTGTGAGTGGTTATTCTGAAGGTGAATGTAAGTAGTTCGAACCGACCATATGAATGTAAGTAATATTGATTCATATGGCATTAGTATTATATTGTCGATATAAAAAAGCCAAGCGTATGCGTTTTCATCCACTTGGCTTTTTTGTACTTTGAACAAGTTAATCAGTTAACTCATCAACGCGTTCGCTATTACATTAATCGGCTTGTGATTCACGGGCTAATTTAGCGTCTTGGCAGCCTTTAATCGCATCTTGGATGAGATCTAATGCAGTCCCATTGTATTCTGGTAATACAACATCTGATGTTGCGATAGGCGTAGTTCTTTTACCCCACTTAATCATTGTTGCACCCCAAGTTAAGCCGCCACCAAATGCGGCAAGTAATACATTATCACCTGCTTTAATTCGGCCTTCTTCTAGCGCTTCACACAATGCGATGGGCACTGTTGCCGACGACGTATTCCCGTATTTGTGTACGTTAACCATGACTTTTTCTTTGCTTGCGCCCATGCGCTTGGCTAAGAAATCAATGATACGTAAGTTAGCTTGATGAGGAATAATAAAATCCACATCTTCAGCGGTCATACCGGCTTTTTCAAGCGCAATTGCAGATGCTTCACCCATGCGTGTTACGGCACGTTTAAAGATCTCTTTACCTTCGAAATTAAAGTCAAATAGACCATCAATATTTTTAAAACGTGCTCTGTCTGTACCAAAGTTAGGAACTGAAAGGATATGACCAGCATCGCCATCACAGCCAATCTTATTACTTAAAATACCCTGTTTCTCTGTACTTGACTCAAGGATCACTGCGCCTGCACCATCACCGAACAGTACTGCTGTACTACGTTCTGTCCAGTCAAGGAAATAACTGATACGTTCTGCACCAATCACTAATATCTTGTTCATTTGACCACTTTGGATAAACGCATTGGCCGTACTCAAGCCATAAACAAAACCAGTACACGCTGCGTTCATATCAAATACTGCGGCGTTGGTTGCGCCTAATTTTGCTTGTACTTTTGATGCCGCACTGGGCAGTGTACAATCGGCAGTACACGTCGCAAAGAAAATACCGTCAAGTTCTGATGCATCAATGCCTGCTGCTGCAATAGCTTGGCATGCCGCAACATAGGCTAACTCAGATGTACTTACATGTGAGATACGACGTTCTTGCATACCTGTACGAGATTGGATCCACTCGTCATTCGTATCAAGAAAAGTGCTGAGATCATGATTTGTTAGCGTTGCGGGCGGTAGGCATTTACCCCAACCGGTGATGTTTGCATAATGCATTGAAATTTACCTGTGTTTTGTGACTGGCTAATACAGACGGAGTCGCGAAATGTACGCAATACGAAGTGACTAAATACTTTATTATACGCTGTATAGCGAAATGACGGTGATTGATATTGAAATTACTTTGTCAATTATAGAGGCTTGCCTTTGAAAGTGGTAGCTAAATTATTATTGAAGGGTTAAGAGTGACAAAAGCGAGGCACAAAAAAGGCATCGTTTAGGATGCCTATCTTTGCGTTAATATTGCCGGTCACTTGTGATGACGATAATTCCTGGATAAGGACTTGTGCCTGATTGGTCGCAAGAAGGGTACTTCTATCACCGCATCGACCTGGGTTAAGGTGTCTGCTAATCAGTTTGTGGCGCTATCTTTAACTGGGTTTAGTATAGCGAGCTTGATTTGGAATGTGGTTGCGATGTTTATATTAATTATGCGTTTTTTAGCAATTACATTTGCAGTAATAACTATAATTAGCAATAATTAACCCTTCGTATATTATTGTGCGCTATTTGTCGTCTCTATTTTTGATTTAGAGGCAATACTAAAACAAGTAAAAAGATGAAGTAGGGTGAGGAACATGAAATTAGACAGAACAGATAAGTTAATTCTCAATTTAATACAAGAAAATGGCCGGATCAGTAATTTAGAATTAGCAGATAAAATTGGCTTATCTGCGTCACCTTGCTCTCGACGTGTAAAGCATTTAGAAGAGTTAGGCTTAATTGATAAACATGTCACCTTGCTTGATCAAGCCAAACTCGGTTTAAAGTTGACGGCTTATATTCATATTAGTATGGATCGACATACACCTGAGCGCTTTGATAATTTTGAAACTGAGATAATTGCGATTCCAGATGTGATGGAGTGCTGTATTATTACCGGTAGTGATGCTGATTTTCAGTTAAAGGTTATCGTACCGGATATGGAACATTATCAAGAGCTACTATTAGGAAAACTAACGCGGATTAAAGGTGTCACGGGCGTGAGATCGAGCTTTATGTTACGTAATGTTTTAAGCCGAACGGTATTGCCACTCGACCACATTAAATAACATGTTATCAGTAAAAAAGAATCATAAATAAAAAGTACTAGCTTGCTGCAGAAAGGTATTTATTTTTCGCAGCTTGGTAGTCGGCAATTACAGTGTTCATTACCGATTCTTCGTAAGCGATAAGCCCGCTTAATACCATTTCTTTTTGGCCTGTACCGACTTTTACATCACCTTCGTAAAAGTCGAACTTAAAAGTCACCGTTGCACGTTTACCTTGTACTTCAATAATTGCTTCATCAAATTTAAGTTCAATACTATTCACATTCACTCGTGTTAGGTTTATTTGCATCGATTTATACATAATTAACGCACGAGCAGGGTTAAACATCAGGTTTTCTGAACGCATTAGTGGCACCATGATATCAGGGAAGTTTTTTCCTGAAAATTGAACATATTCTTTAATTATTTTAGTGATTATGTTTTCATTATGAGAGGATTTACCACCAATTTCTAATTCCATAAAGGACTTTTGATCGGTATTTACTATCTCGGTTTTATTTTCTAACAGTGGGGAAAAAGTGAGATCAGTATCGTGTTTAACCATGCCAGTAAAATCAATTTTCATCGTTTCTGATAAACCGAACTTAACCAAAGACACAGCAAAAAGTAAATCACCAGGTACACAAAAACGTTTATTATCCACATCATGGATCTTGTTATAATCGTTCGCTACAATTTTAGCAAATCGACTAGCTTGTTGTTGAGTAAAGCGAAAAGAGCTGTCTTTTTGAGAATAGAATTCGTTTAGAAACATATTTAATTAAACTACGATAATGAAAAATCCAGTTTACATTACTTTTGTTTATAGGCAGGTCGATCCAGTTGCAAGTATGACGTTTTAAACTGCAAGCTGGATCACATGATAGGTCCTTCACGCAATAAATGATCGATCATATTATTTAATGATGACTGGCAATGACTACTTTTTAACATCCGGAGTGACACTGCGTAAGATACCAATACCGGTGCTGAGTAACGATGAGCTAGTCTTAAGAATAGTCTCTGCTGGCATTAAAGCAGCAGATCCCATTATGGTAGGAATAAACTTTTTAAAGGAATTATCAACCCCGTCTTCAACTTCTTTACTGAGTTGAGGCAAGAATTCGTCAATAATTTTATCCAATTCTTGCTTCACGTGTGCTTCTAATTCGGGTTGTATTTCTGAAATTTTGGCTTCGATAGCATCCGCAATGTCTTTACTTATTTGCGGTGAGGCTTGATTGATCGTGGCTTCTGCTTCTGTTTTTATTAAGGCGATTTGTGTGGCTAAATAAGGTTTGATTACGTTATTGAATACATATAAAAAAGCAAGCGCAGTAAAGATGCTACTGAGTAAGGCGGTAAAGATAATTGTGAACATAATGAACCATTATATGATGAATAAGCTATTAATATTAACCGTTTAGAGGTTTCTGTAAAGGTATATCTGAAAGGAAGCTGGGATGGAGCCAAAATGATTTATGGATCCATCCCAGGTTTATGAAATCGAAAGTGGGCTAAAATACCACCGTACGGTTTTCATAAATAAATACGCGTTCTTCAAGTACCAGACGCAATGCTTTACTGAGCACTGATTTTTCTACATCTTTACCTGAACGTGCCATATCTTCGGCGCTGTATTTATGATCAACATGAATGACGTCTTGTAAGATAATCGGCCCTTCATCTAAGTTGTTTGTTACATAATGTGCTGTTGCACCAATAATTTTCACACCACGTTCGAAGGCTTGCTTGTATGGCTGAGC
>SPKZ01009037.1_pt1 | contig 10568 bp, 7 predicted proteins | sample 2456571 | NCBI WGS metagenome assembly SPKZ01 (sample SAMN11192286, study PRJNA482655) | marine metagenome | biome: ENVO:00000447; feature: ENVO:00000244|ENVO:00000211|ENVO:00000569|ENVO:00002023; material: ENVO:00002151; isolation source: ocean water from marine abyssalpelagic zone ...
AAAAAAATTGAAACCCTACTTATTAACCCGACTATCGATATCGACCATTTAGCCATTAAGCACTATCATAAAATGCCAGCAGCCATTCGTTTGCTACTTAAATCCATTGGGATCAGCAAAAATACTGACTCCAGTTTAGTGAGCTACCTATTGTTTGAAAAAGAATTCTGCACTGATCTCATTGATGCCGGTTATCAAGATGGTTTGGCAAAAAAATCTCAATTATTAGATTTTTTAGAACTACCATCAGCCGTTAAGTAAATAGCTTTCAGCACGTTCGACCCGACGAGGCTTGCCGCACAACACTAACACATCGTTAGCTGCAATCACCAAGTTAACATCGGGATCGGATAACTCTTGATTATCTCGGCGAATGCCTCGTAATTCGACTCTGAGTCTTGTCATCGGTAATTCATCAATTCGTAGCCCAACCACAAAGGCATGACTAGGCAATGCCACCGCATGAAGCTGTTCCAACTCGACATCCATCGCATGGGATGACTCGTCACCATGAAAGAATCCATGCATAAATTGATAATGATTTTTACGCTCTATCTGAATCCGCTTTAATACTCGACTCATCGGTACTCCAGACATAAACAACACCTGTGATACCAACATTAGGCTGCCCTCTAATATTTCAGGCACCACCGCCGCCGCACCAGCCTTTTGTAGGGTTGACATTTCACTATCATCACGGGTTCTAATCAATACTTTTACGTCGGGAGCCAGTGCTAAACAGCTATCTAATACCTGCATCGTGGCATGAAAATCGTTAAAGGTAATAATCACTAATTTTGCTTTATCGATGGCTAAGTTCTTTAAAATATCTCGGTTACGGCCATCACCAAACAGTACGTTTTCACCACCTGTCATCGCTTCTTGCAGTCGTACAGGATCTCTTTCGATCGCAATACATGGGATGGCTTCAGTTTTAAGAAAACGTGCCACGGTTTGTCCAACACGGCCAAAACCGCAAATGACTACATGCTCAGAACTATCGGCGTAGGCATCAATCTTAGGCACAGTAACAGTCAGTAATTCTTTATTCGATATCAAGTATTTTGCGACTTTATCAGCGTAATGCATCAGTAATGGAGTTAACCCCATACTTAAAACCCCCAAGGCAATGATTAGGGAAACGATTGTACTCTCCAATACCATATTTTGCTGTGCTAACGATAAAACTACAAAACCAAATTCACCAATTTGCGCTAAGTAAATCCCACTTTTAAGCGCACTACGTCGCCGCACTTTACGGTGAAAATAAATCATCGCAATCACTAGCGCCTTAATTAAGACAATAAGCGGTAATAACACCAGTAAAATAACCCAATTATCGCCAATGACGATTAAATCTAGCATCATGCCGATAGACACGAAGAATACTCCCATCAAAATATCACGAAAGGGCCTAATATCCGCATCAAGCTGATGACGATATTTACTTTCACCAAGCATCATCCCCGATAAAAAAGCGCCAAGAGCTGCTGATAATCCCAACGAGTATGTTAATGCCCCGGTTAACACAACAATTAATAAAGTGGTTAATACAAATAATTCATCGGATCTTGCCCGTGCTATTTCATCGAACAATTTAGGCAGTAACCATTTTCCCGCAAAAAATAGTACGATAAACGCGCCAACCCCTTTGAATAACGCAAATAACAAAGATAACCCTAAGTCATTGTCAGAACCTAACATCGGCACGACAATTAGCACGGGTACCACCGCTAAATCCTGAAAAAGCAGCACCGCAATGGCCATTTGACCGCTCATGCTATTCGTTTGATGTTGCTCTGAAAGTTGCCTAATCACAATCGCAGTCGACGATAACGCAATCGCCACCCCAATAATTAATGCTTGCTCAATACTGGCACCAAAGAATACCGCACCACAGGCAATAATTAATGTCGTCACGGTCACTTGCGCCGTGCCGAGTCCAAAAACTAGCCCTTTCATTGCCATCATTTTGGGTAAAGAGAATTCTAGCCCTAAAGAGAATAATAAAAATACTACCCCTAATTCAGCCAAAAAATGCATTTGTTCCGTACTTGCTAATAACCCGGTCAAACCCGGCCCGACAATAATACCAGTGATTAAATAACCTAAAATTGGCGGTATTTTAAGACGTCGACAAGCTAATAATACAAAAATAACCAGTATCAGAGATATTAATACATCAGTAATCAGACCCTTATCCATTGTTTATTTATTCTCCTATAAAAAATAAAATATTGACTATACTGTAGCGTACAAATGATCGAACACAAGTGGCATGTTATTTGCTTTTATTCTCTGTAATCGAGAGTTAGTCAATAATATGTCAGCGGTAAAATACTAGCTCAAGCTAAATCAAATCAATTAACAACCGAGTTGTTATTATATTAAGATTGAGACCAGCATATGCCACAGATAAATTTTAAATCAACTAAAATCAAAGATTTTAAAACATCTTCTTTAAGTCATAAAGAAAATGAAACTGATGTTGAACCTCTGCGCCGTAGTGAAGATCGACTTGCTTTGCTTGAGAAACTAAACATGACCATTGAGTTAGAGCCATTGCTAGCAACCTTTACTAACGAATTGTGTCGTATTGTACCCATTACCGGTTTAGACTTTGAATATCATCATAACAAATTTCAGCTAAAGTACTCTAAAGCAAGTACCTGCTCTTTTGATAGTGAACTTTTGTTTAAGGATGACAGAATTGGTAAGTTAAGCTACTTTAGTGCATCACCTCTAAATTCTCGTCAGCGGCAATTTATTGCCTGTGTCGAGCAACAATTGTTGCAGCCTCTACACAATGTTATCCGGTTTGAGCAAAGTAAATTACTTAACATGAAAGATTTTCTCACCAATTTAGGCAGCCGAAATTACTTTGAAGCAACGATGCGTCATATGCTCGCAACCTCCGAACGTGAACGGCGACCATTTACGTTATTATTGATTGATTTAGATAACTTTAAGGCAGTCAATGATACGCATGGACACCTTGATGGAGATAAGGTTTTAATCGAGTTTTCTGGTCTACTTAACCACGCGGTTCGTAATAACGATCACGTCTTTCGGTTTGGCGGCGACGAATTTGCCATTATTTTAGCTCACAGTGATAATTTACACCCTGAGTTTGTCGCACAACGCATTGTTAAGTCGATCAGGGATAGTCATTTGTTTTCATCAATGGCGGTCACGGCCAGTATCGGTTGCTCTAATTGGCAACCAGAAGATTCTAATATTACTTTGGTTAATCGAGCTGATAAGGCCCTCTACCAAGTGAAGCGTCAAGGAAAAAACGGCTACAACATTACTGATTAATAGTATTTTTTGACCAACCAATCCTTAGGCTATCGAGATCAGATTCTTGAGCTAGATAGCCTTGCTCGATCCAAACTCCTAATACAGCAACCAACTGCTGATCGAAAAAAACTAACGGCGTTCGCTGGCGTAGCCAAGGAGGCACCGCAAATTCTTGCCATAATTTCTTAACACTTCGTCGCTGTTCTCGCCCAACCGGCCAAGCTTTGTAACTACCTGCTACATTAAACCTAATTTCAACTTTTTGGCCTTTCGGTGCAATCAAAAAAATCGTCATGAGAGATTCATTGGCCCCATAACCTTGGCCCAAAGTTAGTTGCCCTAAGCTATCGGGGAGTTGAATCTGTGATTGCCCTAGCCAAGGAATAACCTGTGCCGAAATATCCTGATGACGCTGAACAACTATTATCGCATCTTGGTAACGCCGTAGTTGATAATCACTAATGCACACGTTCGGTGAACTGTCCTGCGCCGCATTCATCATTTGTTGTTCAACCTGTTGCAACTGCGCCATCGAAGGTAAACACAGTTGCTGACAACGTAACCAGAAACGAATCACATTGCTGCGCCGTGCCAATGACAACGACTTAAGATAGCTAATCGATAAACCATGATTACTAGCCTTTGCTTTGCTAAGATCGATTTGCGCTAATTCATCGAGCAATTCATTCGCTTGACCAAGTAACTGAGCACTACGAGCGACACTTTGCCCAAAGCCTGACCAACGTTGATTGAGCAACGGGATAATCTCGTTACGCAAGAAGTTACGATCGAAACGACTGTCCTGATTACTTTCATCTTCAATCCAGCTTAGCTGCTGTTGTTGAGCGTATAGCTCAATCGCTTGGCGTGAAACATTCAATAACGGCCGACAGTGCATTCCTAAGCCAAAGGGCAAACTAGCTGGCATTCCTGCCAAACCTAAACTGCCAGAACCACGTTTGAGTGCTAATAGTAGTGTTTCAGTTTGATCATCGCTATGTTGTGCAGTGACTAGAACGGTATGATGATTTACATGTTTTTTAAGGGCTAAATACCTTGCCTCACGGGCCATGGCTTCAATGTTACGGCGATTATCAGCTAACATTACATACTCAATACTAAATGTAACCTGATAGCCCTGACAAAGCAGTTGACAAAATTCACCCCATTGCTGCGAATTTGAACTCAAACCATGATTGACATAAATAACTTTCAGCTGCTGAGCTGGCAATGAAGAGTTAACCAGCAGGTCGAGTAAAACGACAGAATCCACCCCGCCGCTCAGGGCAACCAAGACTTCAGTCGACTCAGAACAACGCTCGTTAATAAAATGTTCGATATTTAGGGATAAATTCATTAATTTGTTAGTTCGCTCGCACAAAGAGAGACGATATTACCATCTTTATCAATTCACTCAATAGTCAGCCAGCTGTCGCTCAGTTATAATGAGGGTATATATTTGAAAAACTATTATTTAGGACAATTATGAGCATTCAAGAAATTACGTTATCAAACAACCAAAAGAAAAAGTTACAAAAAGGCATCACACAGGAATCAGTTTTATTTCAAGATGATAATGGCGACTTAGTTGTTAATGTCGAGGCTTACCAAGAATTTAAGCTAACGGTTAAGAAGAATGAAAGACATTTATTGATTGAAGCTGTGGTAGGTGATGAAGTTGAATTAGACTTTAGCGTAGAGTATTTCATCTTTAGCTAGAAAAAAACAGAGGGCTAGCAATAGCCCTCTGACAAATTATTTAACAGTAACCGAATGACATCAGACGGTCATAGCGATTATTAAGCAGTGTATCGACATCAAGCTGTTTTAGTTCTTCTAATTGCTCAGTTAAACGTTGCTTAACATTTTGTGCAATCAGATCATAATCACGATGTGCGCCACCCAAAGGTTCTTCAATAATAGTATCAATCAAATCTAATTCCTTTAGACGGTCAGAGGTAATACCCATTGCTTCAGCGGCTAATGACGCTTTATCTGCACTTTTCCATAGGATTGACGCACAACCTTCTGGTGAAATAACAGAATAAGTGCTGTATTGCAGCATGTTCACACGATCGCCAACCCCAATAGCCAATGCACCACCAGATCCGCCTTCACCAATCACGGTACAAATGACCGGAACCTTTAAACCCGCCATTACCTTAAGATTGCGGGCTATCGCTTCCGATTGACCACGTTCTTCAGCGCCGACACCAGGATAAGCACCAGGAGTATCAATAAAGGTTAATATAGGCATTTTAAAACGCTCAGCCATTTCCATTAAGCGTAATGCTTTACGATAACCTTCAGGACGTGGCATCCCAAAGTTACGTTTCACTTTTTCTGGCGTGGTACGGCCTTTCTGATGGCCAATCACCATCACCGACTGACCATTTAAACGGGCAATTCCACCAATAATGGCTTTATCATCAGCAAAAGCACGATCACCATGTAACTGATCGAATTCATCAAATATACGATCAATATAATCGAACGAATAAGGGCGCTCAGGGTGTCGAGCAAGTTGACTGACTTGCCACGGACCTAATGAAGAAAAAATCTTCTGTGCCATGGTGACACTTTTTGCTTCTAAATTTTCAATCTCTTCCGCCAAGTCGATATTTAATGAACTGTTATTGCTCACATTACGCAATTCATCAATTTGAGCATGGAGCTCAGCAATTGGCTTTTCAAACTCTAAAAAATTCTGACTCATCAGTGATTCTCTTTAATGTAAATAGCTAGCTTATATATCACCCTATTGTAGCTGAATATAAGCTTAAAATTAGTTAAATTTTAATCGAACTTGTTTATTTCCAAGTAAAATTTTTAAATTATCTAGCAGCTCGTCGTCTGGTGTTACTCGCCATTGCGTCCCCAATTGCAGCTGCGCGGTAGCTTCAGCCCGAGAATAATATATATTAACGGGTAGCGCACCATACTGAAACGGTTCTAATGCCTGAGTAAAACGATTAAAAAAGTCTTTATTAATTTGATTATCCGATACCTTAATGTCAAGTGCGGTAGCGAATCTTTCACGAGCTGTTGCAATATCATAAACTTCCTTGGCGGTCATTCTATTACCCCCGGAAAAATCATCAAAGCTGACCTCTCCCTCTAACACCAATATTTTGTCTTTTTGCAGTAAATCCTGATACTTTTCGAGCGCTTCGCTATACATCATCACTTCTAAACGACCACTTTTGTCATCAATGGTTAAAATTCCCATTTTTGAACCACGCTTAGTAATCATCACTCGTGCTGCAATGACTAAGCCTGCCGCCTTGGTCATTTGACCTCGTCCGGTTGGCACCACGTCTTTTAAGCGACATTTAGTGTAATGTTTTAATTCCGCTAAATATTGATTAATCGGATGACCGGTTAAATATAAACCAAGGGTTTCACGTTCCCCTTCAAGCCAAATTTTATCGGGCCAGTGTGCGACCTCAACAAAATCATGAGTAACATCATCGTCGTGGCTGGCCAGTAAACCAAACAAATCATGTTGACCCACAGCACGATCTTTAGCATGTTGCTCTGAGGCTTTTATAGCCTCAGGTAATGAAGCCATTAATGAAGCACGATGAGGCCCTAGTTTATCCAATGCACCAGCTTTAATCAGTTTTTCAAAGATCCGTTTATTAATTTTTTTGGTGTTAACGCGACCACAAAAATCAAATAAATCTTTAAAAGGACCACCTTCAGCACGAGCTTCTAATATCGCAGAAACGGGTCCTTCACCAACGCCTTTTATTGCTCCGATACCATAAACGATTTCAAGTGCTTCATTAACACTAAATTTATATTGTCCAGAGTTGACATCTGGTGGATGTAGCACAATTTTCATCCGCTCACATTCATCAACTAAGGTCACAATTTTTTCGGTATTGTCCATATCGGCAGACATAACAGCTGCCATAAAATAAGCACCGTGATGGCATTTCATCCATAACGTTTGGTAAGAAACTAAGGCATATGCCGCCGAGTGAGATTTGTTAAAGCCATAACCAGCGAATTTTTCCACCAAATCGAAGATTTTCATCGCCAATTCGCCATCGATACCGTTGTTTACTGCGCCCTCTTCAAAGCTAGATCGCTGCTTAGCCATTTCCTCAGGCTTTTTCTTACCCATGGCACGACGTAGCATATCGGCGCCACCGAGGGTATAGCCAGACAATACCTGAGCTATCTGCATTACCTGTTCTTGATACAAGATAATGCCATAGGTTGGCTCTAGGGTTTCTTTAAGCGATGGATGCTGCCATTCAACATCGGGATAAGAGACTTCTTCACGACCGTGCTTACGATTAATGAAGTTATCTACCATGCCTGACTGCAAAGGACCCGGTCGGAACAGGGCCACTAAGGCGATAATATCTTCGAATGAATCCGGCAGTAATCGACTGATTAGTTCCTTCATACCACGGGATTCAAGCTGGAATACCGCGGTGGTTTCACTACGTTTAAGCATCGCAAAACATTGAGGATCTTCCAAGGGAATCGATTCGATTCGAACCGGCTCTAATCCTTCTTTGGCCCGCCTTTCATTAAGTGGGTCTAGTGCCCACTTAATAATGGTTAATGTCCGCAGCCCCAAGAAATCAAATTTAACCAGTCCCGCCGATTCAACATCATTTTTGTCAAATTGAGTGACCGGGTTTTTACCTTCTTCATCACAATATAGTGGCGCAAAATCAGTAATAGTGGTCGGTGAAATAACTACGCCACCGGCATGTTTACCGGCATTACGCGTGGTACCTTCAAGTCGACGGGCCATGTCGATCAATTCTCGGACATCATCATCGATTTGATACAGCTGATCCAGTTGCGGCTCAACTTCCCAAGCTTTGGTTAGGGTCATACCGGGTTCTGCGGGGATCAGTTTGGTGATCCGCTCGACAAAACCATAGGGATGGCCCATCACACGGCCAACATCTCGCACCACGGCTTTTGCTGCCATGGTACCAAAGGTAATAATTTGTGACACCGCATCGCGGCCATACAATTCGGCCACATGATCGATGACCCGATCACGCCCTTCCATACAGAAATCGACGTCGAAATCGGGCATTGAGACACGTTCAGGGTTTAGGAATCGTTCGAACAGTAAGTCATATTCTAAGGGATCAAGATCGGTGATCTTGAGTGCATAAGCAACCAAAGAACCGGCACCGGAGCCACGACCTGGCCCAACTGGCACATCGTTATCTTTACTCCACTGGATAAACTCCATCACGATTAAGAAATAACCGGGGAACCCCATGGTGTTGATCACGCCTAATTCAATATGGAGTCGTTCTTCGTAAGCAGGGCGCTGTTTTTCCCGCTCAACAGGATCGGGAAATAAAAACTCTAAACGTTCTTCTAAGCCATCGATCGATACTTTAACTAAAAAGTCACCAATTTCTAGATCGCCAGTAGGGTAATCTGGCAGCACAATTTTATCGAGTTGGACCGTGGCATTACAACGTTTAGCTATCTCGACGCTGTTTTTCAGAGCCGATGGTATATCGCTAAAGAGCTGACACATTTCGGCTTCACTACGGAGATATTGTTGCTCAGAATAACGCTTAGGACGACGCGGGTCCGATAAACCAAAGCCATCATGAATCGCAACCCGTACTTCATGGGCGTCAAAATCTTCGGTCTTTAAAAATACCACTTCATTGGTGGCAACCACGGGAATATCAGCTGCACTCGCCAGGGCAACCGCCAAATGAATATAGCGTTCTTCGTCTTCTCGTCCGGTGCGTAACAGTTCTAAAAAGAAACGCTGGTCAAAATGCTGTTGATAAAAGGCTAAACACTCTTGGGCTAAACTTTGATTGCCCTTAAGCAATGCCAGTCCAATATCGCCCTCACGGCCGCCAGAAAGAATAATTAAGCCAGGGGCATATTCAATCAACCAGTCTTTATCAATCACCGCCTTATCGAAAAGTCGACCGCGTAAAAAGGCTTTTGAGATAAGTAACGTTAGGTTTTTATAACCAACGTTATCCATACAGAGAATGGTGATCCGCCACGGTTGTTCATTAAACTCATCACTAACCACCCACATGTCGGCACCAATAATTGGTTTTAACCCGCTACCGTGAGCACTACGATAATATTTAACTAAGCCACAAAAATTGACTAAATCAGTGATGGCTAACGCTGGCATTCCTTGTTCTGCTACCTTGGCAACAATTTTACCGACTTTGGCCACACCATCGGCCATTGAATAATCAGAATGGACGCGCAGATGAACAAACTTTGGATCAGTCATGGCTTAGGCTAACCCTAATACTTTTTTAACTGGCTTGAAGCTCTTACGGTGCAGCGGCGTTACGCCATGTAATGCTAACATTTCGAAATGCAGCTTAGTCGGGTAACCTTTATGCTTAGCAAAACCAAATTGTGGATATTGCCGATCTAGCTCAACCATTTCACGGTCGCGGGTCACTTTAGCAATAATAGAGGCGGCACTGATCTCTTCAACACGATCATCACCTTTGATCACAGCTTGAGCCGAGATTGCTAGCTCAGGACAACGATTGCCATCAATAAGGATATGTTCAGGAGTAACATCTAGTCCAGCCACCGCTCGTTGCATCGCAAGCATGGTGGCATGCAAAATATTGAGTTGATCAATTTCATCGGGACTGGCTCGTCCCACGGCAACACTTAAGGCATTTTCCATGATCAAATCAAATAATAGCTCACGCTTTTTGTCTGATAGTTTTTTTGAATCGGCTAAACCAGCAATGGGTTTACTCGGATCAAGAATAACAGCAGCCGTTACCACATCACCCACTAACGGCCCACGACCGACCTCATCAACACCAGCGACAATAAGATCTGGAAATATAAATTCAGCTTCTGTTGGCATAATACTCTTCTTTTAAATCAGGGATAATATTGCATCAGCAGCACGTTCACTGGCATCGCATTTTAATTGTTGATGAATCATCGAGAATTGCTCAACCATCGCGGGATTACCTTGCGCTAATAATGGCGCGACTTGCTCGACAATATTCTCTGCGGTGGCATTTTCTTGGATCAATTCAGGAATTAACGCTTCGTTGGCGAGTAAATTAGGCAATGAGAAATGGTCGACTTTAATTAATGGTCGAAACAGTTTATAGGTCAACCAATTAACTTTATAAGCAACTACCATTGGTCGATTAATCAATAAACCTTCCAAAGTAGCGGTGCCTGACGCTAATAAAATAACATCACTAGCGGTCATCACTTCCCGGGAACGACCTATCGTAATAATACAATGAAGT
>SPKZ01005829.1_pt1 | contig 10567 bp, 6 predicted proteins | sample 2456571 | NCBI WGS metagenome assembly SPKZ01 (sample SAMN11192286, study PRJNA482655) | marine metagenome | biome: ENVO:00000447; feature: ENVO:00000244|ENVO:00000211|ENVO:00000569|ENVO:00002023; material: ENVO:00002151; isolation source: ocean water from marine abyssalpelagic zone ...
AAGCGCGGGGGCGTGTCGGCGTGCAGCGTGGAGGTAGCCGCCTGGGACGAGCCGCCGCTCTTCCCGCCGCCCCGCGGGTGCGCGCCGACGCCGTGGAGCGCGTGATCGCCGCGGCGCGGAGCCACGGCGCCGCGATACTCGCCACGCCGGTCACGGACACGATCAAGCGGGTGCGCGGCGGGGCCGTCGTCGAGACGCCGCTGCGCTCGGAGTGCTGGGCGGCCCAGACCCCGCAGGTGTTCGCCCCGGACGTGTTGCGCGAGGGCGTGGAGAAGGCGATCGCCAACGGGCGCGTCGCCAGCGACGACGCCCAGCTCGTGGAGTGGATCGGGGTGCGGGTCAGCGTGGTGGAAGGCTCTCCGGACAACCTGAAGATCACGCATCCCGCCGACCTGATCGTGGCGGAACGCCAGCTCGCGGCGCGGGCCGCGAGGGGGACCGGGGGGCCGCCGTGAGGATCGGTCAGGGATTCGACGCCCACCCGCTCGTCGAGGGGCGCGCGCTCGTGCTCGGCGGCGTCGAGGTTCCCCACTCGCGCGGCCTCGAGGGCCACTCCGATGGCGACGCGCTCCTCCACGCCGTCGCCAACGCGCTGCTCGGCGCGTTGGGGGAGGGCGATCTCGGGCGTCACTTCCCGTCGTCGGACCCCGGCTTGCAGGGAATCGCGAGCACGGAGATCCTCCGGCAGGTGGCCAATCGCGTCGCCGACGCGGGCCTCGCCCTCGGAAACCTCGATGCCACCCTGATCGCGCAGGAGCCGAGGCTCGCTGCGCACCTCGAAGCCATGGAGGGTGTGATCGCCGACGCACTGAAGACGCAGCGGAGCCGGGTGAACGTGAAAGTGACCAGTACCGACCACCTGGGCGCCATCGGCCGGGGCGAGGGCATCGCTGCCTTGGCCGTGGTCCTGTTGGTGCAACGTGGCTGAGCGGGTGAATACGGCGCGCGCGCCCGTCGAGGTGCCCGTTCAGCTGTTCAACACGAGGACGCTGAAGAAGGAGATCTTCGAGCCCTCGGAGGACGGAAACGCTCGGATCTACACCTGCGGGCCGACCGTCTACGCCGCGGCGCACATCGGCAACCTGCGCTCCAACCTCTTTGCCGATCTCCTCGTCCGGACGCTGCTGCACCGCGGCTACAGCGTCACCCACGTCATCAACGTGACCGACGTGGGCCACCTCACCGACGACGCCGACGCGGGCGAGGACAAGATGGAGCGCGCGGCGGTCGAGACCGGCCGCACGGCCATGGAGATTGCCGAGCAGTACACGCAGCTGTGGCTCGACGATCGCGAGCGCCTCGGTTGCCGTTTGCCCGACGTTCTGTGCCGGGCCACGGAGCACATTCCGGAGCAGATCGCCCTGGTCGAACGCCTGGTAGAGCGCGGCTTCACCTACCAGATTCCGGACGGTGTCTACTTCGACACCACGAAATTTCCCGGCTATGCGGACTTTGCGAGGCTCGACCTCGCGGGTCAGGCCTCGGGTGCGCGCATCGCCGACGTCGAGGGCAAGCGCCACGCTGCGGATTTCGCACTGTGGAAGTTCGCCGAGGAGGGGGTGCAGCGACAGCAGGAGTGGGGCTCGCCGTGGGGGCGGGGCTTCCCGGGCTGGCACGTCGAGTGCTCGGCGATGAGCATCCAGTACCTCGGCGAGACGTTCGATCTCCACACCGGCGGCGTCGATCACATCAAGGTCCACCACACCAACGAAATCGCCCAGAGCGAGTGCGCGTACGGCATGAGGCCCTGGGTGCGCTTCTGGCTCCACAACGAGTTCGTCAATCTCGCCGGCGAGAAGATGGCGAAGTCCGAGGGCAACGTGGCGGTGCTCCAGGACCTTGTCCGCCAGGGCTACCCGGCGCTCGTCTACCGCTACTTCTTCCTGCAGGCCCACTACCGCCAGCAGCAGTCGTTCACGCGCGATGCGATGGATGCGGCGAAGACCGGCTACGACCGCCTGGTGCGTGCCGCTGCCGAGGTGCGAGACGCCGGGGGCGAAGTTCGCGAGGACGCCATCGAGCCCCTGCGCGTACGCTTCGCGGAGTCGCTGGCGGACGACCTGAACGCCCCTCGCGCCGTCGCAGTGGCGTGGGAGGTGGCGCGAAGCAGCGAGCTGCTGCCCGCCGAGCGCTGGGAATTGCTGCGCGAGTTCGACCAGGTGTTGCGCCTCGACCTTGCCAACGCGACCCCCGCCGGCGAGGCCACGGAGAACGATCCGCGCGTCGAAGCGCTCGTCGCAGAGCGCGAGGAAGCTCGGCGCACGCGCGATTTCGCGACCGCCGATCGCATTCGCGACGAGCTCGCCGCGGAAGGCATCGTGGTCAAGGACACGCCGAACGGTCCGCGCTGGAGTCGCACGTGAGTGATTTCAAGATCGTCTCGGAGTTCACGCCCCAGGGCGATCAGCCAGAAGCCATCGAGCAGCTCGTCGCGGGGGTGCTCCGGGGCGACCCCCATCAGACGCTCCTTGGCGTCACCGGGAGCGGGAAGTCCTTCAGCATTGCCTGCGTGGTCGAGCAGGTGAACCGACCGACCCTCGTCATGGCACCGAACAAGACACTGGCGGCCCAGCTCTACGAAGAGTTCAAGGGGATGTTTCCCGACAACGCCATCGAGTACTTCGTCTCGTACTACGACTACTACCAGCCCGAGGCGTACATCCCGTCGTCGGACACCTACATCGAGAAGGATTCGTCGGTCAACGACGAGATCGACAAGCTCCGTCACTCGGCCACCCACTCGCTGCTCACGCGGCGCGACGTTCTCGTGGTGGCGAGCGTGTCGTGCATCTACGGGCTCGGTGCGCCGACGACCTACGGATCGATGCACGCGTACATCGAGTCCGGCATGCAGTTGGTGCGCGACGATCTGCTGCGACAGCTCGTCGACATGCTCTACGAGCGCAACGATATGGACTTTCACCGCGGCACGTTCCGCGTGCGCGGCGATGTCGTCGAGATCTTCCCCCAGTATGAGAACGAGCGGGCGCTGCGCATCGAGTTCTTTGGCGACGAGGTGGAGTCGATCGCCGAGATCGACCCGCTGCGCGGCAAGGTGGTGGGGCGGCCGAAGCGGGCGATGATCTACCCCGCCAGCCACTACGTGGCCACGGACAACATCCTGAAGCGAGCCATCGACGGTGTGCGCGTCGAGCTTCAGGAGCGCCTCGAGTTCTTCCGGGGCGAGGGAAAGCTCCTCGAGGCCCAGCGCCTCGAGCAGCGCACGCTCTACGACCTCGAGATGCTCGAGGAGATGGGCTTCTGTCACGGGGTCGAGAACTATTCACGCTGGCTCGACGGTCGCGATGCGGGCCAGATGCCGTACACGCTACACGACTACTTCCCCGAGGACCTTCTCGTCGTGCTCGACGAGAGCCACGTCAGCGTGCCGCAGATCGGCGGGATGTTTCGCGGCGATCGCGCTCGCAAGGAAACGCTCGTCGAATTCGGCTGGCGGCTACCCTCGGCCCTCGACAACCGGCCGCTGCGTTTCGACGAGTGGGAGAAGCGCGCCCACCAGCGAATCTATGTTTCCGCGACGCCGGCCGACTACGAACTCGAGCACTCTAACGGCGTCGTCGTCGAGCAGATCATCCGTCCCACCGGCCTCGTCGACCCCGAGATCGATCTGCGTCCTGCATCTGGCCAGGTGGACGATCTCCTCGGCGAGATCCGCGAGTGCGTGAAGACGGGGGCCCGAGTCCTCGTCACGACGCTCACGAAGCGGATGGCCGAGGAGCTCACCGACTATTACTCCGAGCTCGGGGTGCGGGTGCGCTATCTCCACAGTGACATCGCCACGATCGAGCGCATGGACATCATCCGGGAGCTGCGGCAGGGCGAGTTCGACGTGCTCGTGGGCATCAACCTGCTGCGCGAGGGTCTCGACATCCCGGAGGTGGCGCTCGTCGCAATCCTCGACGCGGACAAGGAGGGCTTTCTGCGCTCCACGCGCTCGCTCATCCAGACGATCGGTCGCGCGTCGCGCAACGTGAACGGTCGGGTCATCCTGTACGCCGACAAGCAGACGAACTCGATCAAAGCAACGCTGTCGGAGACGAGCCGCCGCCGCGAGATTCAGCGGCAGTACAACGAAGAGCATGGCATCACGCCCACGAGCATCGTGAAGCGCATTTCCACACTGCGCGATTCGATCTGGGACCGCGACTACGTCACGGTCCCCGCGCCGAAGAAGAGCGACGATTCGCTGATTCCCTCGCACGAGCTGCCGGAGCTCATCGACGCCTTGCGCCGCGAGATGCGTCAGGCCGCCCAGGATCTCGAGTACGAGCGGGCCGCCGAGCTCCGCGACCGAATCCGCGAGCTCGAAGCGGAACGCCTCCGGGTGTCCTGATGGATCTGGCAGCCCGTGCAGGTCAGCTGCCGACCGGTCCGGGCGTCTACCTGTTCAAGAGCAGATCGGGGGCGATTCTCTACATCGGGAAGGCCCAGAATCTGCGTGCCCGGGTGCGCTCCTACGTCACCGGTAGCGACGGCCGGATGAGCGTCCCGCGCATCGTGCGCCGCGCCCATGACGTCGACGTCATCGTCACGCCCAACGTGAAGGACGCGCTGCTGCTCGAGAACGAGCTCATCAAGCAGCACAAGCCGCCGTTCAACGTGCGTCTTCGGGACGACAAGCAGTATCTGGCCCTGCGCCTCGACCCGTCGGACGAGTGGCCGCGCCTCACGCAGGTGCGCCGCTTCAAGAAAGACGGTGCTCACTACTTCGGTCCGTACACGTCGAGCATTGCGATGCGCGAGGCCACCGGAAACCTGCGGCGGACCTTTCCACTGCGCAGCTGCCGGGATGGCGTCTTCCGCGACTACGCGCGCCGTGGACGGCCGTGCATCGAGTACGAGATGAAGCGCTGTCCGGGACCGTGCTGCGGTCTGGTCGAGCGCGAGGTGTACGACGAGCTCGTCCGCGGCACGGTGCTCTTCCTGCGCGGCCGCACCAACGAGCTCGTCGATGAGCTCCGCGCGCGCATGCTGGAGGCCGCCGGGGCGGAGCGCTTCGAGGAGGCGGCAAAGCTCCGGAATCAGATCGGCGCGGTAGAGACCACGGTCGAGCGTCAACAGATCGTCGCTCAAAAACCGGTCGATCGAGACGTGGTCGGCTTTGCGCGGCGCGGAGGTGAGGTCGACGTCCAGGTGCTCCACGTGCGGGAGGGGCGCGTCGTCGGCGCGGAAGCGTATCCGTTCTCGCGGGTCGCTCTGGATGACGGCGAGGTCGTGAGCTCGTTTCTCGGTCAGTTCTACGCGCCCGACAAGGGACGCGAGATCCCTGCGGAGATTCTCGCCGCGACGCGAATCGAGGACGATGCTGCCCTCGAAGCGCTCTTCTCCGAGCACGGGCGGCGCAAGGTGACGATCCGCACGCCGCAGCGCGGCGCTCTTCTGGACCTCGTCCGCCTGGCGAACACCAACGCCGAGGTGGGGCTCGAGCGCCGCCTGCGGGCCGCGGAGAGCGTCGACGCAGCCCTCGAGGAGCTGCGTGACCGGTTGTCGCTGAAGGAGCTGCCGCGACGCGTCGAGGGCTACGACATCTCGAACTTTCAGGGCACGCTGGCCGTCGCGAGTCGCGTGGTGTTCGAGGACGGCGAGCCCGTGAAGGCGGCCTATCGCCGTTACAGAATCCAGCACGCCGAAGCCGGCGACGATTACGCGTGCCTCCGCGAGGTCTTCGAACGCCGCCTTGCCCGCAGGGATGGCGAGCCGTTTCCGGATCTGCTGATGGTGGACGGCGGCAAGGGGCAGCTCGGAGTCCTGTGTGCCGCACTCGCCGACGCGGGGATCGAGACCGACGCCATCTCCCTCTCGAAGGAGCGCGACGAAGAGAGTCCGTCGGGCCGGGTGAAGCGATCGGGCGGCCTCAAAGCGGAGCGCGTATTCGTCCCGGAGCGCAAGGATCCCGTCATGCTGCCACCGAGTTCGCGCGGCCTCCTCTACCTGCAACGCGTGCGCGATGAATCGCACCGCTTCGCGATCGATTTCCAGCGCTCCCTGCGATCGCGCATGCACACGATGTCGATCCTCGAGGAGCTGCCGGGAATCGGCCCGGGCAAGCGGCGTGCGCTGCTTCGCGAACTCGGTTCGCTGAAAGCGATCCGCACGGCGAGCGAGCAGGCACTCGCCGCCGTCCCGAGTGTCTCCGCACGAGACGCGGCGATGCTCCACCGCTTCTTCCACGCCGAGCTCGACGTGCCCGGGGACGATCGGACGGCCTCGGCAATTCCGCGGCCTGTCGAAGCTACGACCGAAACGGCTGCTGCCGATTCCGATGCGCCGGGCGAGTCCGGAGACGCTCCGCCGGAGCGGGATGGGATACCCTGAGCACTCCTCTGAGTCCCGCGTCCCCGCGATGGCCGACCGCGCGAACGCTCGAACGCCACGGGGGTGCCGATCGCACCAGTATGCAGTGGACTCGGCACGCTTCGATGCTCGCGTTCTGCATCGGTCTCCTCGCGGGGCCCGACTGCGCGATCGCGGCGGAATCGGCACCGGTGAGACTCGTCAGTGCCCCCCAGCCGCAGGTCGCGCCGCCGATCGCGAATCCGCCGCAGGCTCCGACGGCCGTGGGCAAGCCCCGCCGGGGGGCGAACCTCGACCTCCAGCCCTGGCCGCTCGGATTCAAGCTGACGCCTGCCGGTCGTCCGGACCTGCGCCTCTGGTGGTGGTTCTACGAGTGGAACCTGTTCGGAGCCGTCAACGACGCGCTCTACACCGGGGGCGTTGCGGGGCCCCTCGTCTTCTCGCATCCGGGCATCGGCGAACACACCAACTGGGTGCCCGGCATTCACTTGTTTGCTCTCGCCGTGGAGGACGGCATCGAGCTGCGCCTCGAAATCCGCAACGAGACGCCGCACGCCTGGCCCGAGCTCGCCAGCATGATCCCGTGCCTGGGCGCGAAGCACCGCGGGCGCCACACCCCCGAGTTCGAAACCGAGCGCTCCTACTTCATGGCGAGCGACGGGTTGCGCCTGCTCGTCGACGACGGCAACTGGCGCGCCATGCACTTCAACGCGGCACTGCGACCCTTGATCGACTCGCGTGCCGTCGACGGGGCGTTTCCGTGGAGCGAGCGCTGGCCGACATCCGGCGTCGACGCCACCCGGGGTGTGCTCCTGCGCGAGTCGAAGGACGAGGGCTGGGTGTTTGGCGTCGCCTGGGAACGCTTTCTCGCGGCCCAGGGACACAACTGGTACAGCTGCCTGCATCTCGCCGTGCAGGTCGGCCCGCTCGCTCCGGGTGAGTCGCGGGTGATTCGCGGGAAGATCTACCTGCTGAAGGGCACCCGCGAGGACCTGCTGCGCCGCTACGAAGCCGACTTCGGGGTCGCCGCAGTGGGAGATGGCTCGTGACCTGGCGGCGTGCCGCTGCGGGGACCGGGGCACTGGCGATCGCGGCTGCACTGCTCGGAATGGGCGCCGGTTCGGACGTCGAGGCGGGACGCGCCGAGGCGACCGCAGCGAGCCTCGACGTCGACCCGGAGGAGGTCGAGCGGCTTCGCGCGCTCGGCTACGTCGACGTCGTCGCACAGGACATCGCGGAGACGCCGGACGGCGTCGGCATCCACCAAGCGGCGCGCGTCGAGTCGGGCCTCAACTACTTCACCAACGCCTACCGCTGCGAATCCCGCCTCATCTCGAACGCGGGCGATGTCCTGCGGACCTGGCGCTACGAACCCTGCTGGAAGTGGGTGAACAGCGTGCTGCTGCCCGATGGTGGGGTTCTCGCACTCCACTACTTCCCGGACGACGAAGGCTCCGCCCAGAGTGCGGCGGCTGCCCGCTGGCTCCTGCGCTTCGACGCCGAGACCCGGCTCGTGTGGAAGCGCCAGCTGCCCGTCCATCACGACGTGGAGGTCACGCCGGACGGCCGCATCGCGACGCTCACCTACCGCCACCGCAGGCTCCCCATGGTCAACCGAAAGCACCTCGTCCGCGACGACTACGTGACGTTGCTCGACGCCGACGGAGCGCTCGTCGAAGAGTTCTCGATCGCCGGCGTGCTGAACGCCGCGCGCGACCGCTACCTCTTCGAGCGCGTCAAGATCCGGAAGAAGGATGGGCAGAAGGAGATCGATCTCCTGCACACGAACTCTCTCGAGTGGATGCGCGACCCGGAACTGGCTGCGCGGGATCCCCTCTACGCGCTGACGAACGTGGTCGTCTGCATGCGCCACCAGAATCGCGTCGTCGTCATCGACGCGGAGAAGAAGCGACTCGTGTGGACCTGGGGATTCGGCGAGCTCTCGGGTCCCCACGATGCCAGTGTCCTGCCGAATGGCAATTTCCTGATCTTCGACAACGGCCTCGGCCGCAGGTGGTCTCGGGTGATCGAGGTCGATCCGAAGAGCCGTGAGATCGTCTGGTCGTACGCGGCGCCCGAGCCGAAGGAGTTTTTCACCGACCAGCGCGGCGCCGCGCAGCGCCTCGGCAATGGGAACACGCTGGTGACGAACTCGCAGAGCGGCGTCGCGTTCGAGGTGACGCGCGAGGGTGAGACGGTCTGGAACTACCGCAACCCGAGTCGCACCGCCGACGGGCGCCGCACGATCATCGTGCGCATGCGGCGCGTCCTCGAGGCCGCGGGAGAGGGCGCGCAATACTCGCGCTCGGACTGAATCTCGCCGGGAGGCGGCCTCTCGGGTAAGCTTTGCGGCCCCGGTCCCGCGGTGATCTTCTGCCGCGTTGGCTCCCCGCAATGGCTGTCTGCCAGGCGCTCGGCATCGCCGTCGCGGATGCGCTGACGTGGCCGAGCCAACTGCCGATCGCGCTGGGCTTCGTCGCGCTCGCGGTGGCGGGTTTCGGCGTGCGTTCGGCGGCGGCTCGCGGGATGCTCGCGTGCCTGGTCGCCGCGTGCGCGGGAGCCGCAGGAATTTCTACGGCCCTCGAGCGCGCCGCGGCAGGCGCCGGACTGCAGGCGGCCGAGCGCGACATCGAGGCGCGGGTGCAGTCGAGCAGCCGCAGCGACGGGCGTTTTCGCGCCCTGCTCAGCGAGGTGCGGGCCGTCGACGGAGGCCCGCCAGTCCCCACTCGCATCCTCATCACGGCTGACCCACCGACATCCCCGCCGAAACGGCAGCCCCCTGACCCGGCCCTGGAGCGAGCCGCAACGCCGGCGTGGCGACCGCGCGATGAGGTCCGTGTGCGCGTTCGGCTTCGCAGGCCGCGAGGTCCCCGAAATCCGGGAGAGCGCGACTGGGCGAGTCCGCTGCAACGAGAGGGGATCGGCGCGGTGGGCCGGTTGGCCAACCCGGCGCTCGGCGTGACGCTGCAGCGTCGTGCACCGTCGCCACCGGGGTTCCTCGACGTCCGCCGGGGCGCACTCGAGACGCTCCGCGCGGCCGGCCCCGGCGGCTCGCTCCTCGCGGCCCTGTCGATGGGCGAACGAAGGACTCTTCCGCAGCGAGCCGTGGAAGCTTTCGCCACCCTTGGTCTGTCGCATCTGCTCGCGGTCTCGGGTCTCCACGTCGCATTGTTCGCGGGCATGGTGTACCGCGTTGCCCGGGCGGGACTCGCGCTGCTGCCCGCGATCGCGGCTCGCACTTCCGTCCCCCGACTCGCGCTGCTGCCCGCGCTCGCCAGCGCCGTGTTCTACGGACTCATCACAGGGTGGGGGATTCCCGTGCAACGCGCCCTGTTGTTCCTGGCCGCGGCGGCGCTCGCGGTCGGCGCCGGGCGCGCCTTTTCGACATGGCACGCGTTGGCGCTCGCGTCGATCGTGGTGCTCGGTGTCGCGCCCCACGCCCTGTTCTCTGCCGGCGCGCAGCTCTCGTTCGTCGCATGCGCGGGGCTCTTCGCGGCCGTCCCCGGCGACGGCGTATCGCGGGGCGGGGTCGTTGGCGCCGTTTCGCGGATGGTTCGCACCACCGCGGCGGCAAACGCCGCGACCGCGCCACTCGTGGCCTGGCACTTCGCCCAGGTCGCACCCGTAGCACTGATCGCAAACCTCGTCGCGATCCCGTGGACCGCACTCGTACTGCTGCCGCTGTCGCTTCTCGCGGCGACGTGCGCGGCCGTCGGATTCGGGAGCGAGACCGCCGCAATCACTCTCGCGGAGCGCGTCGCGGCGGCGACGCTGCTTCTCGTCGAGGGAGCGGCGGCACGACTTCCAGAACTCTCGCCCCCGGCGGCGCCCGCCGGGTGGGCCATCGCGCTCGCCGGACTGGGTGCAGTCGTGAGCGTTCGCACGCGCGGAACGGCGCGCCGCGTGGCACTCGTGCTCGTGATTCAAGCAGGCCTCGCTCTGGCTCCTCGCTCGGGCTTCGAGCCCGAGGCTCCGCGTCTCGTGGTCCTCGACGTGGGGCAGGGCGACGCTGTGATCGTCCACGGGCTCGGCGGGGCGGTCTTGGTCGACGCCGGAACCCACGTGCCGGGCCGGGTCGAGCGCGGTCGGCGTACGGTGGTTCCCGCCCTGGCGGCGGCGGGGATCGATCGGCTCGACCTCGTGGTCGTCACACACGCCGACCTCGACCACCGCGGCGGAATTCCGGCGATTCTCCGAGAGGTAGCGGTCGGAGAGGTCTGGGTGCCGTTCGGCTCGCGCGAGGACATCGGGC
>SPKZ01023643.1_pt1 | contig 10565 bp, 6 predicted proteins | sample 2456571 | NCBI WGS metagenome assembly SPKZ01 (sample SAMN11192286, study PRJNA482655) | marine metagenome | biome: ENVO:00000447; feature: ENVO:00000244|ENVO:00000211|ENVO:00000569|ENVO:00002023; material: ENVO:00002151; isolation source: ocean water from marine abyssalpelagic zone ...
GGATTGCAATCCAACTCGCTATTAGTTAATTTTATTAATACGATTGAAACGCTCGCTGTCGCGGCGATAGATCAGATTCTCAGATCTGATTGGTCGCTTATAGCAAGCATCTTCGATAGCAAAAAATATAAATAAAGCGACGACGAATATCGACGAGCGACGCGAGGAGATATTCTAGGTAGCGAAATAAAAGATTAGACACTATTAGTACGCATAATATCATCCATATTAAGATGTAAATATTTAGTAATAATATCTTGACGAGATATTAATTTATCTTGTGGACGACTGTGATTGACATATTCATATGTTTGCATAATTAAATCATATAATGACATGCTATTAATACTTTTTTGAGACATAACTTCAGATATATGCTCATACATATTTTTTGGTAATTTCATAACATCTCTTTTTTCTTGTACTTCTTTTAATACTGAAGGAAATAATCCCATATCATCATCATTATTATCATGTCGTACAAACCAACCTTTAATACTTATACCACCTACTGTAAATGATACATATTGTAAATTTTTACCTTCAGACTGAAGTTTTAAGGCTTGTGCTCTATCTTTAATTAAATATTCCGGAGATAAATTATATGTTATGATAATGTTTGGATACAGACTCTTGAAATCAAAGGACGTAACTGGATACTTATTTTTCTCTAATAGGAAATCCATCAAACATATAGATGCAATAGATCTACAATGTATACCAGTTAGATGATGTATACTTTGTACGTGTTGTACTTTAATAATATTCGTATCTGTATCTGAATATGGATCAGCATCTAGATCATGTTTACGATCGTCAAATTGCGATAGCAATTTATTTAACTCTATCTTACCATCTTCACTTAAATCTTCATAATAAATACCATGTATGCCTATGAATGCTTTTTGACAGTCCACATTTTTTTTACTTATACATTTCCATAATATATGTTTATTGACGTGTTCAGATTCTATTTTATTGATAGCGACATTAACTACACCAGTAGCAATTGTTGCGTCAACTATAGCTACTTTTGTTGATTTACTTAACATAATTCGTTCATCTAGAGATAGTTTGCTACATATTAAACCTTTGTCGGGAAATCCAACATAAGCGCCGGGAAATTTACCTTCAATAGGTCTATATCCACTTCCATTATCGAAATAATATCCTCTATTTTGCCCTCTAGAAATTAATAAGTTTCGTATCTTCATACCATCAGCATATATAAATCCATCGCCAATAGTTGTATACGTAAGATCTGCGAAATTACGTTTCTTAATGATTAATTCTCGTCTCTTTAATAGTTCATGACATCTTAAAGCATCGACAAAACAATACTCTCCAGCATCTGCCATATCAATAGATGACTTATTAAGTGCTTCCATGATATTTTCATTAGAACTAATTTCTTCTCGTTTGATTAAATCATCACAAGATTTATCTTTGAACATATTATTTGTATCAATTTTATCAACTAATAATACATTTAAAATATAAAGAACAGTGTCTACCGATAGCGTATTAAGTAATACTTGTGCTATTTTTAATTTAGGAACTATTATTTTCGAGTATCTGTATATTTTAAATAATTTAGTATAAGGCATGTCGGCTTTCGACCCTAATTTACTTACTTCTAAGAAATATTTTAAACTACCCGCATTTCCAGCAGTTTTATACAATAATCTGAATTGTGTTCGCGCATCAACATTAATATAACCTAAGTATTTTAGAGTATATGATTCTATATTTGTCTTCGCTTCGTATTTTAAACTATGATGTTCATAATGTTTATATTTATCGATATTGTATAACTTACCTTTAGGAGGATATACTTTTACAGCACTCATTTTACCCTCTAAGTATTTAAGTAAACCGTATTTATATGCTCTAGTTGCATACCATTTCCAATCATAAGCTGAATCATTAAATCCGCTCACGAAATCCGGTCGAATTTTATTAAATACAATTGCCATGGCTTTGATTATATTTTTTTCAGTATCGCATATAATAGTAAGTTTATTAGGATGTGCCGCGGTAGGAGTATCAACTAACAATACATTTAATAATTCTCCATCTAAATTTTCATGAATTCGGTTTCCATCTATATCAGTATTAATAGGAGTATAATACCATTGTACAGATATACCTATCATAAACATATTATCACTCTTAACTTCAGGTAGTGGAACTGTACCTGTAGGTACTTTGGAAAATGTTTCTATATCCCATGATAACTCAATTAATTTATCTCTTTGTAATTCATTAGTCACTGGACCTTTATATGTTTTGTAATCTCTATGTGATAACTTAAATATCTTTCTACCATAGAATTCATTTCCATAAGAAATATGTTTATAATTACTAAGTGTTATCCAAGCAGTGAATGTTTTTTTATGATCTCTAGCAAACACTCTGAAATAATTATTTCTATCATTATGTGCCATTTCAAATTTTTTAGACAAATGATACATGGCATTGTTACGATAACCTAATGTTCTAAAAGTTAATTTAACATAATTTGCCATACTATTATATTTGAATTCTTTAGCTCTTTTATCAGATATATCATCATATCTAACAGGAGGAGATTGTCTTTCTAATATGTCTCTTATAACTCTTTTAGTATCTCCTATTGAATATTTTTTCGGCACTTTGACATAGAAATATGGTTTGATACCATCTAACATGACAGTAATTTTTCTACCATCAACACATACTCCCGTAATTATTATTTTATAATATCCTTTAGCATACTTATTACCGTCGTACATACCATTATTTTCTTTCATAGTACATTCTATTACATCATTAGGCATAAATATTAGAGGCTTGCCTTTATTAATAGTATTTTCTACTTTTTTATACTCATTAATATCAAGAAATTCTTTTCTTTTTGGAACAACTTTTTTAAGTTGCGAATATTCTATAACTTGACCATGTAACCTGTTCTTAGGTAGTATAGCATTACTAGACATAATATATAGAAAAATCAATTCAATAATTTGATTTCTTGGACTATATTTAATATCTTACAATATATTCAACTATTATATTATTTATATATTATATTCAATCTTTTAATTCGCTTCTAGTTCTATTATCTATGGATATGAGAACGTCGTCGCTTTAGGTAAGCATCACAATGGCAAAAAATAATAGCAATAAGCGACCAATCAGATCTGAGAATCTGATCTATCGACGCGACAACGAGCGTTTCAATCAGATCTGAGAATCTGATCTATCGACGCGACAGCGAGCGTTTCAATCAGATCTGAGAATCTGATCTAGCTAGGCACAGAAAATATCTATCGATATTTTTGATAGCGAAACATGAGCGAAACAGTAGGGACTATATTTTTTCCTTTTACTGATCCATGTTTGATAATAATTTATCTATGACTTTACTTGATGACTGAATAACTGGAGGTGCTAATTCTACAAATGTATCTGACATAAACAATTCTCCAATAGATGAAGGAATGGCTGTTAATCTGTTATTATACATTTCTGATCGTAATGGTTTATAGTTGTATTTAATTTCAGCGGTTTGTCTTTTTAATATAGGTTTTATATTAACTGGATCCATGATATACTATATAATATAAAATCAAATTTTAAATAGTTATAAAATAACTAATCATAATAAGGATTGTGACTAACTACCAATCCACAGTAATTTACAGGTGCTTTAGTGTAATCTACAGGCTCATATATATTAGATTCAGTAGCTTCTACTAATATTTGTTTAAATATATTCCAAAATTCATCTCCGTGACCATAACCATTAGATGCAACATGCGCCATTTCATGTAAATCTACAAATTGTAATGTAGAATTGTCAATAAAAGAATTATTATTTTGATTACGTAAACAAAATGCCATTATTTTTCCTTTAAATTGTGAATAAGCAGTTTCCTTTGTACCTTCCGGTGTATGTTCTATTAAAGAATTAGAAGTATATCTTCTAGATAAATTTTTATTTATTTTTTTCTGCATATTGCTACATTCAGAGCTACTACATTTATCTTTAATGTATTGTATTAACGACATATTAAAGTTATTTAACATACCTAGTTTATCTGCTGCAGTCTGAGTATCGTCATAATTAGTTGATACTCTATAGTAATGATTATCTACATGTGATTGAAGATAAGTGGAATTTTTATAAGATGGAATAAGTATTAACGAAGGATTTTTAATTATAATAATTACTATTATGATTATGATAGCTATTATAACACAGTACATACTTTGTATATTGTACTACCAAAATATTATAGATTTTTTATAGAATAAATCAAGTAAAATAAAGTATTTATTTCTCTTAATATTTTCCCTGCGGATAATATAAAAAGATAACATGAATTATTTTGATACAAACCCCTTAAAAGTAACAATATTATCTAAATCATCTAATGATATTATCCAAAAAACTTATATTGTAGTCGGATGTGTTCCATTAAAAATACAAAAGGAAATAGAAAAGCGGCCTAAAAAATCCTCTATATTAAAAGGTATATACGGAGCCAATTGGAGATTTAAATTAGGCATGGACTTATACTCTGGAGGCGATGAATCAGAAGAATCGATTTCGGAAGAATCTTCTATATTAGTACCAATGGAATCTAATATAGAACCCATGACAACAATGGATGTTGTTGATACTCCTGTGAAAGAAACTCCAGTGGAAGAAACTCCTGTGGTAGAAACTCCTGTGGTAGAAACTCCTGTGGAAGAAGTACAAGAAATAGAACTTGATATAGAATTTGATACAACTGCATTAACACCAGGTGCATTACCTGATGATATTATATCTACTCCTACCAAGATTAAAACAACTAAAAAAAGAGTTTTGTATGTCTTTGATGTAGATATATTTTCCGAAGATAAAATATCTGAACTAAAACGAAAATTGTACATTATTACTGGCATTCCAATATACAGACAACATTTATGGTATGAAATTGACCGCGTTAGTACTCCTTTATCATACATAATGTACAAATATGATAATAAAGTGTATATTGATATTAATGACATTTTTAATATAACTCCAGATACAGTAACAGTCGAGGGTATTCCAGTAGAAATGAGTATATATGAAAATAAAGCTAATATCAAAGTTATAGCATATGATGAATTTCGTATATTAAAAGATTTTCATGATATACATGGTAATATAGAATATAAACTTGTAGATGCCGATGATTACATAGGCCCAGTAAAGACCGTTTTGGAAAAAATGATATCATCCGATAAGGGTAGATTCGAATTACCTTTCGAAATGGTGTACTATTCCTTTGTAATGAAATATTTTCCCATGATGACTTTAAATGTGTTTATAGAATATATTCTTAATGAAAAAGATATGCAAGATTACTTTCCTGAACTGGCAATGTCCGTAGACAAAGTCAAAAGTATGTTTGATAAACAAAATGCTCTAATAAGAGATAAAAATCATATAGTGTCGCATTTATATTCCATAAAAGATAAATTTGAACCTTATAGAATAAAACGTTCTACTAAAGAAATATCCGTAGTCAAAAATCGTATTAAATCAGTACGTAGTAATTTACGTAGTAGTATAATAGTAATAACTATAAATGTCATACATAATATATTACAACGAGAACTAGTGTACCTTAGAAATTTATTTGATCAGTTTGATGTAGATAAATACGTTAATTTTATGCAAGTATTATTATTTCATGAGGGAAAACGCGTATTATTTAAAAAATTATATAAAAATTGCAAAGAACCCATTGTAAAATCTAAAGAAAATAGTATGATATTTAGAATATATATCACTACAGATACTACGGATCATATTGATCTAATATTATTTAGTAATGGTAATTATAAAATAGAAACTACATGGAGAGAAGAACTTAATTATGGATTTAAAGATGTATTTGAAATAACATCTAAATTAATAAATCCTATAATAGATAAAATTAATTCTTTTGAAGCTAAAGTGTTAAGATATGAAAAATTACCTCTTATAGCATGGCATAATATTACATTTACGGATATTTCCGTAGCTATATTTCATAAATGTGATATACAAGATCAAGACTTTGATTTATTTAAGACTCTTATAAAAAATTTCGACATGGCTTGTATATCCGAACCACGAAAAATAGAGTCTCATTTAATGGATTACTATTTCAAAAAAGGTATGTATAAATTCGATCCCATGAGAATAGAAAAATCTATAGGTGTTATGAATTATTATGCCTATTTGTCCGATTCACTTATTAAAACTAAATGGGAGTCTTTATTTGTGAAATGTCGTATTCTACGAATAAATAAACGATTTTCCGGTATTAAATTAGAAATTAATGGTATTAAGAAATTAGAATACGATATATTTTTAGAGTACATACTTTATTTACTGTATCAATTTACCGAACAAAAAGGGTCTACGCAAGATAGGAGAAAATTAAAAACCACGAAAAGATTAGCTTCCTTAAAAGAACAAGATCCTGTACTATACGATTTTAAGAAAAAGTATGGATCTACTATTATTTATTCTAAAATATGTCAAAAACCATTTCAACCACTATTGCTTACACAACGAGACTATGAAAGATTAGATAAAGATGCTAAAGTTAAAGTATTAAAATGGAAAAATCAAACAACTATGGAAGATGCATATTATTACTGCCCTAATCCCAAATATCCATATGTTAGATTTAAAGTAGGTAGACATCCAAAAGGGTATGGTATACCCTGTTGCCAAAAAACTAACGTTTCTAGTAATCCCGAAGATATGTTTCATATAATTCATAATAAAATCATGAAAGATTATGTGTATCTTGAAGAAAAAAAGCTTAAAATATCATCGCGATATATTATGACCTATGGAAAAGATATAGAAGCTGGAAGATTATCCAAATTGCCAGAGGATACTTTAGAAGTATTATTTTATGAAGCAAGTGTATCTACAAATACTGGAATAAAAGACGAATGTGAATCTAATACTGGATATTATTTAATGGGAGTAGATCAACATATTTCTAATTTAACCAATATAGGATATGTATTTGCTTTAGCTAATGCTATGGAAATAACATTAGAGCAGCTTATATTTAATACAATCGCACTAATATATAAAACACCATCTTTATTTCAAATATTATTACGTGGTCGAATTACTCGCTATTATGCTACACATAAAGATTTAATAAAAGATTTAAAATACTTATTTATTACCACGAGTATAATACAACGTGAATGGAATAGTTTTGATCTATGGAATCTATTATTTATCGATATTGCAAAATACTATTTCCATATAAATTCTATAATATTTGAAGATCGTGGTGAGGTTGAGCAAGTTTCTTTATCTTTATCTCCATATATAAATTACGCGGCAGATTTTTTAATAGAAGGTTATAGTAATATCATACTAATTAAAAAACACAAAGAACAAGCTCCCTTAGCAAGAATATCACGCGCACGTAGAGATATTATCTTTTATTATTATCCTATTTATATTATTAACAAGGATCTATACTTTAAAACTAATGTTATAGATCGTCGTATATATTCGAATGACCATTATATTATGAGTAGCATTATACAAATGGTGGCGTCAGATACAAATACTGTCATAGATGATAAAGTTCCAATACCTAAAACATGTATTGATCTAACAATCATTAAAAAATTTACAAAATTTACGCAAGGAAAACAAAAAAAGAAACCTATAAAAAAATATATGATTGAATTACTGTATATAAACAAGCAAAATTTATGTTATATGGTAAAGCTATCGCAAAGTAAAAAATATATGTATTTGGCTATTAAACCATCTTATTATAACTTAGAAGGATATAATTTATCATTCGAACCATATTTAAGAGCGCGATCGCCTACACAATTATCTATATTATTACAATGTGTAAAAGATTATAATTATTGGGTGGCTATAGAATCTGAATTAGCCGGTTTAATTAAACAAGAAGTTCCATTATCCAAACCTATAATGGATAGAGTTGTTCCTTTATATCCTTATATAATAATAGATAACTGGATTGAATTGAAAAATCCTATGAATATAGATAAACATGGAAATATATTAGGATTTTATAGTAATGAATTAGCTTATTATTTTAGTCCAATAAGAAAACCTAAAGCTTTACGTACAAAACAAGTGGCATGTATACCTTTATTGTATCATCCTGATAGTATTAACGAAGCAATATTTAAAGATAAAAAGGCTGTAGTCGATGAACGATGTGTTGACATAGATAAAGCTTTATATAAACATCATTTATATCAATTGTTAGTATTAGAATTTATGGATTTATTAAACGAAGAACGTAACAATAGAATTCGTATTTTAATAATCGGTGCTATTAAAAAACAATCTAAAAATTGGGGATCAACTCTTATCCAAATTAATACTATTATCGATAAACATTACAAAGGAATAAACCACAGCAAGGATGATGCTATGGACGATAAAAGAAAACTTAATCAGCAGATTAGACTTGCTGTGTTTCAAAAAAATGATAAACCACAGATTATAAATACTATAAAATCATCTACATATAATTTTGATAGAATTACTATAAGTCGATTAAAGGGTATGGATCTTAAAAAAGTCATTAACGAATTACATAAAATATCCAAAAAAATTACTCATATTGAATCCATCGAGAAGATCAAGAATTTCAAGTTTCCGAATATATATGTTTCTTGTATAAATTATTATAAACTAAATAAAGCTAAACGAAATAAAATGCCTACTGATAATATTGGATATTGTAAAGACCGAAAACTTCGTATAACAAAATCAGTATTAGAAGAATATATACAATTATTAGCAGTAGATATTATAGATCCACTCAAATCTAAATATATGTATTCTATGATATTTGCCGAAAAGAATCTTGATTATTATAAATTCATAAAACGTCCCACGGAAAAGATAAAGATTATTATACAATAGTCTTTTATTTCGCTATCAAAAATATCGATAGATATTTTCTGTGCCTAGTTTGTTAACTTTGTTAACTTGGCGTCGTCGCTTTTTATTGCCACCACCGTAAAGATATAATATGTTGATGTTTATGATTATCTAAGTCATTATTAGACTCAAATGTATAAGGGCAATTATCTATATCACAAGTATATATTGTATGTACTTCTTCTTTTTTGGATTTTTTACTTTTAGGACTTTTCTTTGGACTTTTCTTTGGACTTTTTTTAGGTTCCATAATTAATTTTTATATAGACTATCAACTAATTTATAAAAATTGAAATTAATAATAGTAGTACTCACCATGAATACTTCCATATCATACAAAGACATTTTGATCCAAGGGGATCGCAATCGGCAGCAAGCCCAAATGTTCGTTGAACGAGCCAAAGAACTCAAGAAACTTCGGGTAGCTAAACGAGCGCAGGATCTTAAACGTCGCAAACGTGTGTACGACAAGTACTTCGACAACTTCGTGATCATCTTTATCACGGAAATCATTGGTCTGCCAATAGAACTTTCGAAGTTGATATATTCTTTCATCGAATTTCAGTACCTTATGTGCTTGGATGATTTAGATCGAGAAATCTTGAGCGATTTAAATTGCAGTGCTCCGGTAGAAACTATAATCCCAGTATTCCACAGTATCAAGTTAAAAGGACCATGTGACAAGTGTGTTAATTATCCTCCACATGATATAGAATTATATTCCATGCGAAATTATTCCCATCGTTACTTACTTGACTATTGTCAATATTATGAACATACGCTAGTACGATCGTGTATCAAATCAGGCACAAATATGATCATAAATCGTCACGATGGTATTGTGGAACATTGGGACGATGGTAGTATTGATCGTCATCCTGATTATTTCTCAATCGAGGTGTTTTTAGGATCTCGACCATCATTATCATTTCAATTTACTGAACGAAAACAAGTGTTTAATGATTATTCCATTAGACTATGTTGTGACTGCTTGTATACTATTGATCTGTGTTATACTTAATTTTTTTTATACTTAATTTTTTATTATATTAAAAATGAATAAATGTTCAAGTAATAGTACACACCATGAATAAAGAAAAATCTCATAAATGTTATATATGTAATAAAGCTTATAATCGTACATATGATTTAAGAATACATATACGATCGCATACGGGAGAGAGACCGTACACATGTATTACATGTGGTAAAAAATTTATTACAAATAATAACTTAACTAGACATAAAAAAATACATGCTAATATAAAACCATATAAATGCATAATATGTAACAAAACATTCAGAGAAAGATATAATCTCGCGGAACATAAAAAATGTCATTCGAATGAAAAACCTTATGCATGTAATAAATGTAATAAAAAATTCAGATTTATACACGGTTTAACGATACATAACAGACGACACATCAATGAAAAACCTTATAAGTGCACCATATGTAATAAAGAATTTACGCAAAAAAGTGATTTAACTCAACGTAAACAGCGTAGTCAACGTAAAATAATACATACATGTGCAATATGTGAACTAAAGTTTGCAAATAAAAGAGATCTAAAACATCACACAC
>SPKZ01002424.1_pt1 | contig 10555 bp, 7 predicted proteins | sample 2456571 | NCBI WGS metagenome assembly SPKZ01 (sample SAMN11192286, study PRJNA482655) | marine metagenome | biome: ENVO:00000447; feature: ENVO:00000244|ENVO:00000211|ENVO:00000569|ENVO:00002023; material: ENVO:00002151; isolation source: ocean water from marine abyssalpelagic zone ...
CCGCTACTCAGCATGATTAATAAAATTAACAGTGCCAAGCGGTGAATCCTAAGCAATAACATCAAGCCAACAATGCCAATAAGAATCGCAATACCGTAACGCCAAGCCGTTAATAAGCCACCAAGGACATTGGACTCAAGTGACGAGAAAACTATTAGAGCCTGAGTTAAACGGTAATCGGCTGATGCAAAAACACCAAGGGTCGCACCATGATGTTCCCCCTCAACCACATGAATAAATACTTCGCCGTTTAACCCTGGTAACTCCAGTGACAAGCCAACAACAAAAAGCCACAAAGCAGCACCAATAACAGCGATTATCAGCAACAGCCGTGACAACGTATAAGACAATACGCGACCAAGTTGAGCGTGGTAGATGTTTTGCAGCGCGATGACCATTAAATTACAAATCTAAATCTAAATGAAAATTATTATCATATAGTATTGCATATATGCATTTAACACTAGTAATATAGCCACGTTAAACATCATGTAGCGTTCGAATGATCCATGAGATTACCTAAATTAAAGATCAATGTTTGTTATAACGCTTTAGCACGTGATGTTCACGTGTTTAGCGCAATGCTGGTTTTGCTACTGATGCTATTTTTCGCGATTTCAGGTTTTTTTCTGAATCACCCAGACTTGAGCGATGGCGATACAGCATCCACCAGCATCACGATAGAGTCACCATCATGGCTAAACCAACGCCCAGATTGGGCAGAAAACTACGCGTACAACGGTCTAAACCTGATGTTATGGCTCGACAACACGCATGACATACGCGGTGTCGATTATGAGTTTGAATGGGACGATTACGATCAATTATTAATCGTTACCTTACAAAGCCCAGGTAGCCACACCCTGATTGAGTTTTTTAGCCAAGAGCAACGTATCGAGATTCACCAAAGTCCTTTTGGACTGCTCGATACACTTAATAACATTCATCGCTCAAAGCACACCACCACGCTATGGCGCTACGTCTCAGATGCCAGCGCCATCGTGATGATTATTTTTTGCCTCAGCGGATTGTGGCTCGCGCTAATTAATAAGAAGACCCGCCGAGCAAGCAGCCATTGGCTCATCGCTGGTAGCAGTTTATTTTTATTAGTGCTGTATTTAATGCACTAACCCCCACCAAAGAGGACAACATGAAAAAGAGTATTTATATCACCTTAGCAGTGATGAGTATGCTATTTAGCACACTATCACCAGCAGTTACGTTAACGGTCGACTTTTCACTACCTAAGTTTGATCAGCAGGACTACCGCAAGCCTTACGTCGCAATGTGGGCAGAAACCAAAGGAGATAGTAAGAATTTATTACTGTGGCATTTAATAAAACGTGATAACGATAAATGGTTAGTCGACATTCGCCGTTGGTGGCGCAAGGAAGGTCGTTATAGCGACAATCAGTTTGATGGTATCACTGGCGCGACCCACATGGCTGGTCAGCATCAGGTGCAATTAGATATTGCGGACTTAAATGACTTCACCCTAATGATTGAAGTGGTACGCCAAAAAGGCGGTCGTTCACTGGTTCGTCAAAAGATTAACTTAAATGATCACCAACAATACAGCATCGCGCCAAGCGACGAAATCGGCGCCATCACTATCAAGGTAAATAAGTAATGAATACATTGACAAAAATGACGTTGAGCTCATTAACACTCGCCTCAACACTACTGGCAAGCCAAGCACTTGCTCATGGTTTAAATATGTGGCCGAGCCAATTTAACATTAATAGTAAAAAACCAACCACGGTAACGGTTGATTTAAGCTTTAGCGAAACCCCTTTTCGTTTGGATCACAGCGTGTCAGCGGCCGGCTTAAGCGTCATTGACCCACAAGGAAAAACACTGCGGTACTTGGGTAATATTTACCAAAGTGCGCAACGAACAACCCTTGATCTTGCCATTAGCGAACAAGGTACTTATACGGTTACTTACCAAAACCAACCTCGTTATACCACCAGCTACACTGTGGGATCTCAAGCGAAAAAGAAACGCTTGCGATTAAACAAGAGCGACGCCCAAAGTGAGTTACCAAATTCTGCAAAAAATGTGGTAACCAAGAAATCGGTAACAACCGCCATTGCCTTTATTACCAATATCCGACCATCTAAACAGGATTTCAAGCCAACAGGTAAAGGGTTAGAACTTGTCCCTGTGACTCATCCATCTGATTATGTCACCAATGATGTCATTACTATGAAATTGTATTTAAATGGTCAACCATTACGCAACGCTACGGCAAAATTACAACGCAGCGGCGCGCAGTATCTCGCTTCAAATAAGCCGAGCGAAAGTGTTACCGATGCCAACGGACAATTAAGTTATCAATTTGATCAAGGTGGTTTATTCACCTTAAGTGTTAAGCATAGCGAAAAACAAAACGCTAAGTTATATGATGAAATGGGTTACCGCCTATTTTATTCATTTGAAATTTCCTACGAATAATAATCCTCAAGCTAGCTCAAAATGCTAGCGTACATTACACCGCTCATGATCCATTAGCGGTGCATTTACCTTAAAAAAGTGATTAACCAGCCATGCCAACGTCTCATCAACAAAACATTCCACATGATATCGCCGCCGCTAGTGATTATCGCCGTCACGCTAAGCAGCATTTAAGCGAGGCTGTGTGGCACTATATTGATGGCGGCTCGGCCGATGAAATTACCAAGGCAGATAATCGCACCTGTTTCGATGCAATAAAACTACGCTCACGCGTGTTATGTGACTTAACTGGCGCAACAACCGAGAGCGAACTCCTTGGTCAATCTCTCGCCTATCCTTTCTTAATTGCGCCAATGGCTTATCAGACGTTACTCAATCCGCTTGGTGAACTTGCCACGGTAATGGCCGCTGGCGCCCAAGATATTGGATTTGTATTAAGTACCCTCGCCAGTACCAGCATTGAGGACGTCGCACAGCAATATCAACAGTCACAATCCTCGAGTCCGCTATGGTTTGGGTTATACGTACAAACCGACTGGCGTGAAACATTAAGCTTAATTGAGCGAGCCCAACATAATGGTTATCAGGCCTTAATGATTAGTGTTGACGCTCCCGTTAATGGTTTAAGAAATCGTGAGCAACGTGCGGGGTTTAGCTTACCCAGTGATGTGTGTGCGGTTAATTTAATCAACAACAATCAGGATCGCATCGACTATAATCAATATAAGAACCCAGTATTGGCACGACTACAAGACAGCGCTCCGACTTGGGAACTCATTGAAAAAATCATTAATTTCACCAGTTTGCCGGTCATAATAAAAGGCATACTCGACCCACAAGATGCGCTTAAAGCCAAAGCGATAGGGGCTAGCGCAATAGTTGTATCAAATCACGGTGGTCGGGTGCTCGATGGTGCAATATCGAGTATCGATGCCCTACCGAGCATTCGTCAAGCTGTCGGACAAGATTTTAGTATTATGCTTGATAGCGGCATTACCCGTGGCAGTGATATATTCAAAGCTATCGCCTTAGGTGCGAACAGCGTATTAATTGGCCGAGTCGTGCTTTATGCACTTGCCACTGCTGGTCCAATGGGCGTTGCCCATGCTCTAAAAATATTGAAAGACGAGTTTGAACTCACCATGGGGCTGTGTGGGGCTAAAACTATTAACGACATAACCGAAGATAAACTATTAACTTGAAGTGCAATTATACCGATGTCTAGCCATTGATAGCCAAAGTAGAGATTAGTTGCTGTCAGAAACAAAAAAGCCGATGAAACATCGGCTTTTTTATGAGTTAACTATTTATAGCCGTGACCAATGAAAATACGTGTTTCCAATGGCCAGCTGTCTACCATTAAAACTGATAGGTTAATCCCAGTTTAATATTTCTTGGCGCGCCAGGTAGGAAATGCCCCTTAGCACTGTAATCAGTAATGTAATCTTTATCGGTTAGATTATTGACATTAAGTTGTAATCCCAGTGCATCATTCACTTGATAAGAAGCCATCGCGTTAATTAAGACCGTGCTGCCAGTATCGAAGAAAGCCGTATTTTTACGCCAGTAAATATCTCCAGAGGTATAGTTAGCACCCGCGCCAAGTGATAATTTATCGCTTGCTGCATAGTTAATCCACACATTAGCGGTATGCTCAGGCGTCGACGTTAAACCATTACCAACACTATCTTGGCTAAAGTCCTGTAGTACTTCTGATTTTTGATGAGTATATGAAGCAATAATCGATAAATCATCGTTAATTTCACCATTAATGCTTAGCTCAAATCCTTCGACTCGCTGCTTACCAGCTAAGAAATAGACTCGATCATCATTGCGATCTTTAACTGTTTTTTCTGTCACAAATAACGCGGCATTTACCAACAGACGATCGCCCATTAACTGCCATTTTGCCCCTAGCTCTAACGTGGTTGCTTCTTCCGGATCTAATTTATTACTCGAGTCATATCGAGAAGCTTTGAGCGTACTAAGACTCGGTGATTGTGAGTTAGCGTAGCCTAAGTAATAGTTGGTATAATAGTTTGGCTTATAGGCTAATGACATGTTGTAACTCACAAAGTTATCACTAACGTCCAAGCCATCTTCCGAAGCATAAATACTGCTGCCGTGAGCATCTCTTTCACCAGTTCTTTGATATGAAGATCCCTTAGCGCCAAAATCTTCAAAACGCAGCCCTGCCGTCATTAACCAGTGATCGCTTAATTGGATGGTGTCTAATCCATAAATAGCAATTCCGGTGCCTTCGACTTTTGCTGGCTTGTCTAAACGGGTTATCGCTCCCGTGTAGGTAACGTTAAGATTAGGGTTAAACAAATCTACTGTAGCGCTAGATAACACAGTATTATCGGTAAAACGATAATAGCTATAGCTTTCTTGGTAAATCTCACCACCAACCACAATATCATGTTGCATTCCAGCCAGTGAGAGCTGAGTAACAAAATCAAGCTGAGTCACCAATAGTTCGTTCTCTTCATCGGTGTTTTGTAAGTAATCAAGACGAACTGGCTCAAAATAAGTTTTTTTCCTCGTTTCAGCATCACGCGTATACAAAAACGATGGGCGGCTCAATGTTGACTGCCTATCACTAGTCACATAACGCGTGCTGCTCACTAAACGTGAACTATCCGACAACTCATGCTCGACTTTTAATGTTAGCAGCGTCATATTGGTTTTCTCAAAATCACGCGATGGTACACCGTAGTATATATCCCATAGTGATTTGTCGATCGCGCCTTCGGTGTAGCTGGTGTCAGCTGCCACATCCTTAGTTACCCAAGGCAAGCCTAGCATCGGGTTGTTATTTTGCTTGAGAATCAACACATCGCCACTAATAGCGGTTTTATCAGAGATGTTGTGAAGCAATGAGAAAGCCAGCCCTTGTGTTTTATAATTCTCTACGCCATTGTCATGGATATCACCGCCATCACTCACTACTGCATTAACACGTAAGGCAGTATCTTGATTAAATACTAGGTTACTATCAATAGACACACGCTTGGTTTGTGCTTGATCAAAACTAACTTTCGCTTTGCTAAAACCCATCTCCATGTCGGCACGCTTTGTCACCAAATTGACTGCGCCGCCAGAGGTCCCTTTACCAGCAATGGACGAATTTGCGCCTTTGGTGATTTCAATTTGTTCATAGTTAAATAAATCACGAGAATAACTTGATAAATCACGAATACCATCGATATAGATGCTTTCGTTGGCGCTAAAACCACGGATAGTTAACTTATCATTGGTGGTAATATTACCGCCACCACCTTCACCAGCACCAAATGTCGATACACCAGAAACATTACGTAACGCCTCAGCCATAGTCGTCACACCTTGATCCTCTAGTAAAGCTCCTGAAATCACAGTCACTGTTTTAGGGGTATCAACCAACGCAGTGGTGATTTTATGCGTCGCCACTTTTTCAACGTGGTATTTGCCTGTATGGTATTGGCCAGTTTGCTGATCTTGCACTTTAGTAACGGCTAGTTCCTTGATGGAGCCAGCGGCTTGTGCGCTAATAGCGCAGGTTACTAATGCAATCCCCACTGCAATATTGATAGGAGATTTAGTAAAGGTAGTCATAGCGATATCTCATAGATTAAGTAAAAGGAAGTAAAATTAAAGCGAGCACATGATAATGCGAACCATTATCGTTTGCAATGTCAGTTACGAGGTTTTATCGATAGTTCGGTTCTAAAAATTAAAGATCGAGATGTCACTTTATTCAGTGTTTTACCACAACTTAACAACAACAAATTGATTAATATCAATTAATTTATCCGCTATTAGTTATATGATATTAATTTTTTATTTTTATAAGAAGTTAAAAATAAATCTTTTGAAACCTCAAAATGACGTTTTAAGTCGTTATCCAGTAATGAAGGTTTGACTTAAAACGATTTGACCATGGTCTGTAGATCGAAACCAGATGAGTTGGCGCAACAGCGTTAGCATGGCCATGCCAGTAATAAGATCACAGCTTTAATGCGATTGGTATTATTTTTAAGCAAAGACTAATTAACCTGAACCCGGATATTTATGTTTCAGACCATTGCCTTAATAAATTGTGATAGACCCCAGTCAATCTGATCAATTCAACTTGTTGTGAGTCTTGTTGAGTTAGCGCCATAATACTCTGATCAAGTTCGTATAATGTCCGGCGTTGTTCATCGCTGCGGATTAAACTTTGCAACCAAAAAAAAGAAGCCAAGCGACGCCCTTGGGTGACGGGTGTCACCCGATGCATACTCGTTGACGGATAGAGAATGAGATCACCTGCCGGTAACTTAACTCGTTTTTCCCCGTAAGTATCTTCAATTACAAGTTCTCCCCCGTCGTAACTGTCAGGCTCGGTTAAAAATAGGGTCATCGATAAATCGGTGCGCACTTGACCACCGGTCAAGGGGGATCTTCTAATCGCATTGTCGATATGATTACCAAAATTTCCCGCGTCTTGATAACAATTAAACATTGGCGGATAAAACTTGTTCGGTAGTGCTGCACTCATAAATTGCGACTGCTGTTGCAAGCGGCTCAATACGAAATCGCCTATTTGTCGGCTGACTTCAGAATCTTGTGGTAATTGTGAATTGTTTTTACTATGTAGAGCCAAATGACCCGCGGTGGTTTTTCCATCGACCCAATCAGCGCCTAATAGCATCTCTTGACACTCTACAACTTGTGCTTTCGTTAAAACATTAGGGATGTGCAATAACATAAATTCTGACTCGTATTTGGTATAAAAAATTAACGCCTCAATAATAGCAACGATAGTAATGATAATTATTTCCATTTGCAACCAGTAGCTAAGGTGATAATAAAATGACCATATAAAAGAACATTATAGGTCCACATAAGAACAGCTTTAAATTTTAAGATCATTGTTCGGCAATTTTGGCGGTTTATATCAGGCAGAAGCGATCTGGGTGTAGTTAGCTACAAACTAGGTAATCACTCAGTTGAAATAACCAACAGATGCTGTCCGAACGATTGAACTAAATTCGAACGACAAAGATCAACAGACCCTAAGCTTTTTTTATGCGATAATTGCCAGTTCGATTATCGAGCTGTGATAGGAAGGGATTAGTGCGCGTAAACAATATTGAAATTCGGGGTGCCAGAACCCACAACCTAAAAAACATTAATTTAACGATCCCGCGGGACAAATTAATTGTCATTACTGGTTTATCGGGCTCGGGGAAATCATCGTTAGCTTTTGACACGCTTTATGCAGAAGGTCAACGCCGCTATGTTGAGTCACTATCGGCTTATGCTAGGCAATTTTTGTCGTTAATGGAAAAGCCAGATGTCGACTCGATTGAAGGCCTAAGCCCAGCGATTTCTATTGAGCAAAAATCGACATCGCACAATCCTCGTTCCACGGTTGGCACCATTACCGAAATTCATGATTACCTGCGCCTATTGTTTGCCCGTGTCGGCGAACCACGTTGTCCCACCCACGACACTCCTCTGGCTGCTCAAACAGTAAGTCAGATGGTCGATAAAGTATTATCGCTCCCTGAGGGCAGCAAGATAATGTTGTTAGCCCCAGTGGTGCAACAACGCAAAGGCGAACATGCTAAGTTATTAGATAATTTAGCGGCCCAAGGCTTCATCCGTGCCAGAATCGACGGTGAAGTTTGCGATTTAAGCGATCCTCCGAAACTCGAATTACAAAAGAAGCATGACATCGAAGTGGTCGTTGACCGCTTTAAAGTCCGTGATGATTTACAGCAGAGATTGGCTGAATCCTTTGAAACGGCACTCGATTTATCGGGTGGCGTTGCGAGCATTGTCTCGATGGACGATGACAGTGATATCGAACCTATTTTACTGTCTGCCAATTTTGCCTGCTCGCACTGTGGCTATTCGATGGCAGAGCTCGAACCCAGACTTTTTTCATTCAATAACCCAGCGGGTGCTTGTGGCAGCTGTGACGGTTTAGGGATTAAGCAATTTTTTGATCCGCTAAAATTAATTGTCAATGACGAATTAAGCCTGGCTGGCGGTGCTATTCGAGGTTGGGATCGTCGTAATTTTTATTACTTCCAAATGTTAACTTCGCTGAGTGAGCATTACGGCTTTGAACTTGAGGCTCCTTACTCGTCGCTTAAACAAGAGCACAAAGATTTAGTTCTGTACGGTAGTGGTACCAAGTCACTCGAGTTCAAATACATGAATGACCGCGGTGATGTCGTGATCCGAAATCATGCATTTGAAGGGATTATTAACAACATGGATCGCCGCTATCACGAAACCGAGTCCAATTCGGTGCGTGAAGAGCTGGCTAAATACCTTAATCAGCAATCTTGTCCAAGTTGTAACGGCAGTCGCCTACGCCTTGAAGCGCGTAACGTCTTTATCGATAAAACTAACTTGCCTGAAATTACTGAATATTCGATTGGTGAGTGTTTTGAATACTTCCAACAATTAGAATTTAGTGGTCAGCGCGCCCAAATTGCTGAAAAGATCTTAAAAGAAATTCAAGACCGACTCGGTTTCTTGGTTAATGTTGGTCTAAGTTATTTAAGCCTATCACGTGGTGCTGGCACCTTGTCGGGCGGTGAAGCACAACGCATTAGACTGGCCAGCCAAATTGGTGCTGGTTTAGTCGGCGTGATGTATGTACTTGATGAGCCATCGATTGGCCTGCATCAACGTGATAATGAACGATTATTAAAAACCCTCAACCATTTACGCGATCTTGGTAATACCGTGATCGTGGTTGAACATGATGAAGATGCTATTCGCAGTGCCGATTATATTATCGATATTGGCCCTGGTGCTGGTGTCCATGGCGGCGAAATTATTGCTCAAGGTAGCTATGAGGATATTATCAATACTCCCGAGTCTTTGACGGGGCAGTATTTATCTGGGGTTAAAAAAATTGAGTACCCAGCCGAGCGCACCAAGCCAACCGAAAAATGGATCAAGCTATTTGGCGCGACTGGCAACAACCTAAAATCTGTCGATTTGGCCATTCCAAATGGTCTTCTTACCTGTGTTACAGGGGTTTCTGGCTCAGGCAAGTCGACCTTAATTAATGATACCTTCTATCGCATTGCCCATTTGGCACTCAATAAAGCGGTCAACGATGAGCCCGCGCCTTATGACCGAATTGAAGGCTTAGATAATTGCGATAAAGTGGTCGATATCGATCAAAGCCCAATTGGTCGTACGCCGCGATCTAATCCTGCGACTTATACCGGGATATTTACCCCAATTCGTGAGCTGTTTGCCGCAACCCAGGAATCGCGTTCCCGTGGTTACAAACCAGGACGTTTTAGTTTTAACGTTAAGGGCGGACGCTGTGAATCTTGTCAGGGTGATGGCTTAATTAAAGTAGAAATGCATTTTTTACCTGATGTTTACGTACCTTGTGATGTTTGTAGCTCAAAACGTTATAACCGCGAAACGCTGGAAGTACTTTATAAAGGGCTAAACATTCATCAAGTCTTAGATATGACGGTTGAAGATGCCAATGAGTTCTTTAAACCAGTGCCCGCTATTTCACGTAAATTACAAACCCTGATGGACGTTGGTCTGTCATATATAAAATTAGGACAGTCGGCAATTACCTTGTCTGGCGGTGAGGCGCAACGGGTTAAGCTTGCCAAAGAATTATCAAAGCGCGATACCGGACAAACACTTTATATTCTGGATGAACCAACCACAGGCTTGCACTTTAAAGATATTCAAATGCTATTAGATGTGCTCTATCGCCTGCGCGATCATGGCAACACTATTGTGGTTATCGAACACAACCTTGATGTAATTAAAACGGCTGATTGGGTTATCGACCTAGGACCCGAAGGTGGTGCCGGTGGTGGTGAGATTTTGTGTACTGGTACCCCAGAAGAAGTCGCTATGCATCCAACCTCTCATACTGCCCGCTTTTTAAAGCCTTTAGTTTTAGGTAAATAGAACAAATGTTGAACGATACTGATTTCCGCCGTCACTTTCCATTAATTTGTCATGAGCAGATCGTGTACCTTGATAGTGCAGCGACGGCGCAAAAGCCCCAGCAAGTTATTGATGCTATCACTGAGTTTTACAGCTCTGGCAATGCCAATGTCCATCGGGC
>SPKZ01002705.1_pt1 | contig 10551 bp, 5 predicted proteins | sample 2456571 | NCBI WGS metagenome assembly SPKZ01 (sample SAMN11192286, study PRJNA482655) | marine metagenome | biome: ENVO:00000447; feature: ENVO:00000244|ENVO:00000211|ENVO:00000569|ENVO:00002023; material: ENVO:00002151; isolation source: ocean water from marine abyssalpelagic zone ...
GAAAGATCTTTCAAGTTAAATTTATTAATAAATCGTAACGCATACGAGGCAAAGTAGCACGCGTTCATAAAAAAGCTATAGAAACCAATAAAACCTTTAATCAAAAACTAAATGCCGCAAAATTACTAAGGGGCGCGCCTCCTCCAAACAGAATAATAGTAAAGAACCTAAGAAAAAGAATATTTACATACTCAGCCATGAAAATAAAGGCAAATGTAGTCCCCCCATATTCCACGTTAAATCCAGATACCAGCTCAGACTCGCCTTCCGCGAAATCAAAGGGGCTACGATTAGTCTCTGCTAAAGCAGTGATAAACCACAAAATAAAAAGGGGTACAGAAATAAAAAGAAATGGGACAGAATGTTGCGGGCCCCCAAAATCAAGCAGATTTAGGGAGGCACTCAAGATTAGGGGCACTAAAATAACTAAAGTTATTGTTACCTCATAGGAAATTGTTTGCGCCACTGCGCGCAACGCGCCTAACAACGCATACTTAGAGTTTGAGGCTCAGCCGGAAATTAAGGTACCATAAACACTTATTCTTGAGACAGCTAGAAAAAAGAAAACACCATAAGTAACAAAAAATGTGGGCGACGGGGGAGCATATAAGCTCCAAATTAAAAGAGCTAAAATAAGGCTAAATATGGGGGCGAGTAAATATGGCAGCTTGTTGCTTTGTGTCAGATTAAGGCGCTCTTTCTGAAAAAGTTTTAAGGCATCAGCCAAAGGTTGAGGTAGGCCTGCAAATGAAATTTTGTTGGGCCCCTTACGAAGCTGTGTATAGCCCAGAATTTTTCGCTCCAGTAATGTAAAAAAAGCCATAGCTAAAATTACTAAAATAAAAGAAATAATGTGCGGGAAAATAATTGAAAGCATGGCTATTGGGGTATAATAACAGATTTAAACTGTGTGCAATGTTGCTACAATAGTAATATTACTACTGAAAGAAATATCTTTATTGGTGATGCTTAAAATCAATGCATTCTGTCTGCCACAGTAACATTAGATAAAGATAAAAAATAAGCTTAAATAATATTCAATTTAGAAGACAATTTAGAATGATATTTCCAGCAAATAGCATCAAACTTTTTAACTTGTTTGTACAAGAAGAAGTTTTTCTCAAGGTCATATTAACCCTTAAATTGGGCATTAGGTCTCCATCTGATTTCATGAATGGATTAATAAAAATAGTCATTTTCCTGACATAAGTGAATTGAGATAAATTGAACTTACCTTATCTAGGCGTAAGCTCTCTTACGCCACCCTTCTAACGGAAGTCACGAGCAACCTCTGTGCGAGACATGACACAACGTTCAACTTAAGGGCAGCGGAAGAGAGATACCATTAATATATCTGAAGAACACTTCAGTTTTAATGCTTTCATAAAGAACATCTTGTTATATTATATTATGGCTCTGTGGCCACTAATTATGGACGACCATCTTTAGCTAGTAACGGGGCAGCAGTAATGGACAAAGTTTCCACATAAGTGTGAAACGGGGCCGGGAGACGTGGATGCCACTCCGCCGCAGGGGTATAAGAAACTAATTGTGTCGCGGGACGCTGAGCAGCCAAGGCTTCCCAAAGGATAAAAATAAATAATAATGTGGCAGTTAAGGAAACTAACGAGCCCATCGATGAAACCACATTTCAAGTTATATAAGTATCAGGATAGTCAGAATAACGACGAGGCATCCCGCTAAGGCCTAAGAAATGCTGGGGAAAAAATGTGACATTTACGCCAATAAATATTAAATAAAAGTGAGTTTTAAGCCAAGTCGGGTGTAATGTGAGGCCTGTAAAAAGGGGAAACCAAAAGGTTACACCAGCAAATAGCCCAAAAACCGCGCCCATAGAAAGAACGTAATGAAAGTGGGCAACTACATAATAAGTGGCGTGTAGCACTATATCCAAAGAAGAATTAGATAAAACAATGCCCGTGAGACCGCCCACTGTAAAGAGAAAAATAAAGCCTAACGATCACAGAACAGGGGGGCTATAAATAAGCTTACCCCCGTGAAGAGTGGCCAATCAGCTAAATACTTTTACACCGGTAGGAATAGCAATAATTATTGTAGCAGAAGTAAAATATGCACGAGTATCTACGTCTATACCAACAACAAACATGTGATGGGCCCATACAATAAAACCTAAAATACCAATAGCCAATATTGCATAAATTATACCAACTGAACCAAAAGTTTCCTTTTTTGCTGAAGCATGGGTAACTACGTGAGAGATGATACCAAAAGAGGGAAGAATTAAGATGTAAACTTCCGGGTGACCAAAGAGTGAAATGGCAGAACTAGCTTACGCTACAACGCCTTTCTCAAACCGTACGAGATAATTTATTATCATACGGCTTTCTCTATTGAAAGTAGTTAATAAATAACTGGAAAGGAGATATAAATTAACGCTTATCTATCTCTTTATTCATTAATAACAATTGCAAATTACTTGAGAGACTCCAAATCCAATTGTCCTCGCGGGAAGAAGGGGTTTGCATGATTTCATTATAATTAATATGGGCACAGTTAGGTTTCTATTAAATAATATTTTAAAATATAGTTTATAATGTGAAGTACTAATAATTAGCTCTAACCACTAAGTTATTTCAAATTGAGTAAGATGTAAACAAGTAATATTATATTATTTTAAGTTGTTTCTTTAACCGTGTGAGCCACAAAACTTACATGCTATTGTTTCCATCTTTATTTCTAAAACAGGTAAGTATTAGTAGTATTTTAGTAATAATACTAACTTGACGGGTAATACAAATAATAATAATTCACGCCGCACACCAGAATAAGTGTATGAAAAGAATTGGGTCTCCGCCCCCTGACGGGTCGAAAAAAGTAGTGTTAAAGTTACGATCGGTAAGAAGTATGGTAATGGCTGCAGCTAAAACTGGAAGAGAAAGCAGAAGAAGTACTACTGTGATTAAGGTTGCCCACACAAATAAGGGTATCCGAACACTTTGAAGGCCTTGAACACGCATATTATAGATTGTAGCGATAAAATTAATGGCGCCCAAAATTGAAGAAATACCTGCGAGATGTAAAGAAAAAATGCCCAAGTCTACTGAAGGGCCGGCGTGGGCCAAGTTTCCCGAGAGAGGAGGGTACACCGTCCAGCCAGTGCCCACACCCGCCTCAACAAGGGCGGAGGAAAGAAGTAATAGAAGGGCCGGAGGAAGAAGCCAGAAACTAAGATTATTAAGGCGAGGAAATGCCATGTCCGGGGCCCCAAGCATTAGCGGCAGAAGTCAATTTCCAAAACCACCGATTGCCATGGGCATAACAAAAAAGAAAATTATTACAAACGCATGTGCTGTAACAATTACATTGTATAATTGATCAGAACCAAGAAAAGGGCCTGGCTGCGTTAATTCAACACGAATAAGTAATCTTAATGCTAAACCAACCATTGCTGCCCATGTGGCAAAAATGAAGTAAAGGGTCCCAATATCTTTATGATTAGTTGACATAAATCACCGGGAAAAAAATATATTAAAACATAAAGGGCCGAGAAACGAAAAAGGAGGTAAACACATAGTGGTCATTAATTATATTAAACTCAGCTAAAAATGAGACAATCATTATTCTTAGGCTTAAAAGGCCCATGCTACTATAGCTTTTTAGCCCCCATTAACACACAAGCTGAGGCGGCTGCAAATACAGCAGAACCCTAATTAACAGTTAGGTGCCAATTTGGCTTCACATCAATTTAACAAAATAATGAAAAGGGGATAAGATAGCCCGAAAAGATTGAGGCCTTAATAAAAGTTTTGTAAGAAGGGTAAAAAGTTCATCAGAGAAGGATGCATGTTAATAAAAGCTGAAAATTAGTTAACAAAAAAATAAGGGGTCAATTTAAGGGTGCAAGATGAGGCATAGATATGTTGCGGACGCGAAACACACTTAAGAAGAAAAGGCAATAAAATTATGGAAAGAATAACTTCTATCACGATAGCCATAAAGCTATGATTAGCACCACAAAACTTATGAACATTGCCCGTAAGGCCACCTAAGTGAATAGAAAACAAAATTAATTGATTAAGGTGGCCCGAAGTTGCATCTACACTTAAACTTAAACCAAACGGCACATATATACGCGTCGTCACTTCAGTTAAGACGCCCATACATTAACATCTAATGGCACGGCATACCTGGCCCAAAGATCATTGGGATGAATCATGTAGGAGTTATACTTAAGACCAGCATATTCACAACAAAAAGAATAACTTCGACAAAATAAAGTAGCTCGAAAGGATTGAGGCCTTAATAAAAGTTTTATAAGAGGGGCAGAGGGTCCATCACAGAATAGTATATGTCAATAAAAGCTGGATACTAGTTAGCAAAAAAATAAGGGGTCAATTTAAGGGTACAAGATGGGCCATAGATGTGTTGCGGGCGCAAAACACACTTTAAGTAAGAAGGGCAATAAATTTTTTAGAAGGGATAACTTCTATCACAATGGGCATAAAACTATGGTTAGCGCCACAAATTTCCGAGCATTGGCCGTAAAAAACGCCTGGGCGGGTAAAAAACAAAGTTAATTGGTTAAGGCGGCCCGGGATTGCATCTACCTTTAAACCTAAAACAGGCAATGTTCAAGAATGAATAACATCAGTCGAAGACACAAGTAGTCGAATTTCCGTATTTAATGGAACAGTAGCACGATTATCGACCTCCAGTAGGCGTGGCATGCCTAACTCAAGCTCATTGGGCTGAATCATGTAGGAATCAAACTTAAGGTCGGGATATTCAGAATAAGAATAACTTCAGTACCACTGATGTGCTATTACTTTTAATCTTATGGCAGGAGAAATAAGTTCATCTAATAAATAAAGTAGTCGAAGGGAAGGAATAATAAGAAAAATTAAAAGCAAAGTGGGGATTAAAGTCCAAACAATCTCTAATGCGGGAGCATTAGTTGTAAAACGTGCAGTAAGAGAGTTGGCCATTAGAAAAAAGGTGAAAATTGCTACGGAGGAAATAATTAAGGTTAAGAGCAATATAATGTGATCATGAAAAAAAATCATTTGCTCTATAAGCGGCGAGGCAGCATCTTGGATAGAAAGTTGGGATCAATAAGGCATTTAACTAGCAAGGGCTTGATCTAGTTAAGAGCCTCAACAATAAATAGAAATATAAAGGAAAATTCAAACAACATCAACAAAATGTCAATATCAAGCACATGCTTCAAACCCAAAATGCCTTGTAGCAGTGAAGTGACGTGCGACAGTCCGAGCTAGGTTAGTAATTAAAAAAACGGTACCAATAATAACATGAAGCCCATGAAATCCTGTGGCAACATAAAAAGTAGAGCCATAAATAGAGTCAGCGATAGTAAAGGGCGCATCGTAATATTCCATAATTTGTAGGGCAGTAAAGTAAATACCAAGGATCGAAGTAATAGTTAGTCCCATAATTGCCTGACGACGCTTATTGCTGAGAAGCCTATGGTGAGCCCAAGTCACAGAAACGCCGGAGGCCAGAAGAACCGCAGTATTAAGAAGTGGAACAGTAAATGGATTAAGAGGTGTAATACCAATTGGAGGCCAAGTGCAGCCAATTTCTGGGGTTGGAGCTAATCTAGAGTGAAAAAAGGCTCAAAAAAAACCAAAAAAAAAACAAATTTCCGAGACAATAAATAGTACTATGCCGACACGAAGGCCGGCAGTAACATAAGATGTGTGGTACCCAAGAAAAGTTCTCTCACGAATAACATCGCGCCATCAAACGGCCATTGTGGCGGGCAAAAGAATGGCCCCAATAATAAGAGAATAAAAAGAATAATTATGTATTAAGCCGGTGAGGCCGAACGTTAGGTGAAATAAGGTGAATTTATTAATAAAATTTAGCTCTTTCGTCAAACCGGACATGAGTAATTCATCCGGCTCGTAGTTATGTAATAGTTAATGAGAAGATTTTCATTATTAATATTATTCCAGGACCAAGCGGCCAAGTTACTGTGTCATAAAATTTAGGGTAGGTCTTTGGTTTTTCGCGAAGGTGCTAGCTTTTATTATTTAATAGGCGGTTTGGACAATAAGTTACCTTTTAAGTCGAAAATTAAATCTAACAAATTAGATGAGTAACGCACAAAGAGGGCGCTGGCGGCGCCGCATAAGGGTCAAGGACTAGGTTCTACTAGGTGAAATGGTTGACGGATCATAAGCTATTAGAAGGGTTGGCCCATCATTAACATCTTCAGCGTTATGCTTTGTGTAAATTAAGCTATTCTAATTAAATATTAGCCCGAAAAGGATTAACTAGGCGAAAACTAATGGTCTTAAACTTAAACTACTAATACCAATAATTAAATGTAGATCAGGAGAAGGAAAAGCGGGCCAGAGAAAAAAACAATTAATGATAGGGTAATTAACTTTCGAAGTGGGCGCGGCGAGGTTGTTTTTGGTGTGGTCAATGACGGCAATAGTAAATAAATTGTAAATTGTAGGTAATAGAATGTTGAGAATAGCGCGCCTAAAACAAGAGAGGGAACTAACCAAAAAAACTCAGGACGCGTAAAGATAAAACTGAAAAGAGTTAGTTTGAGAAAAAAAATTATAGTGGGCGGGAGACCAGCAAGCACTATAAAGGATAGTAACAACCTTAATTTATGCGAACGGGGAAGTTGAATAGAAGTTGGAGAAAGGTGGGGGGATAAGGAGTGGTTCTTGGCCATTAAAAAACAAATTAGGAATATAAGTAAAGAATAAAATATAAAATATAAAGACATAAAGTAAAGAGAATAATGTCCGGCCAAAATTAATCAGGCTGTCTGGTTGATTGAAGAATAAGCGAGTAATGGTTGAAGACGTGTTTGAAAAAGCCCAAGGAGGCCCCCCAGCAACGCCGACAGGGCAATTACACATAATGAAAGCGTAATGGACGATTCATCATGTAACAAAGTATTAATATTATAAATTATTAGTAGAGGGGCTAACTTTTGCATGGTTAAAAGCCAAAAAGTCATGGACCACGAGCTATTAGTAACCGTTCAAGGAACTCAGAAATGAAAAGGAGCAGCACCTAGTTTTATTATTAAACTAATCTGTAACAGTAAATAAGACGCTGGAGCAAAAAATGAATTTATTAGTAGAATAATAGCAAAGACAAGCAAAAGCGAACTGATAGCTTGAACCAGAAAATAAATTAGAGCAAGATTAACTGTATTTTGAGAGTGTGACGGGGCCGGATATAAAAGTAATATGAAAATAAAGGTATATAAATTTAATTCTATCCCCACTCAAACGCCTAACCATGAGGCGGTAGAGAGAACATAAATAATAGAAACAATATTTATAACGAGAAAACACTTTACTAGGGGCGCAGGATGTTGTGACATAGACATAGGAATAGTGAACACCACTCTTTTAAAAGTTAGAAGCCTTTATACTTATATAAGCTATATCTTATTTGTTTCAATTTAATGCCCCCTGGTATCACTCATGAAGCAGCCCAACAAGTAGAATAAATAATATTTGGGAAATAGTTATTTGGGCAGTTAAAATAGTTTTTATGGACATTAAAAGGGGCACAGGTAATAATAGGGCGATTTCTACATCAAAAATAAGGAAAATTACAGCAAGCAAAAAAAATCGCAGAGAAAATGGTAGGCGGGCAGATTTTGACGGCTCAAAGCCGCACTCAAACGGAGAGCTTTTGTCACGATCTAACTGAGTAGAAAGGATCAAAGGCATTGTAACTATGTAAATTAGGCCGATTAAGATAGAAGCAGAAAATGTAATTAATAATATCCTTATCATCATTAAGTGTGAAATTATTCACGTGAACTGATCCTAAATCAGATACATTGGCCTGTCAACTTAATAAAAGGCTAAAGTAAACAAAGGCTTATTTGATAGCGAAGATTTGAAATAATAATTTTTAAACAAGGTCCTTTCGTACAATCGTTTAGAATTAGGTGGGGGATAGAATCCGATCTAACTCGCGTCGATCTGAACTCACCTCATGTAGGGATTTTTATGGGCTAACAGACCAACCTTTAAAAGCTTCTGCGCCTTTGGGGTATCCTAAGGCAACATCGAGGTCGCAAACTCTTTTGTAGATATGGGCTCCGGAAAAGAATTACGCTGTTATCCCTAAGGTAACTTGATTTTTTGATCAGTTAAGCTGGGTCATTGACTCGAAAAATTTTCTTTTTAACGTAGGAAGTTTTTTGTATTCCTTAGTTGCCCCAACTGAGCCGTAGGGCCTAAGAGTTTAACAATTTTAAATATATATTAGTTAAGCATGCCGGCAAAGTTCTATAGGGTCTTCTTGTCCAACCAGTAAATGTAAGTTTTTTCACTTACAGACTAATTTTTATATTTATAAATGAGACAGTGGGGCACTTGTTTATCCGTTGATGCCGGCCCTTAATTAAAGGGCATTTGATTACGCTACCTTTGCACAGTTTCCTGCAGCCGTTTAAAAATTCACCGGGCAGGAAGTACCTAAAATTTTAATCTTTAGGCAATGTTTTTGATAAACAGTCAGCACCCAGATTTGCCGAGTTCCTTATTTATATGTAATGATACATTAATTAAACCTGGTTTACAGAATTAAAGAATAAGTAATGAATAATTAAGTTAATACTAATGTTTACATAGACATTTGTCTAGGAAAGTTTTATTCAAGGCTCCATTAAAGTCAGGAGAATAGTATTAAAATATTTCTAATTGTTGTAAGAGGTTGGACGTCACTTTTGAGTTTATGTTGCTGGCTTAAAGCATCATTAGTCTAAATAATATAAAATAGCTGCAGAAATTATTAAATAAGCTTGACCTTATTTAATTTACATATGTTAAATTAAACATTGATTTACTTTTATAAATTTCATGAAGAACCAGCTATCATATGTTGCGACAAGCATATAACATCTAAAGCAAAATTTTTTCTTAATATTTTGACATTAATGAGTGGGCTCAAAGCAATTTTGATTTAGCTCAACATATTTCGGGAGGCAGGTAAATTCGTTATGAAATAGTAGGCCCATTATACACGAGGTACAGGAGGTTAAAATGTCTATAGCTATATTAACAAAGTCCCTTGCGGTTAAATAAATTAAAGAAAATGTAATAAATTTATAAATATAATAACTAGTTTTGTGAGCATGGTAGTGGTAAGGCATAAAAATAAATCAAGACAGAGAACCTCATTTTCTCAGCGTAAGTGAGTTGCATTAAATTATGCTATATCCTGTTTACTTTAGGTGCAGGTTCTCCTACACCAACTATGTTACGACTTATCCCATCTTTCAACGGGAGTGACGGGCGATTTGTACACGAGACATGAAGTAATGTTCAAATTAATATCATAAATTAATTTTACTATCAAGTTCTACTTGCTGTTAAGATTTCATTTAACATCTGATGCAAAAATTGTGATTGTAGCCCATGATCTCTAATTTATAGGCTGTACAGCGACCTGACGTAGTGGGAAGAACCAAGCCTCCCTTTAGGCCACATTTCTGTTACCTTGAGATACGAACTGACGACGGAAGTAAACAAGCTGATGAGGCAAAAATTAGTAGAGTTTAACGCGGATCATCGGTTTATGACACAGGCTCCCCTGAACTAATATGAAGCGCCGCCAAGTCCTTTAGGTTTTAAGCTATAGGCTCGTAGTCCCCTGGTATGGAATTAGATTTACGGCAGAGAATAACGGGGTATCAAATCCCGGTTTTGGTCTAAGCTTTCATGGCTGGTTTTAATGATAATTTTGGCTCATTTTAGGTTGCAAATTTTACCTTGATTAACATAAGTTTTTATCTGGAGAATATTTGACCATCTTTTTACCGAGTGACTTAACTTGGGCCCAGGGTTTAACCGCGGCTGCTGGCACCCATTTGCCCGGCCCTAAAATATATCAATACCCGTGTTTTACTGGCGTAAATTTTGGCAGAATTCTACATTAATTGTAATATAAGTAAGCATTGTTGAAATAAACTAAAACTATTTTAGAATACAAGAAAAACTTCATTTAGAAACTAGTCGAATAAAATAAATATATACTGGCGCGCGAAAACTTTTATATGAATGACACTATGATATAGCCAAGTGGTTCGCTAGGATCAAACGTTGAAATAATAGAAGAGGTGTGACGCTCATGTTCGGGGCATGAGCCCAATAGCTTTTATTAGCTGATTCTATTTTATAGACCAGGGTAGCAAAGCCACGTTACTAAGTTTGCAGCTTAAAATTTATGTTCAAGGTCTGACAAGAGAATAACTTCATAACGTAATTTTACAGATTACTGCCTATATTTCGGCCATCTTATCACAAGATTTGGAAATGACCCAATTTATGCTTTGAAGGCACAAAGTTTATTTAACTTAAAATCTTACTATAAACTAGGGATGTGCCTATCTTTAGAGGCCAAAGCTCTAAGTGCAAAATACACTTGCTTATATACAGTGCTAAAGGGTGATCATTAGTATAAAGACATGACAATAGAAAAAAAATATAAGCTTGAAGGATAGCAACACCAAATTCAAACACTATGTAGCCAATCCTAAAAAGTAGAGCAATAATTCCA
>SPKZ01021791.1_pt1 | contig 10548 bp, 26 predicted proteins | sample 2456571 | NCBI WGS metagenome assembly SPKZ01 (sample SAMN11192286, study PRJNA482655) | marine metagenome | biome: ENVO:00000447; feature: ENVO:00000244|ENVO:00000211|ENVO:00000569|ENVO:00002023; material: ENVO:00002151; isolation source: ocean water from marine abyssalpelagic zone ...
CACCTACGACCCCGGCAAAAGCCTACCCTGCCAAAGCTAAACGTACTCGCGCAACAAAGGCTAAGTAGTAAACAGGGCACCACCTTCGGGCGGTGATCTTCTAGTACACAGAGGTTAGCAACAATGATCGAGTCAGCACAATTAGTGGTGGTGTATTATTCAGCTACTGGAATCGTGGATGGCGGCAAAGTTGAGATCGACTGCGTACCATGGATGGTTAAAGAAATAGGAAAATTCCAAGGAAGGATGACCGCAACAATAGTCGCGTTAGTTCACGGCACAACGTGGGAGGGCGAGGACTGGATGAAGTCTGACTTCCCTTTGTATCTGGTAAAGAAAGTTCCGATATGTGATAAGGCAAGATCACACGGGCTGGAAGGAACTAAGATAGAAGCATACAGAGCAGCCATCAACCGAGGCGAGAGAAGTATAGTCGGCTGGGAGGATGAGATACTGCATCTGCGAGGGGATAAGTCAGAACTAGATGATAGGCTACAGTGGATAGACGATGAGAATAAAATCATCAGACAAATGCTAAAGCTTATAAGCACTAAGGAAGAACGCTTGACAAAGATAAGCGCTTGATACTATTATGTCTGTGTGTAGCGAATGCCATCAATACACAGCCTTAGTATGCTTCTGACAGAGTACCAAAAAGGCCCTTGCTATTAATCGTAGTCGGGGCCTTTTTATTTGCACCCAGTTTCAAAATAACTAGACAACAAATCTAATCCTGATATAATTAACGTATTCAAAGCAAACAACCTCAATCACGGAGATCGAGAAGATGGGCACAAAATCCAAAGCCAAGTTAGACACGACTCACCAGCCATGCGAGTACAAAGCCATAGCGTTTTGGGGCAGCGTAATGGGATCCTACCAGTACTACATTAATGATCAGCAGATAGTTGCCGCCATGGAAGGGGCACCACTGGGCGCGATCTACCAGCGTGACTCCGTATGGAAGTTACTAAGCGAAGTGACTAATCCTACTGTTATTGCTGAAGCCAAACGTCTGGGCTTGTTGTAGTAGCCTCGTAAACATTCCCTAACCTTTCTGGAGTACAGAGCATGAAAACAGTTATAGATTTTAAAGTGTCCATAGAGTATGAAACTGATGGCGAGTTATCCCCCGGTGAGCTTGGTGACAGGCTTTACGAGGCCCTTGAGCACGAGCGGCAGGAAGGATCGTTAACACTGGGTACGGATGACCTATCAGCTAACTGGGTACGCCTAGACTGTGTAGCGGGTAGTGCTAGGGTGGAAACAGTACCTAAGACCGAATGGTTACTATCCGTGTATATGTGCACAGACGACGATGCTCAGATCTGCTACATGGGTGACACGTACTGCCTTTATGAAGCAGACCTCGATATAACTAAGTCTTTCCCTAGTCGCAGTGAGGCCGTCGCCTACTTTGTAAAGCACGTAAAAGTAATATACGGGAGTAAAGCTTCTCAGTTTACGCATGAGTGGTTGCTAGACACTGCACTTAAGTTAGCGAGGGGAGCGGATGCTGAGAGTGTGGGCGGGAACCAAACGTATGATGCAAGCGTAGTTGAAGTAGAGGGCAAGCGATAATGGGAACGTTCAGAACAGATCATCCTATGCTTGTAGATGCCACCACTAAAAGCGGCTTGACTATTGTCGGCCTGACCTATGTACCTCTCAACGGGGTGGGCAGTACTGTGACATTCCCATTGAAAGGAACCATACGCGTACCTAAGCATATCCTCACGGTAAACCAGTACAGCATCTGGACAATGGGGGGGAGTAAGACATTACCCAATGTAGCCCAGTGGGATGATAGTAAGAATGACGACTTAGATCTGTCTGACGAGACCCTAGAATTAGTAAGGCAGTTCATAGTAGACAACGATCTACCCTATGACGTAAGGCATGAGCAGTTGTGGGGCGCAAAAGCACTAAACTGTAAGAAGTACCTAGAGCCACCCAAGTGAGCTTAGAGAGTCACAGGAGAGCTTGACAGCGATATATAGGGGCCTTAATTGTGCTCCTTTTTTCGTATAACATTGTACAATTAATCTAACTAGGGTATAATTAACGTACTCAAAAATCACAACCCACGGAGATCCAGACATGTCAAATTTCACCTTCACCGCTAGCAAGATCAATCTGGATGGATCACTAAGCCATACTGAGAACCTAGCCTTTGATGAGTTGGATGAGTACATGGAACGCACCTACGGTAAGTTTGCAAGTATCCGTGTAGGGCGTAGTGATGGAAAGGTTGTTTTCTACACTGACAACGGCCAAGAGTGGGTGAAGGTTTGAAACCAGTTTCATAATTCAAGGAGATCGAAATGAAAAGATATTACACGTTAACCATTAGAACTGCGCAGGGAAACCTAAGCGAAGTATGCTATGGAATGCAAGACGCAGTAATTAAGTACGCGCTTGAAAGATCCGGTAAGCTGTTAGCCAACTACACTTTATCATTTAGCTCACGACCTGACCGCAGTGATCAGTTTGTATCTGTAGAGCTAGACGATACCAACGCCCTGACCACTCACGTTATCACTGGCGAGGAGACTGCCACAACGTACGAGCTAATAGAGCCTGAGCCTGAAGGTTTTAACGCCATGGGTCATCCAGTGCCTCAACACCGCAGAGAGAATGCATTTAAGTTCATGGATGGCATTGGCTTAAACAAAGGCGACTCGGCGAGGCTGGTGGATAGAGCAGCTATGGCACTTGAGTCAGACAATCCAGACCTAGCCATGAAGTACTGCCGTGATCTATTAGACGTGACCGGATCTTACATGGCTATCTCAAAGCTGTTAGCTGGCTAAACCTAAATTGAACAAATGCAAGGAGAGCGATATGAGCGAATTACCAGAAGGTTATAAGCTAGTACACGTAGCATCTGAGGATGGAGAGGTAGATTATTCCTTGTCTACGCCTGCCTATGCTGTTGCCCTATCCGTAGGTGTTGGCATCACCAGTACCTTTAGCCTGTACAGCGTAGTGACATTTGGGGGCGTGATAGTAGCAGCACTATTCGTTGACTGCGCTAACTCTGAGTATGACTTCACAGTAGTGGTTGATATAGCCCACCAGCGCAAGACCATTGGAGCCTATTTGGTAGACTATGCCCTAGAAGATGCCGAGGCTAATCTGGACGCATATCCCGATCTCAAGATATGGGTATACGTAGTCAGCCCTCACATGCAAGATCTACTGACTGACAGGGAATTTAAGATAGTCAAGTATGTAAACAATGATTGCATCATGGAAAAGCAACTATGACCACCGCAAGTAAACGGGCCAGACCTGTTGCATCAAAGGCGTCGATACCCCTGACACTAAGTGAACTTGCCACCAAAGGGCATGGCCGTAAAATAACTAAGATCCAAGCACACGCCGCGATTGCAGAGTTAGCAACAGCGAAGCCGGGTAAGTCACGTAGAGAGAACTTGCAGGCCGATCTATACTCCTACTTCATGCCTCCTATACCGAAGGTGCCCAAGACCTCTGAACAGTGGGTAGCCAAGGCAGTGTCTCCCAACGATGTCCGTTATTACCTTCACCACGCAAACGTCAACAAGCTAGGTTTCTGTGCGACTGATGGGCACCGAGCACACATAGCGCCCACAGAAAAGGCAGAGGGATTCTATGATAAGGCGGGGAACAAGGTAGAGTGTGACGGTAGATTCCCAGACGTAGACAGGATCATACCTCGTGGCCGTAAAGATGTACCGCTGGAAGAGTACACCCTGAAGCAGTTAGCCACAAAGCACACCAATGATAAGATCCTGCATCATGTGTCGATACACTTGGGCGAGGAGCACACTGTAGTGCTGAGAGACTACTGGTATGAGATGGTAGCTATGGGTGGTAAGATAACGGTAGCCTTGGGCGGAGAGCATGATCCTGTACTAGTTAAGAACGATAAAGGCTGCATTGGAATATTAATGCCTGTGAGATTATGAAACCAGTTTCAAATTATTGGAGTTATCATGATAGTAGTAAACGGAAATGGAACGAGCCTAAGTGCCGAACCAATAGATCTGTTTTGGGTAGTAGGTAGTACGTATAGTAAGGCCAGTACACTTAGAAAGGATCAGGTAGTTCAGCCAACGGGAGCAAAGCAGGATTACTACCTAATCATTAAAGTGCACGACGACACCAGCGACACCAGCGACTTATTAACTTTTGATGTTATGAAATGTAACGTCAGACACTAGGAGTTATCAGCGATGACCTTTACAGTAGTAGAATACGAGGGCCGGGGATACGTACCCATCAATCCAATTGGCGAGGCACTGGGATTAGTAACGACACCTCCGGGATTCAAGCGCCCTATCTTAGTAGGAGACTCCGGGGCAGGAATGGAAACAGCCCGACTACTGGCAATGGAATGCGCTAAACGGTTAGGAGCAGATATACTACTGCACACCAACATACACATGAGTTGCCTGCACCTAGGCGAAGAGGTACTAAAATTGCCAAAGCCAAGTCCAACAATAGTAATAGCCGGAAGTCCGGGCGGATTAGTCAACCATGTACTAGCAGAGGCCATCGAAAGCTGGGGCGGAATAGCAATGACTATCGATAGCCTCACCTTTGATACCCCCAGAGAGTTAGACAAGATCAGACTCATAGACGAGGTGGCAAACTTAAAGCCAATCACTATCGAGGCACCGGAGGAATTCCCGTACTATGAGACAACCCTGAAGCGGGGGCCGGAGAAATGGCAACGACAGTCTGGTAGTAGCAAGCGTAAACTATCGAGGTTGAAATGATCTTCGAGTCAGAAAAGGATGCTAGATACGGACTAATGGCGAGGCAGTCTATTAGCCCTACCCAATACTCAGGTAAGTGGTATATGGCTACGGTGAAAGGACAGGTCGAGCTATTGAGATCCAAGGAGCCACTACGCGAGTCTGCACGACAGGCTGGAATGCCATTCCTTATAATCCACACGTTAACCTAGGAGATACCATTGATTTATTTACTCCAACTAGTACTAAGCTTCTGCTCTGTATTCGCCAAAGGCTTCCAGAACCAGAATGTCATAGGTGGCAAGTTCAAAGGTGCCTTTATATTCTCCTACATTATTGCCTTGTTCGATGTGGGCGTGATCACTACGGTAGCCTCGGCGGGGTGGCAGTCTATAGTGCCGGTGGGGACAGGGGCAGCATTTGGTATCGTATGCTCTATGCTGGTGTATAGGAGGATCCATAATCGCAAAGCAGTAGGGTGATACATTGAAATTAATAAGTTAATAACTAGACAACAAATCTAATAAGCGTATAATCAACGTTATCAAAACAAACCAATCAAGGAGATCGGGAACATGTTCACACTAGCCACCTACCAGAAAGACACGTTAGTCATCGTAGCGGATGTTGTAAAGGACAGACCACAGCTAGTAACGGTGTACGCCATCTCAGGTGGGCAAGGACAGGCCAAGACCGTAGATCTAACTGCTCACCACTTAGAGACCTCAGAGCAGGTCTTTCACATGTTAGCCAAGCACGGCACCCATCCTGCCTTAAAAGAGATCAAAGCCTTGGCGGGTAACGAGACTGCCGAACCACCAAAGTTGGATCTTCCTAACTTATTGAAAGTTCTAGAGTGTCTTGCACACACAGCCAAAGACACCACAACCTTTGACGGGGCCTATTTAGTGCCAGAGTCCGGGGCTGGTAGCTTCGTTTCTTGGGAAGAGGTAGATAAACAGATAACCATAGTGAAAGATCTACTAGCTGCCAGTAAGTAGTCAAGGAGACTAGTCCCATGTCAATCCTATCGATAGTAAAAGATTTCCCAGAGCAGGACAAAATAAGCAGGCACTACCCTTTCAAGGTGTCCGTATTCGTAGCCAAGAACATCCCTCCGAGAGACGGAGCATATCTGGCCTTCGACCTCACCTCCACACTGACATTTGTACGCAAGTTGTACAACGAGGTCTCCGGTGACTTCCTGCCTCACGAGGTATTAGTATTCCCTGACCAGCACATAACTCAGTTGGAGGGGCAGAGCTTTATGTCAAGTATCCTAGCCCACGCAAATGTAGGGCAGATCGAGGAACTAACTATAATTACTAAGTGTCCGATGATTGTTGGAAGCTTCGACAGAACCAGCATCAGGATCCTATCGCGGGAGGAAAGCTAATGGCCGCTAAAGTATTAGTAGTTAAATACGCGTACGAGGATGCAGGGTTCTGCCGCTCCTATTACAACGTAGTATCGCTGGACGGTGTGACCTACGACCGGGAGATATTCATCTGCAATCAGTACGAGGGCGGGGGAATATCAATCTGGTATGGATGCACCAGTAGCACTGACTACAGAGAGCCTGATAGTCCTATTCGTGCTGCCATCCAGATAGTAGAGAGATCTGGTAACGTACTGCGGGAACCACTGTAATGGGTATGGCACTGGATAGCCTCAGAATGCTACATCCACACCACGGAAAATCATGGCCCCCGTCACAATTAAAGTATCTGCGTAAAATGTTCAAGAAGGGCATAGACCTAATGGAGATGTCCGAGATTCTTGGTCGATCACGTAATAGCATGCTTTGTCAGTTATTCCAAATGGGCGAGGTTGGCGTTATACCTGAAAGTGAAGGTTTCGGTATGTACAGCACCTTTACCGTGGAGGGGCATAGATACGCAAGCTGGCAAGATTTACAAGCACCCTGATAACAAACGATAACAACGGAGAACAAGAATGAATCACCAAACAGATCAGATCTACATAGCAGTGAAGAACGATCCTGAATTATTGCAGGATGTGTTTAAGGGTATCTTTGTTTGTGCCCGTCGCTTCACAGGGTACTCACCCAGTAGAAGCTCGTTCCCTTTTATCAGTGGTTCGGAAGCGACCGCTGCAAGTACCTTACTAGGCACCTACACATATAAGGGGCGCGAGGAATTTCCCTTCGTTGTAAGGCTACAGCATCTGTTCACTGACAGAATATGCAAAAGGCTTGTAAGGGTCGGTATGGGCCAAAGTATGGCGGATGACATCATACGTAACCTAGAGCCTAAAGAGCTAGTCTCAGAGCTATTTAAGGAGTACTGGGAGGATATGTTGCTATACGCTACGTATGGAAAGGTATCAATGTACAAATCGAATTGGCAGGCCGTAGTAGCCAACATAAAGGCTGAAAAGAATTTGCAACCAGTTTCAAAAACCCTAGAAACGGAGAGAGTAGAATGAGCGCTATTTATTACACGATGTTCACCACTGAGACGACTGTCGAGTACCACGTTAACCCAGACAGAAAAGAGGTGGAGAGTGGAACGTCAATGTCGTCACAGATCGCACGACGAGGACACTCGGATCCTGTTGGCTGGCTAGAGCGTTGTGCTGCGGATGCCAAGTTATACTCCTGTACTCCGGTCACTTGTACCCGTAAAGATTGCAAGCCGATAACGATAGGTGACTGGGACAGAAGCAAGTAAATTGTCAATCGGGCAGGACATGGGTATACTCCGGGGAGGGGCCGGATAACCCTGCCTCAATCCTGATAAAGAAAGAGGAATCTGTTATGAAGAAAAACTATATTGTAGTAGCCCTAGCCGCACTGATGGTTATTATTATATCTGCCTGTACGCCAACTGTGTCACCTCTCGTAGACCCGGTAAGTAAAGTAGTGCTAATCGGTTCGGGGCAGTTAGACGAGGAGGCAACAGCGCTGTTACATAAGGTTGAATTGGATGGCAATATAAGCGCCGATGAGGTAGCTGTATACGCAGAAATGTTATTGAAATTGCAGCAGAGCAGGCAATAGATATAAGCTAGGATAAGCAAAGGGCATTAATTGTCCTTTTTTATTGGCTATATATTGACAATAAATCTAATCAAAGTATAATGAACGTATCAAAACAAATAACTCAAATCAGTCAATCACGGAGATCGACGCCATGTCCAAGTCAGTAGAGCAGCAAGCAACCAGCCTAACAGAGCAGCTTTTAAACCTCACGAACACAATGGGCGGGGAGGAGAAAATAGCAAGAGCAATCGCTGATACCCTTATGAACGACCACCGCACAATTCAGCAATCCTATGTCAGAGTGATGAAAATGGTCACTGAGATCTACGCTGAAGAGGCGACAACTGACGGCCGTAATGAAGCAGCCAAGAACTATTGCCAGAAGGTAGCAGAGAGCACAGAAACCTATTATCTGCCCCTTATCTAATTTGAACCCAGTTGCAAATAACCCCGGCCTGTAATGGGCCTTTCTAGGATTAAAGTATTATGTCTAAGAACAAAAAGCATAAAAAGCCCATACCGCAGATCATTGGCTGGTGTGAGAAAACCAATACAATCCGAGCACTGCCTTCAAACTGTCTGATTGCCCATAAGGTAGACGAGCGGTGGGTGTGCGACGCTGATTCTGGTGCTCCATATCATTTAGTGAAGCGCGTGTTAGCGGCTGTACATCTTAACCACGATATTAAGTACGGAACGGGGCTGATGGTTCTAGCCAAGGTTACGCCTAATCCGCCATACGCCAAGCGTAGCAGAGACAATGTGAACATAGTTGATTTGTATATGCACCTAGATCTGGCTAATGATAGAAACAAGGATCGCGAAGATGCATCTTGGTTTGCTCATATGAGTCAGTCTGTGTTGGAATATAACGATGAGCACAGCACCAATTACTGCGAGACAGACACTGTACATCAATGGTCAGCGAACCGGGCAGAGTTTGAAAAGCTAAGTGAAGTGGCCGGGCCTGAAGGTGAGGATCGTAGAGCAGGTATGATTCCCGTGGAGGATTTAAAGTGATCGCACCCACACTGACTATTCAGGATTTAAATGAAATCTTAGAGGTGCTTCCAGAGGGAGAGTTGCACACCGAACTGTCAGTATACAGAGCTGAACTACTGGCGGAGGAGGCTGAAGAATGGGGGGAGGAGGATTAGATATAAAGCTCCCCAACATGAAAAGGCCCTGCGGCAACTGTCCATTTAAAAAGGATACGCTTCGGGGCTGGTTAGGTGCGGAGCGAATGAAAGAGATACTAACTAGCACCACGTTTGTTTGTCATAAGGATCATGCCAAGCAATGCGCTGGACACATGTTAATCAAAGGTGACGGTAATGCATTTGTTGCCCTAGCTAATCAGTTAAGTATTTGTACTGGAATTGGAGGCCGGGACTTAGTATTCGACACTGAAGAGGATTGTATAAACCATCATGAAGAAATGTAAATCACCCTGCAAATCATGCCCATGGCGTAAAGACTCAATACGCGGTTATCTGGGCGGCAATACCGTAGAGGTATACAGCGACTCCGTTAAGTCAGATATTCGAGTTGCCTGCCATACCCGACACCCAGCCTCAGTAACCTTGCCCTCTGATCAGATACAGGGCGAGGAGATGTGCGTCGGCTTTGTACTAGCTAGACTTAATGACATGAAGCGATCAGTAGATCCGGTACTGGCTGCACTAGAGCGAGGCAATAAAGATAATCCTGCCAGAGCTGATGTTTTTAGTTTCCCGGTATCTGCTAGGTTTCACCACCATCATGAATATTAAAAAATTAGTATCCAACCCAGTTAACCTGCTTTTAGTGACAGCAATATTCACCTCCGCTGTTATTTATCTATCCGGCCCACCGACCATCTTAACCGAGACCACCACAGACAGTGGTATGCCCTGTGTGGAGAGTTCCAAGGGTGGGCTGACCTGTGACTTCGGTTATGCTGATCGGGGCAGGGAGGTATCAATGCTAGTGCCTGACTACAGCGACATGTTTACCGTAGACTGCAATGCGGGAGGAGATGACGCACTTTTCTGCTATACAGTCAAAGTGACAGACGGTGACCCCTAACATCTCCTTTGTTCTATTTCAAGTTTTTATTAGAAAGAGCTTGCCTAAGAATCTAATGGGTATATAGTGACTCAAAACTAATAATAAATGAAACCAGTTTCAAACTTTTGGAGAGTGCACCTTGTCTGAGATACGATTAACTGTAGAAGAAACAAAAAACGTGGCAGAGGTCTTGCCATTAATGCGCTTAGAGTGGGCAGTGGGGGGAGTTAAACGAAAGTCCTATTCCGGGGCCAGAGTGATGACACCCAACCTGAAGGGAGACCTACTCAGTATGCTAAGGGTAGACCCGACTATCGCTTTAGATTTCGAACATAGATTGTGTGTATTGCAGGTAGTAGAGATACGAGAGAACCTTAAGGTGAATCTTTATTATGGTGATGACGATGGTGAGAGTAAGAGAGAGGCAGTAAGGCAGTTAGGAGCTGTTAAATCTCTAGCCGCCAAGATGGGATGGCAGATCTAATCCATTGACAATAAATCTAATAAGCGTATAATATAAGGGTAGTCAAATAAATCTCAAATCAAGGAGAAGAGAGATGAAAGTAGTATTAAATGCAAGCAACCTATCAAGACTTTATTCAAGCGCCAACATTCACCAAATAGGTGATGTGTCCAGACGACATGCTAGTCTCTGTGATGTCCTTGGCACCCTCAAGCTGGAGCTAGTCGTAGAGACAAAGCACCTCTTCGTAGACCAGTTCAATTTAGCCCCGCTCACTTCCGAACAGA
>SPKZ01018282.1_pt1 | contig 10543 bp, 15 predicted proteins | sample 2456571 | NCBI WGS metagenome assembly SPKZ01 (sample SAMN11192286, study PRJNA482655) | marine metagenome | biome: ENVO:00000447; feature: ENVO:00000244|ENVO:00000211|ENVO:00000569|ENVO:00002023; material: ENVO:00002151; isolation source: ocean water from marine abyssalpelagic zone ...
ATTTAGAACATGTAAGAAAAAATGAGTCTGATATGGTAGTAGGTGAGCTTAATGAAGCTACTCTTTATTATAAAACATTTAAAGCATCTAAATTACTTACTAAAAAATCTAAGAAATATATTTTTGATATTTCTAAAATATCAGATAGTGAAGTTTTGGGACATATAGTTAGTGAATCATTAGATATGATAATGACTGAAGGTGAAGGTTTTAATACTATTATTGAAGACTCTCTTAAAAAATTAAATATTATTGGGTAAACTTGGTATTCTTATTTCTTTTATATATCTTACAAGTCGTTAATATATAGTTAAGAAATAATTATGGAAATTTGTAATATAGAATTCGTAAAAAAGGTAAGAAATAATGATAAGGATGCGATAGATTTCCTTTATAAGAATAAGCCTTATTTACATAAGATTATCCAAAAATTTGGTATATATGATGATATAGTTGTTGATAATTTATCGAGTGATGTTATAGTAATTTTTTGGGAGAGTTGTAAGAAAAAAGATTTCGTTCTTAATGATGGTGTTAAACTTACATCATATTTATGGAGGGTTGCTAAGAATTTAACTATGAATTATATGAAAAAGGAACAAAAAACTGTTCCTATTGATGAGCTTTGGAATATTGAAGATGAAAAACAGCCTGATTTATATGGAATATCGCATAAACAATATTCAATGAAAATGGCTATTGAAATGTTAAGTGATACTAGTAGGAAATTCATAACAATGATTATGGAGGGTTATACTACAAAAGAGATAATAGCTGAATTTGATTATAAAAGCAGTGATGTTGTTAAATCAAAAAAATTGAAAATTAAAAAAGCGATTAAAGAAAATTTAAAAGCTTATAACTTCTCGGAACAATTGTAATAAAATTCCCATGTTAAAAATCAATCAAAATCCATTTCGTGTATATATAGTACGTGAAGTGGATTTATTTATTAAAGATGGAGACTGAATGGGGGGAGGAGTATTACAAGATAGGTATTACTAAAAAAGACCCAAAACTTAGAGTTAAGCAATTACAAACAGGTAATGTGTTTGAAATTGAATTAGTTAGTCAGTTTGCTACTGAAATAGGAAATCTAACGGAAACTACTCTACATCGAACATATGCTTCTAATCATAAGAGAGGTGAGTGGTTTGAGTTAACTGATGAGCAAGTAGAAGGTTTTAGTTCTATGTGTGAGGGTATTGAGTCTGACCTTATTTTAATGAGGGATACTAACACATATTGGCAAGATGTATATAAAAAATAAATAAATATTTCTTGTTATTCTAAAAATATTTATATACCTTTGTAATTCAATATAAGTAAAACTTTTATAAAACAATTAAAAATTAGTATTATGTCAGGAAAATTAGATAACACGTCAAAACTTAAAAAAGCGGGTATTATATTAGCAGGTAGTGCAGTAGCTTATGCCTTCTTACCATTATGGTTAACAGTAGTGGGTGTAGGTGCAGGTGTTGCTTATTCACAAAAGAATAAGATTTTAGGTTTCTTCAAGTAAGAAATAAGAAATCTAAAATAAAAGAAAATAAAAAGGAGTTTATATTAATTAATTAATATAAACTCCTTTTTTTATATCCTAAAACTAATATATATTGTGTAAAAATAACAATACTATATGAAGAAGAGGAATATAAAATTATTTGAATCTTATAATAATCAACACAATAGAGTTATCCCAAGAGATTTTTTTAACGAGGCTAAACTTTTAAAGTGTATGGGTGTACTAGCTCTTTCAGTACTAGATAATACTATGCCTGATGGTATTGATATTCTAATTGAGGAAAGTGGTCAGCCATTTGATATAGTTTTAGATGAAATGTGGGGTTTGTTAATTGTAAGTAATTATAGAGTAAGTATTAACGATGAAGAATATATGGTTGGTACTACATATAATAGTAAAGAAGCCTTTCCTTTCGTAGTTGTAGTTGAAGATACTGAGTATGAAGTTTTCAATGAGCAAGGTAAATTCTCACATGAATTTATAGAACTTTTTAATAAATAAACACACCTGATTAGGATTCACCATATATCTTTATTACTTTTGTATTATACATTAAATAAAAATATAAAATTTATATATGGGACAACATATTAAGAGATTGTGCGTATTCGATTTTGACGGTACGCTTTGTAAATCACCTGAAAATACGGATGAAAATAAAGCCTTGTGGGAAAAGACTACAGGTGGCGTATGGGGTAGGAAAAAAGACGGCTCATATAAAAATGCATGGTGGAGTAAACCTGAAACCTTAGACCCTGATGTTTTCGATATTGAGATGGTGGAATTCGTAAAAGAAGAAGCTATTAAAGCTATTGAGGCAGTAGATACATTCGCAGTATTGTTGACAGGTAGAATACCTTCATGTTCATATAATGTAAAAGAGATTTTGAGAAGAAATGGTGTACCATACTTTAATAAATACCTTTTCTGTTGGTCATATGGTACACAACAGTTTAAAAATATTGAGGTAGAAAAACTTTTCAACGAGTTTCCTTCCATTGAAGAATATACTCTTTGGGAAGATAGGATAGAACACATTGAAGAATGGGGTGGTAAGGATAAAGATATCGAACCGTTCAGAGTAGTTGGTGACGAATGGGCTACTAAAACAGGTGGTACATTTAATTTGAATATTATTACTAAAGATTATAAACTTACAAAGTAAGATATATGAAAAGAATTAATATTTTATCATTTGATACAGAAACTTTGGGATTAGATGACCCTTTCGACTCTATAAACCAAATAATCGAATTTGCTATTGTACCTGCCACCATTGTTATTGATGACGATGGTGGTGTGGAGTTAATAATACATCCTGAAACTTTTGAGTTTAAATTAGCATGTCCTACATACGAACAGTTAGAACCTAAATTAACTGAATGGGTCAAAAACCATAATAAAAGTTTAATTGAAGATGCGAATCTGAATGGTTTCCCTGAAGATGTTTTTAGAACTTTATTAGATGCTTATTTAGTAGATATTAAAGAAAAGCTTTTCGATGGTGGAGATTTATTATTTTTAGGTAAATCTATGCAAAGTTTGGATGCACCTTTAATACATAAGCACTTAGGTTGGGACTTTATCCAAAAATGGGGGATTAATAGGTATAAAGTAGATGTTCAAGATATAGCAAGGTTTTTGATACAGCAAGGTAAGTTACCTTTAAAATCTTCTAGTTCTAGAGCATTGGTTGAGTTCTTTGGAATTAAAGAAGATGTCAATCATACTGCTGTAGAGGATTCTATAGATATGTTGAAAATTTATACCGAACTCTTGAAATATTAATACTTATGATAGCTCCTGTAATATTTATATTATTGATATGTGCTTTGTTATATAAAAATGATGACAAGTATAATATGTTAGTTATTTTAATAGTGTTAAACGCTATTATGTATCTTTTTCAATGCTTAATGCATACATATTTTGAGAATGGTATAGTATTTAAATATTTATCATATCAGCCTAATATTTATAGGTGGTTTGAAAAGCCTTGGTCATTTATAACATACTCATTCTTACATGGTGATAACGGTCATTTAGTAGGTAATATGTTAATACTTGTAGTATATTTTGATAGTTTGAAAAATGTATGTAATAAAGTAATGTGGAAGATATATTTAACAAGTGTGGTATTTGGTGTTATATTGGCAACTTTTATAGGTTCTTTATACTCTATATACTTCCCTTATATTGAAACATCTTATTATGTAATAGGGGCGAGTGTAGGAGTTGTTGGGATAACATCTTTTGCGTTATTTAATTTCCCTGATTATAAAATAGAGATTTCAATATTTAAGACAAAGGTGAAGTATTTATCTGTTTTTTTAATTGTAACATATATACTTTATATCACATTTCATGTTTCAATGATTGGTAATATAGCTCATATGGGAGGCTTCTTAACTGCTTGGTATTTTTCTATAACAAATAGAGATTCATTTAAATTAAAAAAGGCTACTTATTAAGTAGCCTTTTTTATATGTGTTTATTTAGATAGACACGTATTTATTATTTCATAATTTTCACCTTGTTCTTCTAAAAACTCCTTTTCTCTTATTGCTGAAGGTAGACATAGAAATGTTAAATAGTCATTACTATCTGTCTTGTTTACAATAATCCAAGGAAATCCAATATTGTTTATCCTCTGAAGTTCATCATTAGTCATATATTTATAATTACAGTTTTTACAGTTTTCTAAACACCCATTAAGGATGATACTAGTAGTATTAAAGTTAATACGTTTGTTCCAATTAAAATTAGAATTTTTTTATTTTTCTTTTTAATCTTAGCTTCATGTTGTTCTTTTATGGTTTCCATGTTCTTTTCAAGTGTCTCATATTTGTCTTGGATACCTTCAAGTTCTTCAATTTTCTCTTGTTTAACTTCTACTTGTTTTTTGAGGTTAAATGATATTTTAATATATGTTGAAGATTGTTCCTCTAAAGTATCTATTAGAACCCCTTGTTTATATGATTTCCATTTAAGATTCTTCACCTGTTTTTCTAAGGATGAAATTTGTTTTTTATTCCACCCAACAGATTTTAAATCCTGTATTATATGTGTTAGCTGTAATGAATCAAAAGCTAACATAGTTACACCTGTGCTATCTACGATTACCCTTGGTTCGGGTATTGAAGTACTTTGTGAAAAACTCGATACGCTCACGCATATCCATATCAGCCACACTATTAATATCTTTATACTGCTCTTCATATATTTTTATAATTACCGAATCTTGGTTATAGATAATATTACTTACTGAGTCAACTTCATTTTTTAAATTAATAATGGATGAGTCTCTTTCAGCTAGTGATGTCACTAGAGTAATATGTTCATTTTCAAGTTTCTTACTTTTTTGTTCTATTTTAATAATATTTTGATTATGAGTCTCAATAGAGATTCTTAATTCATTATTTTGTTTTTCAAGTTCCTTAATAGCTTTATTACCTATAAATGGGATATTAGGAGCGAATACTGAACCTATAACTATTCCTATAACTATAGCAAATATCCACATGAAAACAGTTGAAAACTTCGCACTTGTACTTTCTCCTTCAATACTCATACCCATATTGGTAGTAAATTATTTTTTTAAACTTTCTCTTATAGCTTCAACTTCTTCGTCTATCCAAGCTGTACCTCTATCGAAATACTGATTGTGTTTAGCCTTCTCTAATAAAGCCAATTTCTCTTTAGAGTATAATTGATTGATATAATCTTTAATACCTTCATTGAACTTGTTATTAGTCTTGATACTATAATCTATAGTCACGTTTTCTTCAGAGCCTTCTATCTCCAAAGTCAACAGGTCTATTAATCTATCTATTGAGAATTCTGAGTCCTCTAAACCCTGCTTATTCTCATTAATAGAATCATTATTATCTCCTATATTTGTAAACTTTTTCATTATAAATCTTCTTTATTTTCTTCAGTATTAGTATCAGTATCACTTACAACTACTTTCTCAACTACTTTCTCAACTTCTAATACTTCGATGTTTTTGATATTAGACTCAACTAATTTGAAAGAAGTTTCTTTGGCGTATGATAGCCCGTAGTCAGCTATTGTGAAGTTTCCTTCTAATACTAAACCGTTTTCAAGTTCAATCCTAACTAGCGTTTGGAAGTCGGATTTATTGTTTTCGTCTAAAATGTTTGTTAATTTTCTCATTTTTTAAAACTATTCTATTTTCTCTTTATATATTATTTTCAGCATTCATCATTTTGATTTGATTAAAATAAATTGTAATTTTGCATACTATTTATCAAAAAGGAGAATTAAATGTTGATATATAAAAATCAACCTATGAAAATATGGGTAAAATAAAGAATAAAATATGAAAAGAATTTTAATAATTGTAACATTAATAATATTAGTTTGTGTTAATATTGCAGATGATACTGATGATAATTATGTTACCGAATCGTCTACTGTGGTAATCCCTACAATTGAAGAAAAAGATATTGTTATTATTGAAGCACATGCTACCAAGATAATATCTAAGAATGAGTTTATAGAAATGAACTCTTACCTTGAATCGAGAGGTAATTATAAAATTGCTAACAGATATAAATATGTTGGTAAATACCAATTTGGTAAACTTGCTTTAACTGAGATGGGGTATAATGAAACATGGATAGATTCAGTACAATCGTCTGTGTATTATAAATTAAACTCTAAAGGTGTGAAAATATGGTATTTCGATTTAAAATTGTTTCCACCTGAAGCGCAAGAAGATGCCATATGTAAATTCTACCATATCATCGAGAAGCGTTATATAAAGAACGATATCGAGAAATATGTAGGTAAGACTATAGATGGTGTTTATATTACAAAGGCGGGTCTTATAGGAGCATCTATGTTAGGTTGTGGTAATGTACACACATTCTTATCATCTAATGGTGAGAATAATCCTAAAGATGGTAATGGAACTTCAGTCAGAAGTAGATTAAAACATTTCCAAGATGTAGAATTAAAAGCTTGTTTCTAAGTTATAATTCTGTATCAAAATATAATTTGAAGAGGCTTAATAATTAATTTTATTAAGCCTCTTTTATTTTCAAACATTTCACTTTTTCGTATCTATAATATAGATAAAACAAACCAAAAATTATGAGTAAGTATATAGAAGACGTTAAAAAATTTCATGAAACATTTGGTCACCCTGTGAATAATGTTTCAGATGATATAGAGTTAAAGACTAGACAATTAAGAGTAAAATTACTTTTTGAAGAATTAGAAGAGTTGGCTGAAGCTAGTGGTGTATTAGGCACATTTGGTGAGTTGTGTTATGTGTCATCTAATGTTGGTGATGGGGTAGATTCTGATAATGTAGATAAGATTGAAGAACTTGACGCATTGTGTGACATCCAATATATATTAGCAGGGTCAATATTAGCTTTAGGACATCAAGATAATTTTGATAAAGCATTTCAGAATGTACAATATTCTAATATGTCAAAAGCTTGTGCTAATCTTCAAGAAGTAGAAGATACAATAGGAATGTATGTTAATGAACGTGGAATGAGTAGAGAAAATATATCATATGAAATATTAGATGATATATTTATTGTTTATCGTGTAGATGATGGTAAAATATTGAAGAATAAACATTACACTCCTACTGATTTAAAGAAGTTTATTTGATAATATAGTTTCTACATTATCAAAATCATAATAAGGTATTCTTAAAAGATGTATATTATTTTCTTTACAATATACATCTTTTTTATTATCATATTCTTTTTGTTTTAAAAATTGTTTCTCTCCTCCAAAGAAATTAATAGGTTTATAATGTTGCTCACCATCGTATTCTATACAAATATTATATTCAGGTAAGTAAAAATCGTATTTTAAATAACTATTTTTATAACCTCTCAACATTTCAAATGTTTTTTGTTCTTTATATTTAATATTATGTTTGTCTAAAATATACATTATTTTAGACTCACCTTTTGAAAAACTACATTTATTACATCCTTGTTTTGAATGTATGTGGTCTTTAGGTCTAATTAGAAACTTCCCATGTTCGGGACATATAATTACTAATTTACTATTCATGTTTATATATTCATTATTATATAAATATTTATAACTATGTATTTCATTTGCTTTTTTTACAAAATCTGTATGCTTGTATATATCTCTGCTACAATATTTACATGTTTGTCCATTTAAATGTGAGTCTGGTCTAATTGTAAATTTACCATGTTCGGGGCAAATGATAACTATTTTAGTTTTATTATTTTTATAATCTATAAGAGAATAATCATATTTATTATTATGTTTTTTGTTAACTTTTTCGATGAAATGTTCAATTGTATTTCTATTTCTATTGCTCATATTAATTTTCCCACATTTAGGACATCCTTTATTTGATAAATGGTCATTTGGTCTTTGTTTAAAAATCCCATGTTTAGAACATATTATATCTACTTTAGTTTTATTATTTACATATATTACATTTTTGTAATTATATTTATTTTTGTGTAATTTATTACTGTCTAAAATAAATTCTTTCTTTGTTTTTCTTTTTCCCATATAAATTATATAGGAAAAATGGTTTTTGTTTAAGTAGGAAAGTATAACTTAATATATAACAGTAAATATATTAGGTATAAAAGATGAGTACTCCTTTATTTAGGTTCTTAAAAGAAAACGGTTATTCAACATACGTTTTTCCAGGTGCGAGTGAAGATATTTCTTCTGCATATCAAAATGATAATTATAGAATGGATTTTTCTAAATTCGCTCTATTGAATCTTGATTTGAATAAAATGGATTTAGATAATCCTGACCAATTCAACACTGAAAGTTTGAACCCTATCACAGATAAGGGTGAGTTATTAATTGCATCATTAAGAAATTATGTTGCTAACCATGAAGTGGTAATAAGAGAATCACTTTTAAATAATAATCAATCTTTTTATGACCCTAATATTTTAAATACTGCTTCAGAAAGAATTTTTTGGAAATGGTTAAGAAAAAGTGGTTTAATTGATTTTGAACCTGCTATACCAAATGATGAATTTATTGATGGTACAGAGTTTTCTGTTGATACCAATCTTACTGAAGATTATTTCAAAGAATATTTATGGAAAGAAAGAGATGTAACATCTTATACGATTACTAACATCGAAGATGAAAATATAAACTTACCTGACCCTAAAGACAATGACGTTGTTAAAGGGTTGTTTAAGGTAACAGTTGGTTCGTCATCTAATATAAAGCCTTCAGACACCATTAAAATGAGTAATGAAGGTAATATTAGTATTGGGTTTGATGGTGATAAAGAATTTACTGTAACTGATATAAGAACTAATGAAGAACCGCCTAATGAAGGTAGTAGAAATAATGTTATTTTTATTTTATCAGATGTTCCATTAGTATGGAATAATTTCGCAACTGCTAATTTAGAATTAGTGTATGAAAAAGTTGTTAATTATATTGGTGAAGTATCATCAATAAACAATGTTCAATCGGAAAATAGAAGTTATACTGAGATTAATGCATATGTGCCTGACCAAACAGGTCAAACACCTGATATATTATTTAGATTGAAGACAGATAGGAATTATAGTCCATCTTTACAGTATCCTATTCTACCTAGTCAAGACCAACCTGAGATAATTGGAGGTGAGCAATTTGATTCTCCTATTAATTTAAAACCTGAAGAATATCCAGGTGACCAATATGCTTATTTTGATTTAGACCAAAAGTATGTAAATTCGGGTGGTGTTCAAGATAGAAAAACAGGTGATTATTTTGGTGTATATGAAAATAATAGAAATGCTGAAAGAGTTGCGCAAGCACCTTATGTATATCCTGAATTTAATGGTAATAAATTAGATGGTGCTACAATTGATTTTGACCCATCTCATTATACTAAAATGAATATACCTACATTCAAGTCTAATAATTTTGATGAGTTTAATGCTCATTCATTTAATGGTGAAGCTCCTAAAGATTTCAAATTTAATGTTGTTTTATGGTATTACGAAGTAGAAGATGTTGCATTATCACCAAAGAATAATACAACAACTGAGACCGAGACTACTACAGAAACTACCGACACAGAAACCGTTAATACTACTACAGTAACTACCCAAGAGGTGATTCCTAATGCTGATAAACAAACAGCTACAAATTTATATGGTATTACATTTTTAAACTCTGTTGATGACGATGGTTTAATTGGTGAATATACTAAACTTGTTACAAATGGTATACAGGATGGTTTATCATATCAGTTTAATTTAAATCTTAATTTTAATATTAGTACTGAGCAGGTAATTGAAAAGTATGATGAAGATAAAGTATATTCATTATTCGGATTTGATTTATATAATGAGGTGATGAGAAGGGTTGCTGAGACTAATGATATTTTCTTAAAATTAGCTATTGATGTTACACATTTTGCACAAGATTTACAAAATATTAAAAATCTTTTATATACACAAACCGATATTAGAGATATCAATTTTAGAATTGATTCTTTAAATGAATTATTATTGTTATACCAAAGGAATCAAATAGTTGATTCTGATTCTATTAAAGTAGTGTTGGATGAGTCTACTAACCCGCCTAGTATAAAGTTAGTTAGTACGGATGCTAGATATGGTCAATCGTATCAATATCCTGTTTCGTTATTATATAACAATCAAGATAATACGGTGTTAAATAATACAGTAACAGTGCCAACAGGGAAAGATTTCTTGGTTAATATCATTAATGATGATAATTCTGATATCACTTTAGATAATAATTTAAACATAGTATTAGATAGAGATTTAGATTTCAAACAAACATGTGAAATTAAAATATACCCTAATAATTCTAAGTTTAATAAGAGGTTAGATATATCTATACTTACTAAATTAGTAGAAGATATTGATACTGTCAAAGGTTATTCGTTGTTGAAAAATATTGAATTGCCAATTGATAATAACTTAAATCCTAATATTGAATATTCTTCAATTAATAGTAGATGGGACGATGTTTCGAATAGTG